>OHVB01000578.1_pt1 | contig 12960 bp, 10 predicted proteins | sample 1579331 | NCBI WGS metagenome assembly OHVB01 (sample SAMEA3882503, study PRJEB24775) | human gut metagenome | biome: human-associated habitat; feature: intestine environment; material: feces | place: Netherlands | collected 2009/2010
CAACACCTCGGATCACAAGGCGTTTGCCATTCAGGGTCAGAACACCGCGGCTGTTGATTTCCACCTGACGGAAGCCGACCTTGCAGCTCTCGATATCAACCGTCTCATTCTCTTTGTTCTGCAGCTCGACAACGAGGGTGTAAAGTGTCGGAGTCTCTGCAGTCCAGAGTGCCGGGTTCTCTACCGGAGCAGTAACGGTTGCGATGAATTTCGGCATCAGATAGAAGCCGCACTCAGCAAACGGTCTCGAAGCCATCTCGGTTACTTTGTTCTGTTCTGCATCATACAGCGTCACTTTGGCATGATACTCGCCGTACAGCGGTTTGGAGTTGTCCGGCCAAATCGTGACAGAGAGAGTAGCTTTCGTGTAATCCGGGTGTGTGAACAGTGTCTCTGCTTTGTAGTCCAGGATGTGCTGCACCGGTTTCGATACGAGGCGGACATCGCGGTAGATACCGGACAGATGCCAGTAATCCTGATCTTCCAGGTAAGTACCGTCACAGTAGCGCATCACCTGTACAGAGAGGGTGTTCGTTCCCTCCTGCACATATTCGGTGATGTCAAATTCCGCGTTCACTTTGCTGTCCTGGGAATACCCCACCTGTTTTCCGTTGACCCAGAGATAGAAGCAGGACTCCACACCGCCGAAATCGATGAGAAGCTGTCGGCCGATATAGTCTGTTGGAACCTCAAAGGTTCTGAAATAGCAGCCAGTCAGATTTTTCTCCGGTACGTACGGCGCATTCAGCTCGTAGGTGCCTTCGGTAATCTCGATCTCAAATGCTTCGCCGTTTGCCTCCCGTTTGAACGGATACAGCATATTGGTGTAAACCGGCTTTCCATATCCCTGCAGTTCCCAGTTGGACGGCACCGGAATCGTATCCCATGCTGCGTGATCGAAATTCTCTTCATAAAATGCTTCCACCGCTTCCGGTGACGGATACATTTTGAATTTCCAGTCTCCGTTCAGATCCATTACAAAGCGGGACGCGTTCCGATTTCCGGCGAGCGCCTGCTCTACCGTCTCATATGCACCGTACGGCGTATGCATCGGATAACGATTTTTCTGCGTTATATACTGATTTTCCCAGTCTCTTGTCTGTCTCATGTTCTTGAAACCCTCCTTGCCTTTGCTTTCGCATTTTCCGACTGCCTCTCTTCTTTTTATCCAGATTGGTGTTCCTTTTTTGCTTTCCTGTGATATAATACATCTGTGGATTTTCAGAAGATTTATGCAGTTATCTTATGATTCAGTATAAAACACTGCACGTGGATGAGAAATAGTTGATCTGGTGTTTCTTTTATCCAAAATGGGAAAGCAAAGGAGAAGTCGTATGATACCGCAATATCTGCTTGCAAAAATAGAAAAGAGCGATGTTATCTATCGCTGTATTGGAAATGAAATGAAGAACGGGATTCTGGCGTGCGGTTTTATGCGGAAAGAGACGGCGGACCGCTCGCAGTATCATTTTTCGAACGAGTATTACAGCTGTTTCGTGCTGCTGCGCGGGAGCGGGGAATATATTGCCGAGGACGGCACCTCCTATCCGCTGCAGGCGGGAAGTCTGGTCCAGCGTCTGCCGGGTGTGCCGCATTCCACACGCGTAGATCCCGATGGGAAATGGCTGGAATTTTTTATCTCGATTGGGAAACCGTTTTTTGATTCTTTCTGTTCGCTTTCGGTTCTGAACCGGGAGACGGTGTTAAAGGCAGAGCTGCTTCCCGGCGATCTCGAGCGGTATCAGAAGCTTCTGCAGTCGTTAAAGGCCACACCGGACAGTCTGCTGCCTTTGCGGATTCCGGAGATGGAAAAAGAGATTCTGCGAATGTACGGCTACCATGCGCACCGGGTAAATCTGCAGCGGGATCCGATCGAGGCCGCCTGCGATATGCTCTCGCAGAATCTTGATGAAGAAATTTCTCTCGAAGAGCTTGCCCGGTCACTTCAGATCGGTTATGAGACGTTTCGAAAAGTATTTAAAAAACAGACCGGCGTCTCTCCTGCACGGTACCGCACCAGGAAGAAAATGGAGCAGGCCCGTATTCTTCTCGAGGGCGGCGTACCGATGAAGGAAATTGCCGTTCTTGTCGGATATGGCGATGTCTATGCGTTCAGCAAGCAGTTTTCCCGGTTCTTTGGATTCCCACCTGGAAAGTACCGCGCACGTCTTCACACGGATGCGCCGGATTTAGAACAGTTTTAAGATATCGTCCACGGTTTTACGTTTTGGCTTGTCCGGGTTGATGGCACGGTAGCCGACAGCAATGACAGCACCAAGGAGCTCATTCTCCGGAATGGAGAGGGCTTCACGGATAGCTTTCTCATCACGGATTCCCATAATCAGAGTATCAAGGCCAAGTTCTCTTGCGCGCAGGATCAGGTTTTCGTCGTGCAGGCCGAGATCGTAATAGCCCCAGCCGTTTCCAAGCTCATTATCCGGTGTTCCGTCTTTCTGAAATCCGGCATGGTTATGTACAAAGGTTGTAACGATCAGGGAGGCATTCTCTGCTTTTGCCTGGTTCATTTCCGGCAGACATTCTCTGCTGACCTTCTCCACCATCTCTTCGGACATTACACAATAATATCTTCCGGTCTGGGAGTTTTTCCAGCTGGGTGCTTCCTGAGCGGCCCGGATCACTGCAAGAAGATCTTCTTTTGTGATCCTGCTCTCCGGTCTGTATTTACGGATGGTCCTTCTCTCTTCGATCAGTTTCTGAAATTCCATATTTTTCCTCCTTACTGTCCGGTGCCGGATCTGCTTCCGGATCCTGCAGTTATTCCGGCATGGATTTTTATGTTCACACTTTTTATGGAGCCATTTTAACACAATGCCGTATTGAAATCAATTTTTAAAACTCCGGCATCGTTACTGTTCATTCTGCGACCGTTACTGTTCACTCCGTTCTCAGCAACACGCTTCAAAAAATATTGCCTTGGAACAATAACTGCAATACCACTTATGAAGATTTTTTTTGATTTACCACATAAATTCCCACACAGACAAGAAACAGTGCGATGAGACTTCCCATATTAAATGCCTGACGTACCTCTCCCAGAACCAGTGCAGACAGTATCACACTGAACAAAGGATTTACAAAGCCAAAGATCGCTACCCTGGATACATCATTCCAGGCAAGCAGCACTGACCACAGTGTATAGGCCACCGCAGACACCATTGCCAGATAAAAGATAATCCCGATACCGGCGGCATTTACCACTCCGAAATGTCCTCCCATCCCTTTTCCGATCAGGAACAGAATGATCCCGCCCATGGTAAACTGCGTTCCGCTGAGTACCACCGGAGATACCTTTCTGGAAAAAATATTGATCAGCACCGTGGACATTCCGTAAGAAAACTGCGCGATCAGAATAAATCCTTCTCCTGTAAGCCTAAAACCTGCATCCAGAGAATTTCCCATGAGATTGATCACGACCACGCCGGCAAAACCGAGGACACAGCCGAGCATCTTTCGCCCGGTCATTTTTTCCTTGTGAAAAACAAGGCAGGACAGCAGGATCGCAATAAAATTCCCAAGACCTGTGATAATAGCGCCTTTTACACCGGAGGTATGTGCCACACCTATATAAAAGAAGAAATACTGACATACCGTCTGAGCCATACATACCGGCACCGCATATTTCAGAACAGTTCGATCCGGAAGCAGAACCTTGCGCTCACGCAAAGATGCAAAGATCAGTACAAGGATTCCTGCCAATGCAAAACGCACTCCTGCAAAAACGATCTGACTTGCCGTATCTGCAGAATCCATCTGCATCAGACGGTATCCTGTCTTGATCAGCGGGATCGCACTCCCCCAGAGAAGACAGCAGACGCAGGCAAGCGCTGCCACCACCCAGGTTTTTTTTAATATTGTTTTTGTTTGTTCCATTTGTTTATTCTCTCTTTCTCAAAACTTCTTCCATCTGACTGATCACAGCTTTTATTTCATTTATTGCACTGATACTTACGTCCCGGAAATCAAGCTTTTTCCCCTTTCCGTATAATTCCGCCTCATAAGCGCTGGCTTTCTCTTCATCTTTATCCTTGTATCGGGCTTTTCCGATCAGCCAGGCACTGGAATCCGCACAGTCCGGATATTCCGTATTTCCCCGGATCAGAAAATCCTCTGAAGCTTCCGTCAATGCTGTTTTCAGTTTCTCTGCTTTATCCAGAAATTCTTCCGTTGTCTGCGGATAATGTTCTTTTATATAAAGGAGATTTTTATGAATACAGGTGGCACTTTTTTCCATTAGTTTCCGTTCTTCCGGATCTTTGAAATTATCATATTCCCCAGTCCGGACTTCCCATCCGCGGATGGATTTGCTTAATTCCATCAGCCAGTATACATGACGGGAAATATCGTCCGGAAACATAAAATACGTAGAAAATTCATGATCGATCATAGGTGCAAGACTTATGATCCCGCCATCTTTATCACAGAGAAATGCTACATTTTCATAATGATAATTCTGGTCTCCCTTCAGGACAGAGATCAGTACCTGCATGGCAAGCTGTTCCGCCATTTCCTGATGCTCCTGCAAAAAATCAGCTTCAAAAATATCTCTATAATCATAAAACATCTGGCAATAGTTTACATAATTATCTATGTCGACTTTTTTATCCGGATATTTCCGGAAAAACTCCAGAAGATTCTGAAGGGACTCTCCTTCTTTATATGCCACAGGAACTGCGGTTCCATAATCAAGATATTTCTCATTTACTTCCTCATAACCTTCACAGGTCGCCAGCTCGTACTGAGGCGCAGGCATAAAATATTTATTGATGACCGTTGACCAGAATACCTCTGCATAAGCATATAGTGGTGTCGAAAATGGCTTGGATTTCGTCAGTGGTTTAAAGATCATATTCCCTGGAAATATGGGAAAATGCTTTTCCCCGCTTACCACGCCTACAGCTTCAGACTTAAGATTTCCGATTCGATTTTTGTATTGATAGTGTCTGACTTTATAATACATAGCAGTCATATCGTATTGCCTTCCCCTTCAATGTATAAGACGGCTCCCGGCCGGCAAGACATTCACTTTTCAGCGGACGCTTGACGATGATCTTATCCGGATTTGCTCTGATAGCTGCATCAAAAAGATCCTTTTCCCCGGAACACGGTGGTTCCAGCTTCTGGATCAATTGAAGTTTCTTGTTGATCAGGCTGGATTTCTGTCTTGCCGGAAACATGGGATCCAGATAGATCACGTCTACAGGATCAAGAAGCTTTGACATACCTTCTACACTGTTTCCCTCGATCACCTTCATACGACCGGCAATATCTTTCAGATCCATATTTTTCTTGGCACGGCGAATGGCATCTTTAAGAAGGGCTGCGATCACCGGATTCTGCTCGTACAGCGTCACCTCATAGCCCTGGGCTGCCAGAAGAAAGGCATCCTCACCCATTCCTGCCGTAGCATCGATGGCCTTCCTTCCCTCCTTATCTGACTTCACCGCCTTCACCAGCATCTCATGCTGAAGTCTGCCTCTGGTAACTCTGTGAAGCATCGTCTCCACAAAATCCCCCTGATAGGTCAGCCCGAAACCGGACAGCGAAACGCCCCTGGAATCAAACCGCACCGTCAGAAAATCTCCCGGCTTATCCTGAAGCTGCGCTCCGGTCCTCCTGCAAAAGGCTTCCGCCATATCTCTCTGTCCGCCCTTTCCAAGACAGACTGCGATTTTATCATTCATTTCCCGATTCTCTCTTTCATGACTCTTTTTCATAAGCTCTTTCATTCTACAATTTTACAAAAAAAATTGCAATTCATCTCAAAAAAAGATGTCCGCAGACGTACCAAAATACGCTACGGACATCCAATGTCTGATCCATAGTCAGGCGGTTACTTAATGCTTGCTGTCCTAAAACAGAAGCTGAAGTCCCATTGCAATGATCCACATATATGCACAGGTCTTTGGGATCATCAGGCTTCTTATTGTCCGCACTCTGGATCCTTTCGATCAGACCTCTGCTCTCCAGATTTTTCAGAGAAGAGGACACGTGGGATTTCGTCGACTTACGGACCTTAACGATCTCAGCCGCAGTATTATGCTGTGGATTGTTGTGTAAAAACATAAGGATATCATATTCCATATGCGTCAGCTGATATTTCTCACATACACTCCCTGTGACTTTTTCATAACAGCTTGTTATCGTTTTATGCTGATCCCAGAAAAACATAGCCTTCCTCCATATCTTTTTGTTCTATTTAGAACGATTGTATGGCATTGTTCTCTATTTGTCAACTATAAAATATCTTCTTTCACCATTTATATATCTGCCACAAATAAAAGCTGCCGCTTTGCGATCTATCAATCGCTAAAGCGACAGCTTTCTTCTCAGCCGTATATTTATTTTGAATTTCTCTTTCCTTTTCTGACTTTGATCCTGCGGATCATCCTTCGGATCAGAAATACCACAAGCACAATGATCACTATAAAGATCAGACAAATACCTGCGATCATTGCCGAAAACTTATTCGGCTGCTTCACCAGATCAATGATATTTCTGCTGTCCTCCACAACCTTACGTCCATGTGTCGTCTCATAATATTCCGGCACATTGGCAATTCCGTCGCCGTCTGTATCCTCAAAGGACTGCATATATCTTGCGATCGCATCCCAGGCCTTTAATTCCCTGTCATCCTCCATGATCGCCTGATCTTCCAGATTTTCAATGGGATTCCCATCCCTGTCCTTCGGTTCAAGAGACAGCAGTCCATAGGACATTTTCATCACAGAACCAAGCATCTGGCCGGTATACAGATCTGTCACAACATGATACAGCTTGTCATCCTGGATCTCGATCCGCTCTCCGTCTGCCCTGGTGAGATAACAATCTGTCACCTTATTCAGGATCATCCGATGTGGATTGTATGCAAAATTCAATCCACTGCAATATAACCTTGCCGTTGTCATAAAATCCGATACAGAAGCGTCCACCTCCGCTGCCAGCTTCAGCTCTTTTCCGGTCAGGTATGCACTGATCAGCGGATATCCGGCAACACCGTCCTTTCCGATCCCCAGTGAAAAGGAATTAAAAACATCCTCTACTGTGATATCGCCCTTTGTGTATGTATCCCGCACGGTTCCGCTTGGAACAACGGCTACATCAACCGGATCACCATCATAATACTCGGAATTCTCCACTGCATATATGTATGCATCGGACATGATATCACCAAGATTCAACTCTTCGTGCTTCGTGCCCATTTCTTCCAGACTGTTGAATTCAACATCATTTTCAGCAAGAACCTCTTCCCTTGTATAGCCGAAATCGGCAAGATAATTCTTATCCACCGTATCCATCAGGGCATCGATCTGTTCCTGTGTCGCCTGGTCCGGTTTTACATCCTCAGAAACAGGGATCAGCTCATAGGATGTCAGCTCCCACCGTCCGTCCTGTTTCTGTGTCATGGAAAGTGATCCCAGATTTCTTCCGTATTCGCCGCAGGATACGATATATGTGTTCCCATGCTGAATTGCCTCTTTCAGCTCTGTGTGCGTATGTCCGCTGATGATCAAGTCGATATCCGGCACCTCTTTTGCAAGGATCTCATCCTCCGATTTGTTCTCATCCTCCCAGGTTCCTCCATGGGACACACAAGCGATCATATCCACTTTTTCATTTTTTCGGATCTCTTCTACCGTCTGTTTTACGGCCTCAACCGGATCCTTGAACTTTAATTCACAGGTCGGTGCACATTCCAGGGCATCCTTACCGAACACACCGACTACCGCAGCCTTTACATCTCCTTTTTGAACTACTACATAATCCTTCACACCATAGGCTTCAAATGCCGACCGGATCTGCTTCTGACCATCGCTTAATCCATCCTGCTCCATGCTGTCCCAGTCCACGTTGCACACTACCAGTGCCGGCACTGTCTCACCGGAAGCCTTCGCAGCCTCCAGCATATTTGCCAGTCCCTTTGAACGATAATCATATTCATGATTCCCCAGAGTCGTCACATCATACCCCAGATATCCCAGCATCCGAAGCTCTGCCGCCTCCGTATCGTATACGGTCTGGATCAGGGTTCCCATGGAAAAATCGCCGCCATCCAGCACCAGGGTGTCCGGATCTTCCTGCTTCTTTTCATCGATCAGGGTTTTGATCCTTGCAAATCCGCCAACTTCTTTTTGCTCTCCATCTACGATGGTTGAAAAGCTGTTCAAATGCGAATGTGTATCATGGCTGAACAAAACATCGATCTGTTTTGCCTCGGCTGCTTCCACCGGGACATTCCATGCAAGAGGAAGCAGCAATGCAGCAATAAGCATGATCGCCAGCAGCTTTGCTGAAATTTTCTTTCGTGTTTTCATAACACTCTCCTTTTGTATATAGTTTTCTTATGCATTTTTACAAAACCATCAATAATGTTCCCACACCGATCAAAATACATCCCATCATCGATTTTGCTGTGAATTTCTCATGCAAAAAAACAAATGCCAGTACCAGTGTGATCACGACACTCAGCTTGTCTATCGGCACAACCTTCGATGCATCGCCTATCTGCAGGGCACGATAATAGCATAACCACGAAGCACCCGTTGCCAGACCTGAAAGGATCAGAAACAGCCAGCTTTTTTTGCTGATCGCTGCGATCCCGCCCTGGGTATTTGTGAGGAAAACCATTCCCCACGCCATAACCAGCACCACCATCGTTCGAATCGCTGTTGCAAGATTCGAATTAACACCGGCAATACCTATCTTGGCCAGTATGGAGGTCAGCGCCGCAAATACAGCAGACAGCAAGGCAAACACAAACCACATAGTAACTCCCCCACTTAAATATAAGATTTTCTTAACTATCCCAATACAAGTCCATCATATCATTTCCCCTCTGATATGTCACTATTTACAATTTCCTCCGCCGTATATTCCTCTATTTCTGTCTTTGTCACCTGTTTGATATGCTTTTTTTTCAGATGCAGATATACGAATTCCCGAAAAATAGTATAGAACACGGAAAGCAGCGGAATGAAAACAAGCATACCTACAATTCCCATAAGGTTTCCGCCGATCGTAACTGCTGCAAGAACCCAGATCGACGGAAGTCCTACGGATTCACCCACAACATGAGGATAGATCAGATTTCCCTCGATCTGCTGCAGCACCAGAAATACTATAATAAATAAAATTGCCTGTTTCGGATTTACCATAAAGATCAAAAAGCTTCCCACCGCACACCCGATGAAGGCCCCGAAAATCGGAATCAATGCGGTAAACGCAATCAAAACTCCGATCAAAAGTGCATATGGCATCCTCAAAATACTCAGTATCACAACAAACATGCAACCGAGGATCACAGCTTCCAGACACTGACCTGCAAGAAAATTTGCAAATGTCCGATAAGTCAGAGAACAGACTTTAAGAAAAGCATCTGCCTTTTTCTTTGGGAGAAAGGCAAAAATTACTTTTCGGATCTGCACATGCAGCTTCTCCTTCTGAAAAAGGACATAGCAGGCAAATGAAAAAGCAATAAAAAAGGTTGCCAATCCACTGACTATGGAACCCACTGCTGACATTGTGGTATTCATCATATTTCCTGCACCGTTTCCAAGAAGGCTTATCCCCCACTTGATCGCCTGATCCGGATTAAACTGTACCTGATCTACCAGCTTCATGATTTCCTGGTTATTATGGGAGAATTCCCGGATCCAGCTTTGCATCTGCGGAATAAAATCAGCGATACTCATCATCAGAGTTCCCATTGTCCGCGTAAGCTGCGGGATCACACCAAACATCACCAGTACGATCACGCCAACCGCAAATACGATCGTAAGGAACAGACTTATCGGTCTTGCCAGTTTTGCACCTATCTTATTTTCTTTTTTTACCCTTCCAAAAATTTTCTTTTCCAAAAAGCTCATTGGCACGTTGGTCACAAATGCGATCGCTCCGCCAAGTACAAAAGGAAATGCGATTCCCCATATTGCTTTCAGCACATCGAGCACCACATCAAACTTCCACAGGGCGACCACCCGAATTGCTGTAAACACAATAAGCTCCCGGATTTTTTTTACAGATATTTTACTTATATCCACTATCATTCTCCTCTTTTTCTTAATTTCATGCGTATCCATTTAAGCAGCTGAATGATCGGAAGACTTGCAAACGCATACAGATATACACAGCCAAGCTGCATCAGATCCAGCGTCTCTACTTTAAACAGGAGATGAAATCCCGGAACCGTCAGTACAACGGTAATGAGTACTGCCCCAAGTACAAATGCTCCCTGAAGCCATTTATTATTAAAGAAACGTTTTGTAAAGATAACCGGATGATCCGATTTGCAGTTGAATCCATGGAACAGACGTGCCAGACAAAGTGTTCCGAAGGCATAAGTACTGCCAAGCAGTGCACCATTCTGATGATATCCTGTCAAAAATCCTATCATCGTCATCATACCGATCACCAGTCCTTCCAGACCGATTTTACCAAGAAAATCCTTTGTCAGTATTGACTCGTCTGCTGATCTTGGTTTCTCATTCATCACCTCACTGCTGTGCGGCTCCACGCCTAATGCGATCGCCGGAAGGCTGTCTGTCAAAAGATTGATAAACAGCAGATGTACCGGTGCAAAAGGAACCGGAAGTCCTGCAAGGGATGCACAAAGAACTGCCAGGATCGCACCAAAGTTTCCTGACAGAAGAAACTGGATCGCATACTTGATATTCTGATATAAATTTCGTCCGTTTTCCACTGCTTTTACAATTGTTGCAAAATTATCATCTGTAAGCACCATTGCTGCGGCATCCTTTGCGACCTCGGTTCCGGTCACTCCCATTGCAACACCAATATCTGCCTGCTTCAATGCCGGAGCATCATTCACACCGTCTCCGGTCATTGCCACGATCATCCCCTTCTCCTGCCATGCACGGACAATACGGATCTTGTGCTCCGGTGACACTCTTGCATACACAGAAATATTCGGAACAAACTCCTTCAGCTGCTCATCACTCATATTTTCAATATCAGCACCTTCGCAGGCCTCTGACAGATCATGTAGGATCCCGATCCTTTTTGCGATTGCCGCTGCTGTGATCTTATGATCTCCCGTGATCATGACCGGCCGGATCCCCGCTTTTATACATTCTGCAACTGCAGCCTTTGATTCTTCCCTCGGCGGATCCATCATAGCGATCAGGCCAAGAAATACCAGATGGTTCTCATCTTCTATCGTCAATACATGCTTCTCCGGAATTTCACGATAGGTAAATGCCAGTACCCGTAACCCTTCCATTGAAAATTCCTGATTCTGGCGCCGGATCTTTTCTTTATCTGCTTCTGTGATTTCCCGAACTCCGTCCTTTGTCCAGATTCTGTCTGTCAGCTCCAGAAGCCGGTCAACCGCACCTTTTACGATCATCCGGTTTTCATCATCAATTCTGTGAAGTGTTGACATCATCTTACGGTCACTGTCAAAGGGAAGCTCTCCTTCCCTTGGATAAAGCTTTCTTACACCAGCAGCCTCGATTCCGTACCGGCTGCCCAGATTGATCAATGCCGTTTCCGTCGGATCTCCGATCTCCACTCCATTTTCATTTGTTGAATCATTACATAAAATGCTGTAGTCCAAAAGACATCTCTGCGCCGGATCTGCTACATCAATTGCATCTGCTGTGATTCTTTTTCCATCAATATAATAATCTTCTACTGTCATTTTATTCTGTGTGAGTGTTCCGGTCTTATCCGAACAGATAACAGATACGCTTCCAAGACCTTCCACAGCCTGAAGCTTACGAATGATCGCGTGCTCCTTTGCCATCTTCTGTGTTCCGAAAGAAAGGACGATCGTCACGATGGAGCTTAAAGCTTCCGGAATCGCTGCGACTGCAAGTGCTACTGCAAACATAAATGCACTGCTGATCTTCTCACCGCGGAATACACTGATCGCAAACAGAATTCCGCAAAATATCAGGATCAGAATGGAAAGCTTCTTTCCAAAATCATCCAGATTCGCCTGAAGTGGCGTCTGTTTTTCCGAAGTCGATTTCAGAAGTCCCGCAATCTTTCCAACCTCTGTCTGCATTCCTACATTCGTTACAACCGCTCTGCCACGCCCATATGTGACAAAGCTTCCGGAAAACAGCATATTTGTCCGATCACCAAGCGGTGCTTCCTCCAAAATAATGTCCATACTCTTTTCAACCGCAAGACTTTCTCCGGTAAGGGCACTTTCATCGACCTTAAGACTTGCATTTTCAATCAATCTTCCATCGGCCGGGATCATATCACCTGCTTCAAGAAGGATCACATCTCCTACAACCAGTTCTCTTGCCGGGAGCTGTACCGCCACACCATCACGTAATACCTTTGCCTCCGGTCCGGAAAGCTTCTTTAAGCTCTGCAGGGACTGCTCAGCCTTTACTGTCTGCACAGTTCCCAAAATCGCATTGATCGTAATAACGATCACGATAACTGCTGCACTTTCCACATCTCCAAGCATACCGGATATTACTGCCGATGCGATCAGGATCAGCACCAGAAAATCCTTATACTGTTCAAAGAAGATCTGCAAAATACTTTTTTTCTTTCCTTCTGCAAGCTCATTCCATCCGCACTTCTCTCTGGACCGTCTGACCTGTTCATCGGTAAGCCCTGATTCCCTGCTTTCCACACGCTCGAGAACTTCTTCTGCTGTCTGCTGATAAATTTCTTTCATTACCTTTGCCTCCTTTTTTGCAAATATTCACCAACTGTAATTTTTTTATGCAATAAAGGATTTTTTTGATAAAAGGATATAAAAAAAGAAACCCTTATTGCACAACAAAAAATGCAATAAAAGTCTCACCATTTCCCTGCAGCGCCGGATGTTTCCACCGTACTGACGACACTGCAAACGCAGATTTCCAAACGTAGGTTACTCCCCTTTATTGAGTCTAATACTATAACAAAATCAATACTTCTGTCAAGATATTTTTTAAATCATCGGGCAAAAAACAG
>OHVB01000587.1_pt1 | contig 12820 bp, 7 predicted proteins | sample 1579331 | NCBI WGS metagenome assembly OHVB01 (sample SAMEA3882503, study PRJEB24775) | human gut metagenome | biome: human-associated habitat; feature: intestine environment; material: feces | place: Netherlands | collected 2009/2010
ATTGTGCCGAGCTTTATACTGTACTTCGTACTGGCTTCGCTTATCACTACGTTGGCGACAAGCATGGGCGTAGCAGCAGAGGTTTTTGCACCGCTCAAATGGCTCAGCAAGTTCTTTATCGTTATGGCGATGGCTGCGGTAGGTCTGAATACGAATATCGTCAAGCTTGTGACAACAAGCAGCAAGCCTTTGGGACTCGGTCTTGGCTGTTGGGCAGGTATTACGTTTGTAAGCCTGCTTTTGCAGCATCTGCTTAATCTCTGGTAAGCAGAATAAAATTTAATTTTGCATCGGAAACAGCGACAAATAATAGTTTGTTCGCTGTTTTTGACGTTTTAAAAGGCTGTTTTGCTTGTGAGCGGGACGAAGCGGGACCCCTAGATATAGTGTTGTGGAAATCTCCCCCTAGTTGTTATTAAAGTTATCCACAGATTGTGCATAACATGTTGATAATTGTGTAAAATCCTTGTAAACAAGCCACTTTTTTCTCAGAGGCTGGTGGATAACACTCTGCATAACTAAAAGTTATGCACAAAAACTGTGGATAAGTCTGTTGATACTGTTGATAACCTTACACTAAATATCGGAAAAGGGGGATATATTTTCCAGGAAAACAAGATAATTTCCTATTGCCGAGGTGGTATTTTGTATACAAACGCAAGTTTTTTTGCTATCTGCAAAGTTTTTGCTTGCGTAATAGACGATTTTTGTTCATAATATTACTATGACTAATTGTAAGTAAATGGAGGAAGATTAGGTTATGGCATTAAAGCAAATGGATGCATTGGCAGCTTTGCGTGAGGCTGCAGGTGAAGTTATAGAAACTTCTTTGTGTGATGTACAGGGTAGCTGGCTGGCACTGGTAAATACTGAGGAAGGCAAGCGTCTGGCTTTTGCTGCGAAGGGTGAAGCTGCTCTGAGCGCACTGTGGAAGGATGTTGAAAAGGAAGCAGACGTTAAGGACGTACATGTTTCTGTTATGGCGTTAAACGCGAATAATGCTGCGCTGGTGCGCCGCTATGTTAAATGGACCGCACCGACTGCCTGCGGCACTAAGGGTGCCAGCATCGGTTTTAGCGATTGGCTGGGCGAGGCAGATGCAGTTGTGGCGGAGCTGTTTGGTAAACGTCAGCTGAAACCGGTATTAGTTGATTTTACTACCGAGGACAGCGAGGCTCTGCAGCGTTACTTTGTACAGGCTGTGGATACCGCAACCTGGGGCGTGCTCGAAGAGGGCTACAAGGAAGGCTACGGCGCTAATGCTGCCGGCCTGAAAACCGAAGAGGAAATCGTTAAGGCTCTGCTTTACGGTTACAGCATGATTGGCTTTGACTGCAGCGATAAAATTGACCTGGGCATTGAAAAGCTGTCCGATGAGGCTGTTGACAAACGCTTTGAGCAGTTCAACGAAACCTTCCGTGCTGCTGTGCATGCTTCCTATCTGAACGCTGAGTTCAAGGTTGGCAGCAGCAAGATTACCTTTACGGAAAATCAGCTGCACCGCATCGTTCTGGAATACGGCGAAGCAATTATGCATATCCAGTTCATCTATAACTCCTATTTGAAGAATACTCCGTGGGATATTGATTTTGAGCTGGATCTTTCCAAGCCCGGTAAGGTGCTGACTCCGCAGGAGCATTACCTGATCGGTAACGAGCTGCAGCGTAACGGTATTAAGCTGAGCTCTATCTGCCTTGACCCGCTGAAGGACGCAGAGGCTGTAAACGATAACCTGCAGCTGCACTGCGAGATTGCTGACACCTTCGGCTATCGCCTGAGCTTTAAAAATGCGGATATCGCTATGAACGATACTGCTGCTGCTATGAAATATCTGAAGGGCAAGGTTCATTTTAAAATGAACAATATCCTCTGGATGAGCGCAATAGAGCTTGCCAAAGCTCTGGATGCCGACCTGTTCGGCAAGCTGTGTGCTGCCTGCGGCTGCGAGCCGACAGCAGACGCTGCCGACCGCGCACTAGTGCTTGGCTACAGAAAGGCGCTGAATCCGAAGGAAGAAGGCAATGTTGCTGCTGACATGAAGGCATTCTTGGAGGCGCATCATGCTGAATATGCTGCTGCAATCAAAGAGAATGTAGCTGCAAAATTGAAGAATATCTGAAATTAAAATTCAAGGGCTTCCCAAAAAAATTTTGGGAAGTCTTTTGTTTTAAACGATACAAAATACTGTCTTTAACGTGTTTTTGCATAATGGATATTAGTGTACTTTGTCTACTGAAAAGTAGCGCGAAATTTTTAATCGTTTGATTAGTTTGCGTGTAATAGACAAAAGGCTGAAAATGTTCATATACAGTGACTAAAAGAAGAAAAATGTAAAATTTTGCAAAAAGGTGTTGACAAACGATTTAGATGGGTGTATAGTATCAGTAATTTCAAATTGCAAACCAAAGGTTATGATTGGGACTAAAGATAAGCGTAGAGTTTTAGAGAGCCGGTGTCTGGTGCAAACCGGTACGAAGCCTTATTGATTAAATCACCCATGAACTCGTCAGCGAAAGCTTTGCAAGTAGACTGATGCGCAACGGATGCGTTATTTCCGAGCCGGTTGATGGACTGGTGCTGAAAGTAATAAATTAGGGTGGTACCGCGTATTATACGCCCCTGCATATATGCAGGGGCGTTTTTTTATACTACTCCTGAAAAGTCCATCAAAAGATAATTGATTTAGTAGTAAATTCAGGTGTTCTTGATAGGAGGAATTAACATGTTTGAAAAGGTATTGGTAACTGGTCAGAATGATGAAACTTTATTGCCGCGTGTATTGCGTGTGCTTTCCAAGCAAGGTGCTCAGGTACGCTCCCTGCGCATGGATGCAGAAGAAAATCGTCTGAAGCTGGAAATCCAGCTGGCAGAGGTAGCTGCTGCTCAGGTTGCCAAGCTGCTGGCTAAGCAGGTTGCAGTTGAGTCTGTAGCTACTATGGCGTAAGGGGGACGGACTGATGAAGCTGAAGGGCGCAGAAGCCATTGTAAAGGTCCTTTTGGAGCAGGGCGTAGATACAGTCTTCGGTTATCCTGGAGGTGCTGTGATTCCTTTGTATGATGCATTGTACGATGCACCGCTGAAAAATGTGCTGACAGCACATGAGCAGGGCGCTATTCACGCAGCTGACGGTTATGCCCGTGCGAGCGGCAGAACCGGCGTATGTATCGCAACCTCCGGTCCCGGTGCTACAAACATTGTTACCGGCTTGGCAACTGCTTATCTTGATTCCATTCCGCTGGTAGCGATTACCGGTCAGGTTGGCGTAAGCATGCTGGGACGTGATTCCTTCCAGGAGATTGATATTGTCGGCGTTACAATGCCGATTACCAAATACAACATGCTGGTACGCAGCAAGGAAGAGCTGCTGCCGGCACTGCGCAAAGCATTTGCCTTGGCGCAGGAGGGCAGACCAGGACCTGTGCTGGTGGATATTCCAAGCAGCGTGCAGGTTGAGGAGCTGGAATGGAGCGAGCCGCAGGCAGCTTCTGAAGCGGAAGAGCTGCCGCAGGCAACACCGGAGCAGCTGCAGCAGGCAGCGGCAGTGCTGAACAAGGCACAGCGTCCGGTACTGCTGGTTGGCGGCGGCGCTGTCAACAGCGGTGCGCAGGAAGAACTGCTGGAGCTGGCCAAGAAGGCTGATTTGCCGGTAGTAAATACGCTGATGGGCATTGGCGTTTATCCCGAGTCTGATGAACGCTCCTTGGGCATGACCGGTATGCATGGTCATATCGCTTCCAACATGGCTGTAGCGCAGGCTGATGTGCTGGTAGTAGCCGGCAGTCGCTTCAGCGACCGCGTAACCGGTGACCGCAACCGTTACGTAGGACAAAAGACGATTATCCAGCTTGATATCGACCCGACGGAAATAGATAAAAATATAGCAACAAGCCTTTCCGTAATGGGTGATGTAAAACAGACACTGCAAAGCCTGCTGCCGTTAGTGCAGAAGGCAGCGCATGCCGACTGGTGGCAACAGATTAAGGCCTGGGATGCAACAGAGGATCGCAGCCTGCTGGCAGGTGACCGACTGACAGCGCCCTGGCTGATGAAGGAGCTGAGCCGCAGCTTTGAAGGAGAAAATCCGATTTATGTAACTGACGTTGGTCAGAACCAGATGTGGGCAGCACAGCATTTAGTTGTTGATAAATCGCGTCACCATCTGACGAGCGGTGGCTGCGGTACGATGGGCTTCGGTCTCCCCGGCGCGTTGGGTGCAGCCTTTGCCGAGCCTGATAAGCAGGTAGTACATATCTGCGGTGACGGTGGCTTCAAGATGACAGGCATGGAGCTGTATACGGCAGCTCGTGAAGGCAAAAAGCTTATCAGTATCGTTATTAATAACAGCTGCTTAGGCATGGTCCGTCAATGGCAGCAGCTCTTCTACAACGAGCATTACTCCAATACGCTGCTGACAGAGTTTGACTTCATCGGTTTTGCTCATTCCTGCGGTGCAGGCGGTCGCAGAGCAGCGACCTGCAAGGAATTCCAGGAGGCGCTGAAGGCAGCGCGCGAGGCTGACAAGCCCTTCCTGATTGAAGTAATCGTAGAGCAGGGTGATCTGGTAGAGCCTATGGTGGCAGCCGGTGCTGCGGTAGATGACTTCGTCAAGATTAACAGATGCAGATAAACAGCTATAAATAAGGGAAATTTTTTATTAAATTTGTATATTAAAATAAGGGAAAAGAAAGAGGTAATAACAATGGTTAAAATGTATTATGACAACGATGCGAATCTGGAATTATTGAATGGCAAAACAGTTGCTATTATCGGCTATGGTTCTCAAGGCCATGCACATGCACTGAACCTGCAGGAGAGCGGCGTAAACGTAGTTGTAGGCCTGTATGAAGGCTCCAAATCCAAAGCTAAGGCAGAAGCTGCCGGCCTGAAAGTTATGACTACCGCAGAAGCTGCTAAGGCTGCCGATATCATCATGATGCTGATTCCTGATGAAAAGCAAGCTGCTACATATAAAAAAGATATTGCTCCGAATCTGGAGGCAGGCAATGCTTTGGCTTTTGCACATGGCTTCAACATTCACTTCGGTCAAATTGTTCCTCCTGCTGATGTAGACGTATTCATGGTTGCTCCTAAAGGCCCCGGCCATCTGGTTCGTCGTACCTATACCGAAGGCAGCGGTGTTCCCGTTCTGGTAACTGCTTACCAAAACCCGACCGGCAAGGCTCACGACCTGGCTCTGGCTTATGCTAAGGGCATTGGCGGTACCCGTGCAGGCGCTCTGGAAACCACCTTCCGTGAAGAAACCGAAACCGATCTCTTCGGCGAGCAGGCAGTTCTCTGCGGCGGCGTTTGCGCTCTGATGAACGCAGGCTTTGAAACCTTGGTAGAAGCAGGCTATGAGCCTGAAAGCGCATACTTCGAATGCATGCATGAGATGAAGCTGATTGTTGACCTGATGTATGAAGGCGGCATGGCTAAAATGCGTCATTCCATCTCCGATACCGCTGAATATGGCGATTATGTAACCGGCTCTCGCATCATCACTGCTGAAACCAAAGCTGCTATGAAACAGGTTCTGGCTGAAATTCAGGATGGTACCTTTGCTAAGAAATGGCTGCTGGAAAACCAATGCGGCCGTCCGCAATTCAACGCTATGCGTCGTCGTGCTGCAGCAACCCAGGCTGAACAGGTTGGCGCACAGCTGCGTGGCATGATGAGCTTCCTGAAGAAAAAATAATCAACAGCTTATAAGCACTTTTAGTGCAGAAAATAAAAATAAGGGAAAGAGCGTAATCCGCTAAAGGCAGCGTACAGAAAAAAATAGCTGCCGGGATTACGATAAACAAAAATAAGGGAAAGAGCGTAATTCGCTAAGGACAGCATACAGAAAAAAATAAGCTGTCCGGATTGCGAAAAATAAGGGAAAGAATGTGAGCCGTAAACGCAGCATAGAAAAATAAAAGCTGCGTGGCTTGCAGTAATTAAAAATAAGGGAAATATTAAAAGGTCGCTTACCTGTGCATCAGATGCATGAAGCGGCCTTTTTGACATGCCGGCATAATGTTTTTGATATAAAATGCCTCCCGGCGCATCTGCGCGAGGGAGGCTTTTGCGATATCTGTGATAGAATGCAGTAGATTAAGCGTGAGCAAGCTGTTTCTTTTTAATAAGAGCGAACACCTTTAAGGAGCAGCAAAGGATGAGCACCGCACTGATAGTGAGCACATAAAAGCCGTGTCTGCTGCCAAGCATGGTAGCATGCGCGATATTAGCCGGGTCCGCAGCCTGTGCGGTCGCAACAATCGTACTGATAACTGCCGTACCTACTGCGCCTGCCAACTGCAGCAGCGTGTTCATAGCTGCGTTGCCGTCGGCATTCAGTTCTTCCGGTAACTGGCTCAGGCCGTTAGTCATAATCGTTCCCATGGAAAAACCTTGGCCGAAGGCAAAGAACAGATAGAACACAATGAAGAGCAACGAGCTCAGCTCGCCCGGATAAAGGCTGTAGCAGATGACGGATACGAGAATGGATGCATTGCCTAGTAAAATCGGGCGTTTGGCACCGAACTTGTCCAACAGCCTGCCGCTGATAGGCGCAAGCATAGCGCCGATGATACAGCCGGGCAGCAGCAGACAGCCTGCGGTAAAGGCATCAGTATGCGAAACAAGCTGCGCATAGTTGGGGATTAAAAAACCGAGTCCCAAACAGATAAAGCCGACGAGCAAAAGACTGGCAGTGCTGAGCGTATACGGAAGATAGCGGAAAGTCTGCACACGTAAAAGCGGCGCGTTGCTGTTTAATGATTGCTTATAGAAGGCAATCAAAGCAATAAGGCAGATTGCGAAAAGAGCCAGCACCTCGATACTGAACCAACCGAAGTCGGAGGCAATGCTGGTGGCAAAAATCAGGCTGCTGAAGCCGATGATAAGCAAAAGGTATAAGCCGAAGTTAAAGCTTGTTTGCTCCAGATTGCCGGCCTGACGGATATTTTTGATACCCAAGATGGCAGAAAGCAGTAAAAATGGCAGCAGGCTGACAAAAATCATGCGCCAGCCAAAGTAACTGACAATCATACCGCCAAGTGACGGCCCGACAGCCGGTGCCATGGCAGTAATAAGCGAGGCTATGCCTATCATAAAGCCTAGGCGTTCACCGGGAACCTGCTCCAGAATAATGTTAAACATCATCGGCAGGGCGATGCCTGTACCGATACCCTGCAGTAATCTGCCGATAAGCAGGATATTGAAATAAGGCGACCAGGCGGCGAGCAGTGTGCCCGCAAGAAAGCTGCTGATTGCGGCGGTAAACAGGCTGCGCGTAGAGAAACGGCGTTTAAGGTAGGCGGATGTAGGGATAATCAGTGCCAGCACCAGCAAATAGCCGGTGGTTACCCATTGTACGAGCGAGGTGCCGATATTAAATTCGTGCATGAGCGTGGGGAAGGTAACGTTCATAGCGGTTTCGACAACCACGCCGCTAAAGGACATAATGCCGGCGGCGATGATGGAAAATAGTAAACGTGCATCCAGCACACGCGCAGAGCTGTTAGTCATTATTTTTCTCCTTCCTTTGCCTGATAGCGGGAGCGTGGCCCTGCAGCGCAGGCTTATGGGTGGACATTGTTTGGTAAAGCTTGGCGATGGTGGCAGCAGTGGTGTTGATATCTGCTTCGCTGATATCGGTAAGCTGTGTTGCCAGCCAGCCGTGATATTGTTCAATGTAATAGGCGTGAATCTTTCGTCCTGCGTCTGTCATGCGCAGTCTGACGATACGTTTATCCTGTTCATCGCTGATTTTTTCGATAACATTGATTGCCTGCAGCTCGCTTACCAGACGAGTGATGCCGGGGCGCGTTACCTGCAGCAGGTTCGCAATGTCGCTGACCTTGGGAGGCTGTGCGGTACGTTCCAGGTATTCAATGTAGTCCAGTACTTTGAGATTACCGGGAGTTAAGCCTTCCGGCAGAGGTGGCTGCAGCTCTACTACCCGCTTTGCTTCGTGGCAGGCGATGAGCAGAGTTTTGATTGCTTCGATAGGCAGTTTATGTGTCATGATGATTCTCCTTCGCAAATGATTACTAAAAGTAATTACCAAAGATAATTATATTGCGGTGGTGTGGAGATTGTCAAGGTGGGGGGAAATATAGGCTGATTAAGTTCCGTATTCGATGTAAAAATGAATAAATTTCATGTTAGTAGATTGTATAATGCATTTGCACACCTAAAGATAATAAAAAATCTATATCATTTCCCGCTTTTAGAGTACTCATGAAAATAAATTATTCACAAATCAGAGTTTCTATGATAGAATCATCTTAGGAATATTTTAATTAAAGTTACTGGAATTATAAAATATTTTAAGCAGGTGATTTTGTGGGAAAAGGATTGCTGGTTTCGTCATTAGCTTTGGCAGCAGGTTTTTTATTGCCTGTATATGCTGGTGCAACTCAACTAGATACACAACAACAGATAATTGCTCAGAAAGAGCAGGAGCAAGCTTCCAAACGCGCTGAACAGGATTTGCAGCATCGCGTTAGTCAGTCTATGGCTAAATCGCAGCAGCAAAGCAGCCGTTTGGAGGCTTTTGTTTTACCAGCGGAAGAGAATAGTTTTAGAATTAAACGTTTCGTGCTTTATGCACCGAAATATGGCTATAAATTTACTTGGATAGATGAATATCTGGCACAGTTTAATGGTCAGAGAATCGGCGTGAACGGCATAAATGAATTGCTGAAACGAATCAACCAGGAAATCATTAACCGCGGATATGTAACAACGCGAGCTTATGTTGGGGAACAGGATTTATCAAAAGGTAAATTTGTCTTTTCGTTATTACCAGGTATTGTGGGGGATATTAAATTTAGGAATGAAAAAACTTGGGGAAATTGGCATAATGCAGTTTGCATGAAGCGAGGTTCAATACTTAATATACGTGATATAGAACAGACCATAGATAATTTCAACAATGTGCCTTCGCAGAGTGCAGATATCAAGATTGAGCCGGGCAGTAATGAAGGTGAAAGCAATCTCGTTATAGATATTAAGCGCACAAAGCCCTGGACTTTAATGACTTCATTAGACAACAGCGGCACCAAGACAACAGGCAGGGCACAGATGAGCGCAACATTGCAGCTGCTGCAGCCTTTTTCAGCGAACGATGTATTTTACGCAAGCTGGAATGAAGATGCTACGCAATCAGGTGAACGCAAGGGAACAAGGGCGAACAGCTTGTACTACAGTGTCCCGTTCGGTAAGGAGCGCTTTACTTTCAGCCACAGCAAGAATGCTTACCATCAGACTGTCGAATATGCAGTAAACCCTTTTGTTTCCAGCGGTAAATTTACAAGTGACAGCATCAGCTGGAATCATTTGCTGCAACGTGACCAAAAGAGCAAGACTGATTTTGAGCTTGGTCTTGTACATAAAACTCGTCACAGCTATATAGACGGCACAGAAATAGAGGTGCAACGCCAAAAGACAACGGCAATGCAGGTCGGTGTCAATCACAGGCAGTACCTTGGCGCAAGCGTATTAGATGCCTCGCTGAAATGGCAGAAGGGCTTGCCGTGGTATGCAGATGCAGGACCTACTGACGGTATGACGGATGAAGCAACAACGCAGTACAATATGTATCTGTTCAGCGCTAATTATACTGCTCCGGTGTCTTTTGGAAACGGGTATGATGCGCAATATAATGTTTCCGTGCGTGGGCAAAAAGCAGACCAGAGAATATATGGCAGTGAATTCTTTTCTATAGGGGGCTGGTACAGTGTACGTGGCTTTGATGGAGAGCAGACGCTTTCAGCAGAAGATGGCCTTGTAGTACGCAATGAGCTGCGTTTTCCGATAGATGATTTACCGCATCAGCTATATTTGGCATTGGATTATGGCAAGGTATCAGGACCATCTGCCGAATATTTATTAGGGACGGAATTAGTAGGCAGTGCAATCGGTATGCGCGGAAGAATAGGGGCTTTCAGCTATGATGCATTTGTTGGTTATCCGGTCAAGAAGCCGGAAGGCTTTAAGACTGCTAGCAGAACGTATGGCCTGATGCTTACAGCACAGATTTAAAGATATCGGTATAAGCCTTAGGATGGAGGGCTATTATGGGGAATTTGGGTAAGAACAGAAAGAAATTTTTAGCTTTGGCTATTGCTTTATCATTGCAGATGCAGGTAGTTATGCCTTGCTATGCAGCAGTTACTGCAGAAGCAGGTGGAGCGAATGTAAAAGGTAATATAATCAATATAGTGAAACCGGACAGTAATGGCCTATCACATAATAAATTTACTGATTTCAATGTGGATGGCAATGGTATTGTCTTCAACAACCATACAGGAAGTGCGCAGTATAATTCTCACTTAGCAGGAGCATTGAACGCCAACGCTAATTTGCAGGGAAATGCAGCAAAGCTGATTCTTACTGAAGTAACCGGTACTGGTAAAACGAATCTGAACGGTATGCTGGAGATTGCAGGTACAAAAGCTGATTTAGTAATTGCCAATCCAAACGGTATTGTCGGCAAGGGTTTTGGCTTTATCAATGTAGGCAGAGCTACGCTTACTACAGGTATGCCTGATTGGGGGGATGATGGTAAATTAAACGGCTTTTCTGTTGCAAAAGGTACTATAGATATCCAGAATGCTGGCTTAACAGAAGACCAACGCACAGATTACAGACCTGATAAATTAGATATTATGGCCCGTGCGATAAAAATTAATGATGAGCTTTGGGCAAATGAGGCGATAAATGTTGTCGCAGGCAGCAATGAGGTAAAATACAATACAGATGGCTCGTTAGAAGTGCAGAAAACAACTGCGACTGCGGAAAAGCCACAGGTGGCACTTGATGTGGCTGCATTGGGTGGTATGTATGCCGGTAGGATTATGCTTGTAGGTACGGAAAAAGGACTGGGCATGAATATTGGCGGCAACCTGAAAGCGCAGGAGAATTTAAGCATTACCAATGACGGCAGGATTGTCTTTACTAAAAACGCTGGTAGCAATAATACTGCGGACGGATTATCGAATAAGGATTACACATCTCTTACCTCCGATGGCAACGTGATGGTCAGCAGTACAGAAGACATTGAAAACAGCAGCGTTATAACGGCACAAAAGGATATGACGCTGACTGTTGGCGGCAAGCTGACCAACAGTGGTACCTTGGAAGCAGGTGCAGCTTACACTGCAGAAGAAGAAGAGGAAAATCCGAAATTTTTGCAGGACGCTGCAGCGTTAAGGATTACTGCTTATGAAATTGCCAACAGTGGCAATATTAATGCGTCCAGTATATTGCATGTAGCCAGTGCTAAAGCTATAAACAACGACGGATATATGCATAGCAATGGCGAAGCAAGTATTTCTGCTGGTGGTATTATTAGTGGCAGTGGCTCTATAGGTGCAAAAAGCAGCGTAAATGTTACAGCAGATAAGCTTACTTTAAACAAGAATAATATTTATACTATTGGCGCAGATGGTAAAATTAATAATACTACCGGTGTAAGCATTACAGAGATTAATCCTGATAAACCGGTAATACCTGAGACGCCGGATCCTGAGGCACCGCGTGAGGCAGAAGATTTTAAAGCGCCTGCCTTGCCTGATATAGCGCAAGCTTCTGGTGTTGCGGCTACGGTGAAAAAGGATAAGATAAGTGACAATGATTTAGATTTAGTGGCAGATGCTAACGCCAATGGTAAATATAAACCAATTATTGACAAGGCTGCTAATGGTGTTGACCTGGTGCAGATTGCGGAAGTGAACGGCAACGGTGTTTCCCGTAATTTGTACAGTGATTTCAACATTAAATCCACAGGCCTGATTTTGAATAACGCAACCAAGTACACTAAAACTGAGCTTGGCGGTTACATTGACCGCAATATGTTCCTTGCCGGCAAAGGTGCGCGTGTAATCTTAAACGAGGTTACCAGTAGCAACGCCAGCACGCTTAACGGATATCTGGAGGTTGCAGGCAACAAAGCAAGTGTTGTTATTGCTAATGCCAATGGTATAAGTGTTAACGGACTTGGGTTTATCAACACAGATAATGTGGTTCTCTCTACAGGCGCAGTGACGAATTGGGCAGACGGTAATTTAAAGTTTGGAAACAATAAGGGTGATATGATTATAGCCGGTGATGGCCTGAATGCGCGCAATCCTAAACAGCTGGAGATCTTCACGAACAACCTGCAGGTAGACAAAAGTGAAGTATATAACAATGAATTGCAAATCAGTGCAGATGGATTACTGCAGAACACCGGTAAGATTGCTGCAACAGAAAATATGCAGATAAATGCTGGCGCACTTAAAAATAGCAGCTTGGGTTACATTGAAGCACAGAAAAATTTAACAGCTACAGTAAGTGGTGATGTGGAGCAGGACAAGGCTACGCTCAAGGCAGGAAATAATTTACAGCTTAGGGCAAACGCCTTGAAAAACACCAACAACAGTCTGCTTTCTGCTGCTAATGATGCGAATATCAATATTGCTGCGTCTATTAGTAATAATAAATCTATCATCTTAGCTGGCAATGATTTAGACGTGAAGGCAGCTGATTTTATAAATCAGGATACTGCCCTGGTTAACTATGGGCAAAATGGTACGCTTGCTGTTGCTAATAGATTTGCTAATGACGGTGCAACAATCAGTGCGGATGGCAGCAGTGCACTGACGAAAATAACTGCAACAGATTTCAGCAATACTAATAAGGGAGCTTTTGTCAGTAAGGGTAGCCTGCAATTAGAAGCAAGCAATACGTTGAATAATAATTATGCCAACATTTATGTTTCCGGTGATGGTGAGATAAAAGCAGGCATGCTGCTGAACAGTAATCTGGCTAATTTACATACCGGCGGGG
>OHVB01000589.1_pt1 | contig 12816 bp, 11 predicted proteins | sample 1579331 | NCBI WGS metagenome assembly OHVB01 (sample SAMEA3882503, study PRJEB24775) | human gut metagenome | biome: human-associated habitat; feature: intestine environment; material: feces | place: Netherlands | collected 2009/2010
CACTGTTGAAAAACTGGAGCAAAATGTGGAACAGCGTGAGGGAAGAAGATTCCCTGAGATATTTTTTTCAAAAGTTCCATGTGAAGAAAATGGTTTTAAGGGATTTGATTATGAGAAATTATGTGCAATGGTTTTATTTTTTGCAAATAAAAGTTCAAAATTGTTAAAGACAAAATTAATGAAATTACTTAATTATTCAGACATGATTTTTTATAAAGAGAATGGTATTTCGATGTCTGGGTTAAAGTATGCGCATTTACCATACGGACCAGTTCCGGAAAATTTTGATATACTTTTGGGAAAGATGGAGGCAGATCATATCGCTCATATTGAAGTGGTTTATAATAATGGGTATGAAAAGCATCAGGTGATTCCAGAATGTGAGATTCCGGAGGATATTTTATCGGAAAAAGAGTTGAAAGTACTTGAGAGAATATATGTAAAATTCAAAGACTTTGGCTCTGGTGACATATCAGAATATTCGCATAGAGAAAAAGGATACAGATCTACAAAGCAGGGGGAATTAATCTCATATTCCTATGCAAAAAATATTCAATTAAACGAAAAATAACAGCGCAGGTGAATGGCGAATGCCATTCACCTGTATTCAGTTACCAGTTCCATCCAATCATCCAAGCTGTGGTGTTTCGCAAAAAACTGTCGTCAAAGTCTGACTGCCTCCTCATATCCTTTGATATGTTATATTATACTATATTTCCAACAATACAAAAAGGCAGAAACGGATAATTGCGGAAGAACCCCATACGTCGGACAGGTGATGGATTTCACCCCGGATTATTCAGACGAGATCGAAATGCATCCATCTTTCTGATTCAATTATACCCGCTTAGTATAACACGGAGTGTTTTTGGGAGCAATAAGATATGGGTCTAAAGCGCTACCTGATTTTCCACCTTATAATTTGCAGAAGCACTGGAATATAAGGGCAAATGGCATATTGAAAAGTTGAAAAAACGGAAATTTTATAAGGTGGACAATGATTGCATATTGAGGGGAAATGTTTATAATTATTGATAGATTGTGTTGATGAGGATATTGAAATTCAGGAATTATATGATAAATATAAAAATAGTTTTGAAGACATAGAAGAATTTATTGCTGAATGTTTTATGGCAAGTGAATTAACGGATAAGATATCACTGGCAAATTTAGTAAAAAAAAGAATAATAATATGTAAAGAAGTTCTTGAGTTTTCTTAAAGTGGGTGCTAATACAGCACCCACAGTCTTAGATATTCTGCTTAATGATCCTGGTAATGATGCCTACAGCTACCTTACGCTCTTCATCAATGTGCGTGACGACAAAGGATACGTTATCTTTTTTACCTATGGTTCGATTATCGTAGCAGGAATGTGCAATCGCATTGACGCCGAGGGAGAGCCTGACGAAGACCGTTCCTTTATGGATGTCCTCTACCGTTCCGGCATATTTGCCCTGCATCTTGCATTTCTTCATATTTTCTTTGCTGGTATTGCCTTCCACACTTTTGACATCTGCTTTGACGGAAATCTTTTCGGAATCTTCTGCCTGCACATCGAGGATGCGGACCAGGATATGCTCTCCTACATGGAAACGCTCTCTGGCATCTCCCGTTCAGTCAAAGGATAAATCCCTTGCTAAAATGGAAGTTTCCACTCCGAAGATCTCTGCGCGGACTACTTTTTCAGCTACCGCAATCACTCTTGCCTGCACGATGCGGTCTTTGTGTACCTTTGTGATGCCGGAAGCGTCTTTATCCAGATAGAAGATCTGGTGTTTCTTCAGCATGGCCTCTTTGCGGCTAGCAACAATGCTGCGCGTGGTGTTATCAAGCCCTTTCACGATAAAATCAATCTCACAGCCGAGCATATTATTTAACACTTTGTTCTGCCGCAGGGTAAGTTCTCCGTAATCGTGTTCAACATCCTGAAGCAGATGGATCATCATTTCGGAAATGGGAATGACCACACGGAAATCTTTATAATAGACAATGGCAATCAGACTGCCGGTTTCTGTTTTTTCAATACCGCCGAGCATTCCGGTCAGGATCTTTTCCTCCTTGTCAATCATTCTACCGTTTTCGTAAAGCATGTATAGAAAAACAGGATTATATGACACAAACTGCAGATACATATCGTCAAAAGTACAAGAGAAGTATTCTGAAAGTCATCAGGAGAATAGAATCAATATATGCATAACATAAGCGCAGGCAAAATGGCATACGCCGCCATTTCCCTGCGCTTTTATTATCCCTATAACCTAATAGTAAAAATACTATCTGTTCTTACGTCTCTTACTAATAATAGTATAGATGCATCCTGCAGCGATCATAAGTGAGAGGATCAATGAAACTGTATAAAGGATCATGTGATTGTTGTCACCTGTTTTTACTGCGCCATTTGCAGACTTTTTACTTGTGTTATTAGTAGAAGTCTTTTTGGCTGCTGTAGGAGTTGCTCCGTTCTGACCGTTGGATGTGTTGTTACCTGTAGAACCAGAGCCTGTACCATTGTTAGTTCCGGAAGGATCTGTTGTTCCAGGTGTGCTCGGTTTGTCAGTATCTGGCTTGTCAGTACCTGGTTTATCAGTATCCGGTTTGTCAGTACCTGGTTTGTCAGTATCTGGCTTGTCAGTACCTGGTTTATCAGTACCTGGTTTATCCGTACCTGGCTTATCCGTACCTGGTTTATTCGGTGTCGGATTTTCTGATCCGTCGGTTACTCTCCAGAGCTGTGTTCCCCAGAACGGGTTAGCCATACCGAGGAAGAGTCCGTTGTCTGTTGGAATAAATGCACGTCCGCCGTGGTTATAGATATCGCCGAAACCATTTCGGGTGAGTGTTGTAAAGTTTACTCCGTCGGAAGAGATCAGTACGTCGCATCCCTTTTCCTGTGTGTGGATGATGTTGCTGCATCCAAGGTAATATACGAAATGATGGAATGCAGTGTTGAAGACGTTGTTCTCAATCTTCTGTGCAAGATCTGGGTTCAGGCGGTTAAGGATTGGTTTTACATATTTGTTGTAATTATTTACCATATCCAGATATACATCGACGATGTCAGATGGTTTAGTTCTCTGTGTGTAAGCAGCTGTCTGAGAATCGTCAGAAGAAAGTGTCTCGATTTCATCCAGCTGATCTAACATCTGGTCGATGGCATCTGCTTCTGTGTCTGTAAGTTCTGCATTTGTGTTGTCTGTTACAACTGCTTCCTGGTCTTTTGCGGCTTCTGTAGCTGCCTGATCAGCAGTATTATCAGCGTCTGTATTCTCCTGAATATTTTCCTGAGCATCTTCTGCGGTATCTTCTGTGACGGCCTCTTCTGTTGTGCCTTCTTCTGCGGTCAGTGCTGCGCCGGAAGGAGTTTTCTTAAGGCTCTGAAGAAGTTCTTTGACATAAGTCATCTTCTGTGAGAATTCTTCAGGTGTCATTTCCAGAAGACTTCCGTCGGTCAGCTGTGTGAATCCGGATGCGAGTGTTGCGATATCGAATGTTCCGATCAGGAGCTTTCCGTGGTATTCAGAGAATCTCCACAGATACTGTGTGGAAGCTGCTCCGAATCCGTCGTCGTTGATGAGTTCGATATTTTCATTCTTGTCCATGCGGTTCAGGCATGCTGGGTTCTTCAGATCTTCATAGAGAGACTGGAAATCACCGGCATTACCGATTTCGGCGAGGTCAAGCATCGGGTCGTTATAGCCGCCGATGTAGAGATGGTCGCCATATGCGAACAGGTTACCTGCGCAGGATTCTTTCTTTCCAAGACCGAATTCGTATTTGGCACCTTTGGATGTGTTTCCGATGATCGGTGTCCAGTTCCAGGTTCCGTCGGCTTTCGGATCACCGCGGTATACGGCGAAGCCCTGTTTGTGATTGACGCCTGTTGTGGCATCTGTCTTGCCTGTTACCATGGATACGTACAGAGATCCGTTGAATGGAACAAGATCCCATAATCCGCCGCCGTTAATACTGTCGCGGATCCAGCAGGCCGGAAGATTGTCGAAGGTCTCCTGGTTGGCGATAACGGACCAGCTGTCTACGTCTTCTGGATTTGTAGTGGAAAGAAGACGTACACCCTGCATACGTGGGTTATCGTCTTTGTAACGTACGTCTTTTTTGGCCATTGCTTTGATCGCATTCTGGTATGCCTGTGGAAGCTGTGAACCGGATGCGAACATGTTGTCTGGATCTGCGCCGTCGGTAGCCAGAGATACGAGAAGCTTGCCATCCATAACGGTGAGTCCGCGGATTCCGTTGGCGAATCCGGAGTTCTCTGCAGTCTTCTGCATAACAACTTTGGTTTCATTTGTCTCAGGATCGATCTGAAGCAGACGGGATGTCGGGAAGCCGGCGCAGGCAAAATATAATTTGCCATTGTATTCTACGGCCATTCGGTATCCGTTCCAGTTGACGAATGCGGAGCTCTCTTTTTCGATGTAGACAACTTCTGTCTCATAGGTGTATTTGTTCACACGCATGATACAAGGAGTTCCGTTGGTAGATGTTGCTCCGTCAGGAAAATTACCGTTGTACACAACATTCAGAATATTGGTTGCTACGGTACCGGCTTTCTGTGCCGGATTTTCATCCCCGCGGTTCTGGAACAATTTGGTCAGATTGTTCTTGAGATTGCGGTAGTAAATACCTGAGATTGGATTCCAGCAGGTGCCAAGGTAGATATAATTTCCATGTTCTACGCAGGACCATACATAGCTTTGGTTACGGTTGCTCTCTTCTCCCATAGCATCGAATGACAGGATACCGTCAGTCTCACCGGCTCCTCTTTCCGGATGAGAAACTTTCTCGATGCTGTAACCTTCGGATGAGAGTGGGGCAGCGCTTACATTTACTCCTGTTGCAACACAGGACACAGAAAGAACTGCTGTCAGTACGAGTTGGAAAAATCTCTTTTTCATAATTTTCCTCCATTATTAAATTGTTAGTTTCATAGATGATTGTATTATAGGCGAACCCCTGTTGTAAATCGTTTTTTTGCGTATTTTACAGCTAAAAATAAAAAAAATGTAGAAATTTGAAAAAAATTAAATTTTTTTGAAAAAAACGCGACAGGTTTTTAAAAGTTATGTGTATTAATATATAGAGGGAGACAAAAAGAAGAATTTATATAGATTGGAGCAATCGAAAAAGACTATGTCGAGATTGCATGTGAACTGTGGTTACAGCCCCGCACCCCATCATTTACATACGCAGGAAATACTCAAAGAAATGAAAAAATCCGATGAATATAAATAATAGAGTATTGATAAATATTGATATGTGTGCATTGATAAACGTACTGTAAATTTTTGGGAGTTGCGGGATACTGTAAATCGCCGGAGGATTTGGATATCGTCCACCGGTGTTATAATTCCGGGGCTTTATGTGTAGGGCCCCGGAATTAGCTATATATAGAGAGATTATGAAAGAGAAGATGAGATATGACGATACGGCAATTTATTAAGAAATTATTTGTAACGATTATAATGATTGGGATTGTACTGGTGGCGTTATTGAAGGTTGGTTATATATTGATCTGCAAGGTTATTGTGGTGATTATATTTGCAGTACTTGCGATTCGGTACTGGGTCGGTGAGGATATCAGGAAAGCGGAAGAAGAGAAAAGGGGAACCTGGTTATTCACGCTTGGATTTATCGGGCTGACTGTGCTGACAATGCTTGCGGCCAATATCCCGGGACAGGTGCAGCGGGATCAGTACCTGTACCTTACGAAAGAGCATACGGAACAGCTGGAGAAGGTGCTTTTAAGAGAGGCGACTGCGGATAGTGAAAGGTGCATACAGTGGTATGAAAAGCAGATGCTGGGCATCAGGAATAATAAGGCGCTTGGGAATCCGGCTATGCAGACGGAGGATGAAAGACGGTATAAGAACCGCATCGATGGAAAAGAAGTGTACCGGGATCCGGATACATGTACTCTACGTGTGAAAGAGCTTAAAGATGGCAGTACGAAAGACAGTGTACTGATCAATGGACCGGTGGGAGAGATCATAGCGATGCGGGAGCGGATTTTCTATATTGATATGGAAGATCATAATGTTCTGAAATCTGTAACCTATGACGGAAGGAAGAGAAAGACCTGGACGAAGGATTCGGTAAAGCAATTTGCCGTAATCGGTGGATATGTGATCTGCTGTACGGAGGATGAGAAGCTTATCCGTTGTGATATGTCGACGGGCAAGAGAAAGGAACTGGCGGATCATATTCAGTACTTTTTTGCCGGCGCGAAGCTGTATGCGCAGAAGGGGTCGAAGATTGTGTCGGTCAGCTATGACGGCAAAGAGGTCAGGGTATTTAAGAAAGATGTGGTTATGATGGATAAGAAGGAAGACAAGGTATATTATAGGAGAATGGACAGGAAGAAAGAGCAGATGTATGTGTGTGATGTGGATGGTGGGATGGAGAAAATGGTTGGAAACGAAGCTGGGAAAGATTGAAACAAATGACAATGCTCCTGATTTTTGTCAGGAGCATTTTTATTACCTACATTCGTAAGGAGCTGCCAGTGGCAGGTCCTGTAGATATACAAAAGTATGCAAGAAAAGCTGTCACTGGCAGGTTTTATGTATAATCAACAATTATTCCACAAGCCCAATCCCAAATGTCATAGTCCCGGTATAATTTACTTCCGGTTCGAGGTTCTGTCCTTTGCTTCCGATCACCGGTTTGGCCGTATAGGTGACGGTTCCGTTGTCAGTAAAGGAAGCAAGTTCGGTTCCGGTGGCGGTATCCTGACCGGTAGTTTCGATCACGTTGTTTGATGGGCCGATCAGGCGCTTTCGGGTTATATGATTTTGCATGGTTGAATCGCTCCTTTTTGTTGGAATGTATGATTAATGTAACGTGGGAATATGAAATTTGTGGTGGGATGGGATTAAATATATGTTAGATTGTGGTTAAATGGCGTTGCAATTTGGAATACTATCACGTAACATTGAAGAATAAGAAGAAAGCATTAAATGAAGGAAGATAAAAACAGGAGCAACATATGCAACACACACAGCAATTATTTTTAGAGGCATTAAAAGCCGCATTAAAAAATGAACAGGTAGAATGGAATAACAAGTTGGAAGCGCAGGAATGGATGGACCTGTTCCGCATGGCGGAAGTGCACCAGATCCTTCCGATGATCTATGAGGCCGTATACCGAAGCCCGGCCGCCGGGCAGGCGGATCCGCAGATACTGGCTCCGGCAAAGGCGCAGATGGTGCGCACAGTGATCATGCAGACGCAGAAGACGGGAGAGTTTGAGCCGCTTTACAGATATCTGAGAGAGAGCGGAATCTGTCCGTTAGTGGTGAAAGGGATCGTGTGCAGGAACATTTACCCGAATCCGGATTACCGGATATCCGGAGATGAGGATCTACTGATCCGTCCGGAGGATTTTAGAAAATGCCACGATCTGTTGCGCGAATATGGAATGCAGACATCGGAGCAGGATATGGATGCGGAAGAACTGGAATCGGTTTACGAAGTACCATACGGGAAGAAAGGAAGCCTTATCTACATAGAGCTCCACAAAAGCTTATTCCCGCCGGAATCAGAGGCATACGGGGATCTGAACCGCTTTTTTGCAAATGTACATGAAGATGCGATTGATAACAGGATCGATGGAACGGATATCCGGACAATGGGATACACGGATCATCTGTTTTATCTGATCTGTCATTCGTTCAAGCATTTCCTGCACAGTGGATTCGGCATCCGGCAGGTATGCGACATCATATTATTTGCCAATGAATACGGGGATGCGATTGACTGGGAGAAGGTTCTGAGACAGTGTAGGGAGATACATGCGGATCTTTTTGCTGCGGCATTATTTGCAATCGGTGAGAAATATCTGACGTTTGATCCGGAGAAGGCGCATTATCCGAAAGTATGGCAGGAGATCAGTGTGGATGAGACGGATATGCTGATGGATCTTCTGGACAGTGGTATCTATGGAAATGCGAATATGAGCCGGAAACACAGCAGTAATATGACGCTGGATGCGGTGGCAGCAGACAAGAATGGCAAGAAAGCCGGGAATACGGTCTTAAAGTCTTTGTTCCCATCGGCAAAAAAGCTCGAGGGGCGGTATCCGTATCTTAAGAAACATCCGATTCTTCTTCCGATTGCGTGGACAGACCGTATCTTAAAATACCGTAAAGAGACAGTGGCAGGAGGGGATAACGCTGCGGCAGATTCCGTGAAGATTGGAAATCAGAGAATTGAACTTATGAAGAAATATGGAATCATTAAAAAATGATAAAAAATGTTGATGACGTTACAGGTATGTATAGGATATAATATATATGTTATATGCACTGTATAAGTGCAGTGATGTGAGAGAATACAGAAAGGGAAAAAGTATGAAAAGAAAGAAAAGTACACAATTGCTGGCAGTAGCGCTGACAGCAGCAATGCTGGCGCAGCCGGTAGGTGCACAGATGGTGTTCGCGGAAGGTAATGCGGATGCAGTGCAGCAGGAGCAGGCAGTAAGCCCGGCGGCAGAGACAACGGGAGCAGTTCTTAAGAATGGAACGGCAGTAATTCCGGCGGATGCAGATCTGAATCAGGTGAAAGAGATCCTTGGTAAGACATTGGTTGAGAATGCGGATCAGGTGGATCTGAGTAGTCTGGAGTGGGAGTATTATTGTGAAGGTAAGACAGTAATAGGAACATCCGGTAATGCATCTTGGGGAAGTATTGAAGGATTTACAAGTGAAACTGGAAAGTATATAAAAACAAAATATACCCATCCATCTCTGGCAGCAAATACTGATGGAAACTATCAGGTTCGTCTGAAAGGCACAACAACGGAAGTAACTCTGACAAAGACGCAGAAATTAACTTCAGCTATATCAATAAAAGATAATACAAATGTAAACCTTGTATACAACGAGGACGGAAGCATCAATTATGACGCAGTACGTCAGAATATCTTCAATACAGTTGTAGAATCTACAACTCCGGAGCTGACGGTCAATGATGTAACGATTGAATATTATGCAACTGCAACAACAGGAGCAGCAGTAGGTTTTGGAAAAGAATGGATGCCGTTAGAAGGTGGAACGAGTGGAACACTAATTCCTCTGACCTACCCGGCAATGGGAGATGGAACCCAGAAGATTAAGATTTCTTATGCTGGAACGGATGCATATTCCGGAGCAAGTGCAGAAGCAACGGTTAATATCGGTATCGGCAGAGAGCAGTCAGTGATCGCATTCAAAGAGAATCCGACGATCAAGCTTGTATATAACGATGATCTTACAGTAGATTATGCGGCAGCTAAAGAAGCGATCATGAATGATGTGATCGACGTTGAGAAAAGCAGCCCGGAAGGATTATCACTTGATAACCTGACAATCGAGTACTATGCAACAGGAGCATTAGGAAGTCTTGTAAAAGCATGGGCACCGATCGAAGGCGGCAAGGTTAACGGTCTTACTTATCCTGGAATTCCGGAAGGAACACAGAAGATCCGTGTTACATATGCAGGAGACAAAGAGAATACTGCCGTAACAGCAGAGACAGATATCAAGGTAATAGATCGTGAACAGTCAGCATTCAATCTGAATGAACCGGCAGAAGGAGCTGCTTCTTATGAAGTTCCGATGGCATTTAACGAGGATCAGACATATGATTATGATGCCACAGCCAAAGCAATCTACAATGCAGTTGTAGCATCTACAGTTCCGGAGAATCTGACAGCAGACGATGTAACAATCAGATACAACGCAGGAACAGATATGCTTAAGAACTGGCAGCCACTGAATACAACAGACTGGACAAGCACATTTACGAAATTCGGACCTGGCGAATGGACGATTCAGTTCTCTTGGGCAGGTAATAAAGAATACAAAGGTGCAACAACAGAGGTAAAGGTTAATGTAACAGACAACCGTCTTGCAAGTGCCATTGTATGCAAAGAAGGCGTATCGTTTACTTATAACATGGATGCAGCTGTAATGAAGCAGGCAATCTTTGACAACGTGATTGACTGGGAGAACAGTACACTTCCTGCAAAAGATACATTGACTGTGGATAACTTCACAATGGAATATTATGGAAGCAATACACTTGCCGGTGATATCGACGGCGGAATGAAACAGTGGGCACCGATCGAAGGTGGTACCGTAACATTTCTGACCTATGCACGGATGGGAGCAGGAGAGCAGAAGATCCGCATTACTTATAAAGGAAATGCGCAGTATCGCCCGTCAGCACAGACAGAAAGCACAGTAACGGTTAATAAAGCTAAGGTAAAAGTAAAAGTAAAATCAACCAGCATTTATGCAGATGCAACTCTGCCGGAAGACTTTGTAACAATGAATCCAGCAGATAAATTCGATGTATACACAGTATACGGTGGACTGACAAGCAATGCGAACCTGTCACTTTATCTGGATCTTCCGGACAAATATACGAACAGTGCGGTTCTGAAGTTGTTAGATCCGATTGTAGAGAAACTCTATGGAAAGACATTTACACAGATGATGAACGACGGAATGACAGTAGGAGAACTGAGACAACTGCTCAATACACAGGAACTGTTAGACCTTCTTGAGAAGCTTCATATTGACACAGGTACATTTGGACAGATTCTTACAATAATCAATAAGATGCCATCCGTTGCAGATTCTGTAAGAGTATCATTCGGTACACCGAACCATGCAGGTCTCTATACAGTAACAGCAGTTACAGATAGTAAGAACTACGAGACAGGTGTAGGCATCGGAACACTTCTTGTGAAGATGCGTTCTAAGGGCGTGAAGCTTAATTGGAATGAGAGATTCGTAAACGGAAAGATTACTGCAGAAGAAGCAAAGAATTTTGATTTCAAAGCAACACTTTCAGCAGACGGAGATGTAACGATCGCACAGGATAATGTACACTATCTGTATTCAGGATTCACAAGCAAATGGAAGATCTATTCCAGCACAACAACTCCTCCGACAGAGCCGGGAAGTTATGTGATGACGGTAGTAACACTTGGTGGAGATTATCAGGCAGCACCGATCAAACGTGGATTCAAGATTACAAAATAAATTGCAAAAGAATATTGTAAAGCGGCCCCTGGTTTTACCGGGGGCTTTTTGTATCGTAATCAAGAAACAATTAAGATATAATATATCTATGTGGTGGAAATGATACGAAAGCTAGATATTAAAATTAGATATTATATGAGATTAAGGGACGATAGAGATAAGGGTTGACAAAGAATTTGTGCTCCGGGAAGGCCGAGAAGAAGGACTCCGGACAGGAATAAACTATGGAGAACTACAAAATCTAGTTAGAATGGTGCTCAAAAAAATGCGAAAAGACGTCTCATGTGAAATAACCGCGGAACTCTTCGAAGAACCGGTAGAAAAGATCCGAAAGATATATGAAGTAGCGGAGAAATATGCGCCGGAATATGATATTGAGTCAATTTGCCGAGAACTGGCGGCATAAAGTGCTTTGGTTACACCGTAAGGGAATGTCCTTGTACCTTACCGGTGGATTTGGTATAGTATAAGGTATTATTCTGTAAAGGAGGCTCGTGATGAAAGAGACAGGAGAATCCGGATCAACAAAGAATAAAACCGTTATATTACTTCTGATCATTCTTTTGACCCTGTTATGGTTTGTCGGAGAGATTCTGGTTTCTTACCATTGGATGAAAGTGAATCGGTATCCGGTGCAGGTACGGAATCTGCGGTATGCGGATACGGTTACAGATGCAGGATTCAAGATGGTGGTGATTTCGGATCTTCATGATCATGAATTCGGGAAAGACAATGAGAAGCTGATCCGGTGTGTAAAAGAACAGGATCCGGAGATGATCATTCTGGATGGCGATATGCTGAATGAGGATTCGAAGAGTGACGAGGTGCCGGTCAGACTGGTAAAAGGTCTGGCAGAGATTGCACCGGTGTATTATGCGCTTGGGAATCATGAACTGGATTATATCGGCACTGCAGAAGGGAAGAAGATGCAAAAGCACCCGGAGAATTCCGAATTGGTGAAGGATCTTACAGATGCCGGCGCATGTGTGCTGGAAGAAGGTTACCGGGACGTGGAGATCGGTGGATGTAAGGTGCGCATCGGTGGGATGTATGAATATGCATTTGCTCTGGATGGAGATAACAGTGCAGAGAATCTGACAGGTAATGTACGGGATTTTCTGGAGGAGTTTCAGAATACAGACCGGTACAAGATTATGTTGTGCCACAGACCGGATAGTTTTGTATTCGGTGATGCATCCGATTACTGGAAGATCGATCTTGTGATCAGCGGACATGATCATGGAGGACAGGTAGTCATTCCATTCAAGGGAGGACTATATGGTGGTGATCAGGGATGGTTCCCGCCATATGTGCATGGACTGTACCGGACAGGAAGGATCCGGCTGTTCGTGACGAGTGGATTAAGCAGTGAAAAACAGAAGCTCCCGAGATGGAATAACCGGCCGGAGATTGCGGTGCTTAACGTACACTGATCAGAGGGATGAAGAGGTAAAAAGATGGTTAGAAGGACAGTCGTTCCGGTGATGTGTCATCAAAGATTACTGCGGACAGTGTGTTGGACGGAGATCTTACATCAAATATCAAGTATTCACTGGAGAAGACGGTCAATACGCAGGCTGCGGGTGAGTATCCGATCGAGTTCAGGGTTATGGACAGCGGCGGGAATACAGTGTATCTGAAGACGCAGATTAGTATTTCTGATAAAAGTTATGCAGGGATTGATGTGAAATTAAAAGATTATCTGATCTAGCTTTCTGTCGGAGATGCATTTGATCCAAATGCATACTTTGATTCGGCAGATAAAGAAGG
>OHVB01000593.1_pt1 | contig 12779 bp, 8 predicted proteins | sample 1579331 | NCBI WGS metagenome assembly OHVB01 (sample SAMEA3882503, study PRJEB24775) | human gut metagenome | biome: human-associated habitat; feature: intestine environment; material: feces | place: Netherlands | collected 2009/2010
TTGGGGCCGTAAGCGCACATATAGTCGATGAATTTGTTGCCGTCGACATCCCAGAAGTAGGAGCCCTTAGCCTTCTGGCTGAAGAGAGGATATGCCGATACGGGGATGCAGCAGCCCTCAGCGGGACCCTGATGGCCGTAAAGACCGGAGGGGATTACCTTAGCGGCTCTCTGAAAGAGCTCGGTGCTTTTATCATATTTATTTATTTTGAAACTCATTTCGCAAACCTCCTTATGCTAAATAGACAGCTACTCTGTCAAGGATCCTGTTAAGGTTGTCGAGCATTGAGATCATGCCCTTCATGACGATATCGCCGGTGCCGATGCAGGCGACCGCATTGACCTTGCCGTCAAAGAGGTCTCTCGCAAGCTCGATGGACTCAAACTCCATGATGGCTCTGGGATTCTCGCAGCGTTTTTTGATGCCGAGAAGTCTGTGGTTCTTGACTCTGATGGTGGTTGCGGGGCCGTCCTTGATGGAGAAGGAGATCTCGCCGTCGACCATGTGATCTGCGGAGAACTTGCCTATTTCGTCGTTGTTGCCTATCTGAGCGATGGCGACGGTTATGGTGTCGAGCATAAGAGTGGTGCTGATCCTGAAGAAATCGGGATCCTCAAGATCCGCCGGCTCGGGTCTCATGTACTTATTGAGCAGGTCGGTAAGGGCGGTGAAATCCTTGAGCAGGAAGCCTATGTGAAGGAAGCCCTTTGAGGGGATGGGGGTAACGGTGCCGTCGATGAGGCCGTTGAATTTTTCGCAGGAAGCGAACGGGAGCTTAACGTCGCACTTGGTGCAGCCCTGCTCCATTCTGCATCTGCCGTTTGCGAAGGTGATGGTCGCGCTCGGGCCGCCCTTGACCTCGAAGCCTATCGAAATGGGCTTTTTATTGGTCAGCAGGCTGCTCGCTTCGGGAGCAAGCTCGCAAAGATTCTCGAGGGTGCCGAGAACGGCGTAAAGATTGATGTACGCCAGGGTTTTCTGATCAATCATTTTGATTTCCTCCTTGTAGTTATGCGAAAGTGTACTCCCGCATTATATATTCACTTCATTTTAACAGAAACATCTGTCAATGTCAACAAATAATCGTGCCCGAATCCAAAAAAATACAGTAAAAAGGCTGAGCGTTCGGTTTTAATAAAATCAATATATCCTTACGAAGCCCTCTATCAGGCGGGCGGCGGTCGCGGCGGCGTTCGGCAGGAATTCCTCATAAGCCATGTGCGAGCTGCCGTCGGCGCAGTCGGAGACGGCGCGAACTATCGCAAACGGCACGGAATTGATATAGCAGACCTGCGCTATCGCGGCGCCCTCCATTTCGCACACCCTTGCGCCGAAGCGGTCGACTATGCGTTTCTTTGCCTCGGCCGAGGCGATGAACTGGTCGCCCGAGGCGATAACTCCCGCGGCGGTGTGAACTCCGTCAAGAGCCTCCGCGGCCTTGAGCAGAGCCGCCGTTACCCTGCCGTCGCAGGGTATGTTTACAATATTGATGCCCGATATCAGGCCCACGGGGTCGCCGAGGGGCGAGGTATCCATATCGTGCTGCACAAGGCTCTCGGCAATGACCACGTCGCAGATATGCAGCTCGGGGTCAAGGCTGCCGCCGACGCCTGTGTTTATGATACATTCGGGCGAATATTTGAGTATCATCGTCTGGGCGCACATTGCAGCGGCGACCTTGCCTATGCCGCATACGGCGACGACAATTTTTCTGCCGAACAGAGTGCCGCTGACGAATTCCATGCCGCTGACGGTCTCGGAGACCTTATTCTCCATAAGCGATTTGACCGTCTCGACCTCAATGTGCATTGCGCCGATAATTCCTATCATAATAAAAACCTCCGTGTGAATTCTCGGAACATTCTAACATAAATATCCGAAAATATCAACACGGAGGGGGAAGGATCATTTCACTACCACATAGTAATCGGGCAGCTCATAGTTAATATAGCGAACAAGCACTATGACAGGCGAAGCGACGGTGAGACCGACGCCTGCGGCAAAAGCTCCGACCGTAACGGGGATCGCGCCGGCAATGAAAATAATCATCAAAAAAGGTCCTGCAATGGGAAAGGCAAGGAATAATGGGGTTGACACCAAAATCCCGAGAACGCCTTCAAGAGCTATCGAAAACTCCTCGACACCGTACATGAAGCCTATCATGGCGTCATCAATGCGCATCCGCTCGTATTCCGCTCGCGTGATATATTTTATTCTCGGCTCGGGGTTCCCGGTCACGTCCTCTATTTCATCCTCGTCAAGCCCCGCTTCTCTGAGAGCGGATTTTACCTCGTCCGACGCAAGGAAATTTTTGATTTCCTCGGAGCTTATCTCGGGGGCTTCGGGCTGCTCGTCGGGGATTGCTTCTTCCTGCTCGGCAGGCTCGGCGGGCTGCTCAACCGGCGCTTCCTCGACAGGCAAGGTTTCCTCCGCTTTTTCCTCTGCGGGGGCGGGCGTTTCGACCTCTGTTTTCTCCTCTTTTTCTTCGACAGGCTCGACCTGTTGAGCGACGTTTTGCTCCGCAGGCGTGACTTCCTCATTCTCCGCAAAGGCGGGTATGCTTGTTGCCGCAAGGGTTGCCGCAGCGAGCAGAATTGCGATAAATTTCTTCATTATAAAGTCTCCTTTGCCTTATTTCTCAAGCTCATACGGCGGCTCGAGCTTAAAGCTGTTGTAAAGAACAAGTGCGACGACGGGCGACGCGATGAGGGCGCCGAGACCGCCGATCAGTGCGATGGGCGACGCCAGGATAACGCCGCACATGAGCGGGCCGGCGAACGGAATGAAGAATATTATCGGCGTTGCGGGGATCAGCAGGATATATTTTGCGCCGGTAAGGAAAACGTCGGCCGCGCCGGAGAAAGCAGTTTTGGCGTAGTCGCGGCGCATCTGCTCATATTCCTCCTGCGAAATATAGATTATTTCGGATTCGGGATTCTCGGTCACGTCCTCGATCTCGTCCTCGTCAAGCCCCGCTTCCCTTAGAGCGGATTTTACCTCGTCGGAGGCAAGAAAATTTTTGATCTCCTCGGAGTTTATCTCAGGCGTTTCGGGCTGCTCGTCAGGGGTTGCTTTCTGCTCGGCGGGCTGTTCAACGGGCGCTTCCTCGACAGGCAAGGTTTCCTCCGCTTTTTCCTCTGCGGGCGTGACTTCCTCATTCTCCGCAAAGGCGGGTACGCTTGCCGCCGCAAGGGTGGCTGCCGCAAGCAGGATCGTGATAAGTTTTTTCATGGTGAATTCCTCTTTTCTTCTTTTTGTTTTTGCTTACAAACTCCTCAAAAAATCGGTTGCCGTTGTCTTCCTTTTCCCTCCGTTTCGTGCCGTTATCGGCTTCGTTGCCCCGATTATAGCCCGCCCGCCGCCTCGGGTCAAGGGGTTTAATCACTTCTTAATCGACCTTTCGCAAGTCTTAGGTTTGTCTTAGGTTTTTCTTAATCATTTCATAATTTCGTAAATATTTCGGTCAAATTCGCTGAAAAAGCTGTTGCTAATTTCATCAGTATGTGGTATTATGAATAAGTCTATATAAACAAAGTAACAGAGGTATGATATGGAGTATATTATTGCGGCCATGCTCGCCGTGGCTATCGTGCTGCTGGTAGTGCTGCTTATAAAGCAGGGCAAGGCGGGCAGCGGCAAGGCTGAGGAAAAGATAGATAACCTTGCCTCGACTCTCGGTGCGGAGTTCGAGCGCAGCAGGCGCGAGAGCAGCGAAGCTCAGCGCGATATGCGTGCCGAGACGGCGAAATCGCTCGGCGAGATGAGCGAGAAGCTCGAAAAGCTGAGGCTTGAGAATACGGGCTGGCAGGGCAGGATAGAGAAGTCGCTTGCCGAGTCGCTCAGCGCAATGCAGCTCAACAATATCGAGCAGAATGAGAAGCAGAGTAGGGCGCTGACCGAGGCGGTCGACAAGATGCGCGAGAGCAATGAGAAAAAGCTCGAGCAGATGCGCGTCACCGTCGACGAGAAGCTGACCTCGACCCTCTCGCAGAGGCTCGACAGCTCGTTCAAGACCGTGTCCGACAGGCTTGAGAGCGTCTATAAATCGCTCGGCGAGATGAAGGAGCTCTCAAACGGCGTGACTGCGAACGTCACGACCCTCAACCGAGTGCTCACCAACGTCAAGGCGAGGGGCACTTGGGCGGAGATACAGCTCGGCTCGATCCTCGACCAGACCATACCGGGTATGTATGAGACGAATTTCACCTGTGTGCCGAATTCAAAAGAGAAGGTCGAATTCGCCGTGAGGATACCCTCGAGCGACGGCGAGCAGACGACCTATCTGCCGATAGATTCAAAATTTCCGATGGAGGATTATGTGCGCCTTTGCACCGCCGCCGATTCCGCGGACGCCGAGGCTCTCGCGGCCGCAAGGAAGGCTCTTGAGAGCAGGGTAGTCAACGAAGCGCGCACGATATCCAAATACATAAACGTCCCGCTGACCACACCGTTCGCGATAATGTATCTCGCCACCGAGGGGCTTTACGCCGAGATAGCGTCGTCCCGCTCGGGTGTGCCGGAGAAGCTGCGCAGCGAGTTCAATGTGATGATAGCGGGCCCGTCCACGATAACGGCGCTGCTCAATTCGCTCTCGCTCGGCTTCAGAGCCGTTGCGATAAACGAGAAGGCAAACGAAGTCCGCCTGCTGCTCGCCGCCGCCAGAGTGCAGTATGACAAATTCGGCGTGGTGCTGCGTAAGGCAAGGCAAAAGATAGATGAGGCGGGCAAGTCGCTCGACGAGGCGGATAAGCGCAACGAGATAATCCGCAAGAAGCTCGGCAAGGCCGGGGAACTGGACGGCTCAAGCGCGGCGGATATATTAGGCTTGGAAGAAGATAATTCAGATACATGAAGGAGGAACTTCAATGAAAAACCCAAAGGAAATTCTCGCTCAAATGACTCTTGAGGATAAGGCAGCTCTCTGCGACGGAGCGGATTTCTGGCATCTCAAGGGAATGGAAAAGTACGGCATTCCGTCAATAATGGTTTGCGACGGCCCTCACGGACTGCGTAAAAAGGACTACAACAAGACCGGCTCGAGCCTCTCCTGCAGCGTGCCGTCGATATGCTTCCCCACCGCAGTCACCACCGCCTGCTCATGGGACCCCGACCTGCTTCACGAGATGGGCGTCGCTCTGGGCAAAAAGTGCCTTAAAGAGGAGGTCGGCGTGCTCCTCGGCCCCGGCGTCAACATGAAGAGATCTCCGCTCTGCGGCAGGAATTTCGAGTATTTCTCAGAGGATCCCGTCCTCGCGGGCGAGCTTGCCGCGGGCTTTATCGAGGGCGTGCAGTCAATGGGCGTGGGCACCTCCATCAAGCATTTCTGCGCCAACAGCCAGGAGACCCGCAGGATGACCTGCGACTCCGTGGTGGACGAGAGAGCACTCAGGGAGATATACCTCACCGCGTTCGAGATAGCCGTTAAAAAGGCTAAGCCCTGGACGGTGATGAATTCATACAACAAGATAAACGGCGCTCACGGCTCCGAGAATAAGCATACTCAGATAGAGATCCTCCGTGACGAGTGGGGCTTCGACGGCGTGGTGGTCAGCGACTGGGGCGCGGTCAACAACAGAGTGCTCGGCCTCAAGAACGGCAACGATCTCGAGATGCCCTCCTCCGCAGGCTCGGGCGCAAAGAAGATAGTCGAGGCCGTCAAGAGCGGCGAGCTTGATGAAGCCGTGGTCAACGAGAGAGCGCTCAACGTGCTGAATCTTATAAAGAAAGCTGCCGACGGCGCAAAGCCCGGCTACGAATACAACGACGCCGACGATCAGCCTCTTGCAAGGAAGATCGCGGGTCAGTCCATGGTGCTGCTCAAGAACGACGGCATCTTGCCGCTCAAGAAAGAGGGCAAGATCGCGGTCATCGGCGACTTTGCGAAGTTCCCGAGGCATCAGGGCGCAGGCTCCTCTCAGATAAACCCCACCAAGATGGATAACGCTTATGACGAGCTGAAAGAGCTCGGCTATGACGTTGAGTTTGTTCAGGGCTACGAGCGTTCGGCAAAGAAAGCCGCCAAGAACGCCGCCCATATCGACGCTGCCGCCGCCCTCGCCGCTAAATGCGACGCCGCGATAGTTTTCGTCGGTCTTACCGACGATTACGAATCCGAGGGCTTCGACAGAACTCATATGACCCTTCCCGAGGCTCACAACAAGCTCGTTGAGGAGATAGTCAGGGTCAACAAGAACGTCATCGTCGTGCTTGCGGGCGGCTCGCCCGTTGAGCTGCCGTGGAACGACAGCGTGAGAGCCGTTCTCAACTCCTATCTCGGCGGTCAGGCGGGCGCAGGCGCGGTCGCCGACATAATCTCCGGCAAGGTCAACCCCAGCGGCAAGCTGGCGGAGACTTACCCCGTCTATTACAGCGACACTCCCGCTGTCGACAACTTCCCCGGCAACCCCGCTACGGTCGAGTACAGAGAGAGCGTCTACATAGGCTACAGATATTACGAAAAGGCAAATAAGGCGGTCCGTTACCCGTTTGGCTTTGGTCTCTCCTACACCACCTTTGAGTATTCCGACATAAAGCTCGACAAATCCGAGATGGCCGATACCGACACTCTCAAGGTCTCGTTCAAGGTCAAGAATACCGGCAGCGTTGCCGGTGCGGAGATCGCTCAGGTCTATGTTTCGGATAAGGTCAGCACCGTCTACAGACCTGTCAAGGAGCTTAAAGGCTTCAAGAAGGTCTGGCTCGAGCCGGGTGAGGAGAAGGAAGTCACCGTCGAGCTTTGCAGGCGTGCGTTTGCATTCTATAATGTTAAAATAAACGACTGGTGTGTTGAGAGCGGCGAATTCGATATCCTCGTCGGCTCATCGAGCGCCGATATCAGGCTCAGCGCCTGCGTCAAGGTCAACGCCCCCGAGGTCGAGATGCCCGATTATTCAAAGACCGCTCCCGACTACTACACCGGCGACGTGCAGAATGTGCCCGCGGCGCAGTTTGAAGCCGTGCTCGGCAGGCCTCTGCCCCCGACCGTCAAGAGGAAGGATATCCCCATTGACGTGACCGACAACTTCGAGAATGCCGCCCACACCAAGAACGGCGCAAAGCTCTATAACACCCTCAAGAAGCTCGTCCCCGAGGGATTTGCTCAGGCGATTGCGCTCCAGACCCCGTTCCGCGACTTCATCAGCATGAGCGGCGGCGTATTCAGCGAGGATATGGCGGCGGGTCTGCTTAAGATCCTCAACGGCGAGAAGGGCGGCGTGAGAGCCATCCTCAAGTGCGTTCCCAAGGCGATAAAGGGAATAGGTCCCCTTTTGAAAAATATTTAAAAACGGAGGAAAGAAAGGAAAATGAATTTCAAAAAGTTTTCTCTCAAGGCGATAAGCGTTATATTGGCGCTTGCCATGCTTGTTGCCTGCGTCCCGATGCTCGCCAGTGCAGACGAAGCGTCCATCCGCCTCGGAGTATTCTCCGACGTCCACTACTACGCCGATTCGCTCAAGGGCGACAGAGGCGAGGCATGGCAGCAGTTCCTTTTTGAGAGACAGAAGGAATATGACGTCAACAATTCGCTGCTCGACAACGCTCTTGACGGCGTGCTCCACAATGCGGTCAAGAACGGGCAGGATTACCTGCTTATCCCCGGCGACCTGACCAAGGACGGCGAGCTTGAGGCGCACAAGGCGCTTGCCGCAAGGCTCGAGAGGTTCCAGGCGGAGACGGGCATACCCGTATTCGTCACCAACGGTAATCACGATGTCAACAACTCCGACGCCTGCACCTTTGAGAACGGTGTTAAGGAGCCTGCCGACAAGACCTCGCCCGAGCAGTTCAGAGAGATCTATAAGAATCTCGGCTTTGACAAGGCGGACAGCTTCTTCACCCCGAAGCCCGGCAACAAGGGCGGCATGCTCTCCTACGCCGCAAATCTCGGCAACGCCTACAGGCTCATAGTCGTTGACAGCTGTATCTACAGCAAGGACAACGGCTCGAGCGGCGACGAGCACCTGACCGACGGCAGAATAGGCGATGACCTGCTTGCATGGATAGTCGATGAGGCTGCCAAGGCCAAGGCGGACGGCAGAGAGATAATCGCCATGCAGCACCATAACCTCATTCCTCACATGGACATAGAGGACGCCACCTTCTTTGCTTTTGTCGTTGACGACTGGCAGAGAATAGCCGACACCTACGCCGACGCAGGCATTCATCATGTGTTTACCGGTCATCTCCACTCCACCGACGTGGTTGACCACATCTCCGACAACGGGGAGGTCGTTTACGATATCCTCACTCCGACGCTCACCGGCTACCCCAACACCTTCAGGACGGTCGATTTCTCCACCGACGGCAAAAATACCACGATGAAGATGGCGACCCACGACATCGACGAATATCAGCCCGTCATCTCCGACTACGGCGAGGTGTATGAGAAGCCCTTCAAGTTCACCTATTCGTTCGAGAGAACCTTCGGCGAGGGCGGCGTTGAGGGCCTAATAATGAATATGATAGGCCCGATGATAAAGAATCTCTTTGCCGATATACAGGCCGAGGGCGGACTTATCAAGTATCTTGCATCCAAGAATATCGACATTGAGAAGATAATCGTTGACGCTCTGGGCACCAACGGTCTTGCGATAGGCAAGGCAGATATCTTTACCGTCAGCGGCAACGTGATGTCGTTCATCAACAATCTCGGCGCTCAGGTCGACGAGGTCTATATCAACCAGCCCGACCTTACCCTTGAGAAGGCTCAGGCTCTTATCGAGCAGCTGCTTAACTTCGAGGTCAGCAAATACCCCAACACCTACAACGCCCGGCTCCTCGGCGACAATTACAAATACGAGGGCGGCTGCACTCTCGGTCAGTTTGCGACCACCGTGCTGCTCACCTATTATGCGGGCGACGAGGATATCAGCGGGCTGCCCTTCGTCAAGGATACCCTTGAGGGCTTTGACAGCGGCGTTACCGCAGAGAAATTCTTTAACCTGCTCCGTAAAGTCGTTGTGAGCGATCTTGTCGAGGATGAGCTGCTTGCAAACCTCGACTTTAACCCCGGCGCACTTTTCCCGAAGAATACCCTCTTCTATGTATTCGGCAGGCTGCTTCAGAGCATCACCGAGACTCTGCTCGGCGGCGACAACAGCTTTGCAAACCTTATCGACAGCGTTCTCTCCCTCCCCGTCGTTCCCGACGGCTACGGCTCGATAGACGAGATAATCGACACCCTTGTGGTCGACGAATATCTGACCTTCAGCCAGTTTGAGTCGTGGGGCGGCACCATCGCATGGATGGTCGGCTCGCTTATCAGCGACGATAAGCCCGAAGAGAAGAGCGACAACAACGTAGTGTTCACCTACACCGGCCCCGTCAAGGTCGAGGCGACCAAGGAGGACTTCAGGCTGCCCTCAAACGTCGTGATGAATCTCGGCGAGGACTCCGCGACCGAGGTCACCGTGACATGGCTCACCAAATACAGCCTCACCGACTCCGATATCGAGCTGCTGCCCTACAGCAGTTCGCCCAGATTCACGGGCAGACCCACAACCGACAGCCGAGTGAACGCTTCAAGCGAAGCGGTTACCAGAAGCTACCCCGGCGCAGACCTCGGCATCTTCGGTCTGCTTCCGTATGAGACCGATTACGTCCTGCACACCGTCAAACTCAGCGGCCTTGAGCCGGGCACGAAGTACAGCTACCGTGTCGGCGACGCCGAAAAGGGCTGGTGGAGCGAAGCGGGCGTTATTGAAACTGCAAGCGGCGGCAACGATCCCTTTACCTTCTTCTACCTGAGCGATCCTCAGGCTCAGAGGGCAAGCCATTACGAGACCTACAACGAGGTCGTAAAGGCTGCAAGGGATATGTATCCCGACGGTAAATTTGTGGTCTCCGCCGGCGATCAGGTCGATCTCGGCACCAACTCCAAGCATTGGAATTACTTCTTCAATTCAACTGATGAATTCATGAATATGCCGTTCATGCCCACCGCCGGCAACCATGAAAAGAGCGGCTCGGTTCTGAAGAGCAACTTCACCCTGCCCAACGTGCCCGAGCAGGATGAGGACAGCGGCACCTATTATTCATATGATTATAACGGCGTTCACTTCACCGTGCTCAACACAAACGATATCGTTGACAACAAGCTCAGCGACGCTCAGCTGGCATGGCTCACCTCCGATATCAAGAGCAGCGACGCAAAGTGGAAGATCGTCGTCCTTCACAAGGCTCTTTACTCCAACGGCTCTCACTATGACGATAAGGAAGTCGTCGGCATGAGAAGCCAGCTCAGCGCTCTGCTGCCGTATCTCGGCGTTGACCTTGTGCTTCAGGGCCACGACCATGTTTATCTGAGAACAGACGCAATGAAGGCGAACGCGGTGGTTCCCGTCAAGAGCAGCACAGTTGACTACAACGGCTTTATTTACAGGATGAAGCACGACCCCTGCGGCACGATCTACTCGATCTGCGGCACCTCGGGCGTCAAGGTCTACGCCACAAAGGATGTCGAGGCTACCGACAAGCTCTTCCCGAGAGCGGAGGCGATAGTCAACAGCAGCCATCCGATGTTCTCCTCGATAACCGTCGACGGCGACAGGCTCTATTACAATGCCTACAAGGTGGTCGACGGCAAAGCGGTGAGGGCAGACTACTTCGCCATAGAGAAGCTCGACGATAAGGCGCCGACCGACTCCGTCTCCGACAAGTCGAACGCTATCGACAACTTCATCACCTCCATACTCTCCAAGCTGAATATCAAGATAACCTGGAAGTTCACCAACGTGTTCTTCGGCGTTATCAATAAGGTAATGCAGCTTGTCTGGAGCGTAGTAAGATAACCCGATAAAGCATATCTCCGTGCCGTCCGAAAGGGCGGCACGGTTTTTATACAAATACGCTGTTTTGTATATTGCATATAATTTCATAATATGATAAAATTGCCCTTGCTGTGCATAATAATATTAATCAACAAGCAGGAGGGTAAATATGAAATTCAGGAACAGGATAGCGGCGCTTTTCATGGCGCTTGTGCTCTGCTTCGGGGCGGTCACTCCCGCATTCGCGGCAAATGAGAGATGCGTTGAGGTTCAGAGCATCAGCGACTACAGAGATTCTCTGATAGAGAACGGCTACCCCGCAATGTCCACCGAGCAGTTCATGAAGATAATCAACGCCTTCAACTTCGTGACAAGGCTGCTCACCGGTCAGATACTCATCCCGCAGAAGAATTTCCAGTTCACGCTTGACGAGATGTTCGCCGGCAGCGTTGATTATGTCTTTGAGGAGACGGGCTTCGACCTTGACCTCATTCTCAGCTCGCTGCCCGAGACAAATCAGTATTCACAGCTTATAGTCAAGGCGTTTGACATCGACACCGAGGAGATGCGTAAGCAGTCCGTTGAGCGCAGCGCCGAGCTTGCGAACGAGGGCAAAAAGGCACAGTCCTATATCGTCAGGTGGTTCGGCGTTTGGCTGAGCGTCATTGACAAGTGCCAGGTGCAGGGCATACCTGTAGAGGGCGAGGATAACCTCTATGAGGTCGTCGTCAAGGTCACTTATAAGGACGGCGGCTCCGACACGCTCTATTCGGCGATATTCTTTAACCCCGAGACAGGCGCGGTCTACGGCAGATACGGCACGGGAATGCTCGGCCTCGGCTATGACTTCTCCGTCAAGGAGCTTGTCGCGTATTCGCCCGTCAATATCTGGATGCGTAACTTCGGCTTCTGCCTGTTCTATGATATTTTCAGCTATTCCACCCCGTTCTTCAACTATCACACCCGCCGCTATAAGTTCGATTATGACGGCCTTGAGTGGATGATACAGATCTGGAAGGGCAATTATCTCATCTCCAACGGCGGAGAGGTCGGCTTGTATAACCGCAAGCCCGGCAGCATCGGCAGCTATTATAACTGCGCCAATGACGAGCAGATGATGGAGATGACGATGGATATCTACCACGGCGACGAGCTGCTGCTTCACAGAGGCCCGCAGGTTCACTGGTGGCTCAACGGCTTCAAGATGAGCGATACCATTTATATCCCCGCAAGCCTCAGAATGGAATTCTCCATAGTCATGAAGGACGAGGCGATGGTCAGGGCGTTCTGCAACGCAATAAAGAATCATTACCGCCGTGACGCGACCTACACCGTCGACGGTCTGACCGTCAGCGTTGTCTGGTAACAAAAGGATAAAAATCAAGCCGAACCGTGAGAACGGTTCGGCTTTTTGCTTATCCAGTTATCTTTCGAGGCTGAGAATTCCGCTGTAATCCGACGGCTTCAGCTCGCATACATAATAGCCGCTGTCGTTTTGGGCTATCGTCGCACGGTCAAAGAAGTAGCTGAATACGCCGTCCTTATACCAGAAATTGTTCTCGTCAAAGGTGTCGGCTATGAGCTGCAGCTGCTCCTCGGTGAGCGTATTGCCCGCATAGAATCCGGTCACTGATTTCTTTTGCACTATCTCAATGAGCTGCTGCCTTGCGGCGTCCTTTTCGTCGCCCGCAAAGGAGAGCAGGTTCAGTATCTCGCCCGTTTTCATGTCGACGCAGACTCCGACGGCGGTGTGAGACGGGACGAGAGTGTCCGGACCGAAGTATGAGAAATAAATGTTGCACAGGAAGCTCACGATGCTTTCGTCCATGTATTTCAGCTCGTATGTCAGCTTGGTCGACCACGGCTGCTCGGAGCTTTGGGAGTCCATAAATTCCGCGGCATTTTTGATGTTGTTTTTCGCTTCGTCCGATTTATGGACAAACATCAGCTTGAGCGCCGAATTTATCTTATCGGTCGGGTAGCCCGATAAGATAAATTCGGCGCTCAAGC
>OHVB01000599.1_pt1 | contig 12698 bp, 11 predicted proteins | sample 1579331 | NCBI WGS metagenome assembly OHVB01 (sample SAMEA3882503, study PRJEB24775) | human gut metagenome | biome: human-associated habitat; feature: intestine environment; material: feces | place: Netherlands | collected 2009/2010
CTTTCAATACTTGAGCGATGGTTTTTCCTTGTTCGAGTTCGGTTTCGGCTTTGGTGGCTTTATCGGACAGGTAGGATGCGTCTTTTTTGCCTAAGAGAAGGGTCTTGTCGTCGTTCCAGAATTCGCCTTTGTTTTCGTTACGGCCCTGGATCAGGAAGAGGCTGTCGCCATTTTTGTTGGCTGCGGCGAGGTCGATGCCGTGTTTTTTCTGGTAAGCTGCAATGCCGGCGCAGAGGGCGGAGTCATCGGTGCGCGTCCGGTTGATGACCAGGACTTCTTTCGTGTCTTTGAATTCGGTGCAGAAGTTGAAATCCCCCTGGGAGTCCATAGCCGTGAAGCTGGGGCCGTGGCCTTTGTATTTCGGTACCAGGATTTTTGCCAGTGTTTCGGCTTTGCCGACGCCCTGGGTCTGGGGATGGAGGTCGTAATCGTACTGATTGAGGTAACGGCCATTGGCGTCTACTTTGTTGGTCATGGCCAGGACGTCTTTGACGCCGGGGACTTTGAAGTAGGAAACGGCTGCGCGGATGGCGTCGATCGGCGAGGCCGAGCAGATGTAGCAGTCGATGCCGTTGCGGGTCAGGGCGCTGTAGAGTTCGCGCATTTCCGGCGTTACCGTGATGCCGACCTTATAACCGACGCTGATGTTGCCGGCTTCGGAAGGATAATTGGCCGGGCTGGTGTATTTCCCTTTAGTCCAGGTCTGGCCTTTCAGGGGATTGCCATAGTAGGCGTCGCACTGGTAAGCCATGTCGTAGACCTGCTGCGGCGTCATGCCCGTGTACCAGTACGTGCTCCACGGATAGGAAACGGAAACGTCCATGGTATCGCCGATGGCGTCATAGAGCCAGCGCATCTTGGCTCTGAATTCCAAGTAATCCGGGTCGTTCTGGGTTTCTGCGGACAAGGTGCTGCCCGTCGGTTTGACGAGGCCTTTTTTGTAGAGCGAAGCATAGGCTTTGGCGGCATCGTCGATGACGCTGCGGATCGTGACCTGGCGGCCTTCGCCGTCGTCAGCGCCATAGGTGGCGTCCAATTTATCAGCTGGGATCCCCGTCATGAGGACGGCCTTCATCTGTGTCGGCGGGACGGCGAATTGCAGATGATCGAGCTGCCAGACTTCCAACTGTTCGCCTACGTCGAGGATGGATGTCGTATTGTCGAAATCGAAGACGGCATAGGGATGATTGTTTTTATCATAATTTGGCGAATCTTTGCCGTAAGCCGCGATGAAGTCGTTGATTCCCTGGCGGACCGTAGCGTCCCAGCGGGGGCTTTGGACGGCTTGGGCTTGTATGGTTTCTGCAGCCGACACGGTCGGTAAGGCAGAGGGCAGACAAGGCGTCCCCAGCAGGGCTCCGACGACTAATAAAGCAGCAGTGGCTTTGCGCCACTTCCAAAAACGATGATTACTTTTCATGATTCCTGGCCTCCTGTACCGAGTTTGACATTTTTACATACTGCATTATAGGCCCGGATTTTTTTGGATTTGTATAAAGTATGAAATAAATAGGTAAAATCGGGATCATAGGGATTGTTGTAATTACAACGGACAAAGAGGGTGTTTTTTTGATATAATATATAAATAGACTTTTTCTATATGTTATAGTGAACAGGAGGCGTTTTGTATGGCTTTTAAGAAACGTGTGGTAGGGGTCATCGGCTTAGGTCATGTCGGGGCTCATGTAGCTTTTAATTTAGGGGTCCTCGGGATTGCCGATGAAGTCAAGTTATGCGACGTGAAGTCGGAAAAACTGGTCAGTGAACGGCAGGATATGATGGATGCCGTCATGTTCATGCCTCATCGTGTCAATTACACGATTGCCAGCTATGAAGAATTGGCTGACTGCGACGTCATCGTCAATGCTATCGGCGACATTACGCTCTGCGCGTCAGGGAACCGCGACGATGAAATGCATTTCACTGTGCCTCAGGTCGCTGATTATATCCCCAAGGTCATGGCCGGCGGCTTCCAGGGCATCATCATCAATATCACCAACCCTTGTGACGTCATTACGGACCTCATCGCTAAGAAGAGCGGCCTTCCGAAAGGCCATGTTTTCGGTACTGGCACGGGGTTGGACAGCTCGCGCCTGGTCAGTGCCGTTTCCCAGCAGACCGGCCTGGATCATCATTCCTTCTCGGCCTACATGATGGGGGAACACGGCAATTCCCAGATCGTCCCCTGGTCGCTCATCAAGTTCGGCGGCAAATCCCTGGCAGAACTGGAACAGAATCCGGCCTATGTCTTCGATAAGGCCCGCGTCCAGGATGAAACCATCCATGCCGGCTGGGTCACCTATTCTGGCAAGCACTGCACGGAATACGGCATCAGTATGACGGCAGCTACCATGGTCCGGGCCGTCCTGCGGGATGAACGGAAAATCATGGCAGCCAGCGCGCCTTTAGATGGTGAATACGGCGAAACGGGCATCTTCTGCGGTGTCCCGTCGGTCATCGGTGCCAATGGCATCGAAGAAGTCATCGAATATAACCTGCCGGAACAGGAAATGAAGGACTTCAAGGCCTGCTGCGCTACGATTCGCGCCAACATCGCCAAAGCCGAAGAATTTTGGAAATAAAGTTTGTAGTACGGAATTTGTAGTTTGTAGAAGAGGGCTTTAAATTTGAAAATATTTGCTACAAACTGCAAACTTAATACTCAAAAAGAGGCTGTCTTAATGCGACAGCCTCTTTTTTTACCGCCCTTCGATGCAGATCCAGCGGTGTTCTTTTTCGATGTGGACCTGGACGGAGGAGAAGCCGGCATCATGGAAAATGGTTTCAAAGGTTTCCGGCGTCGTGTTATAGAGGTGGTAGCGTTCGATGTTTTCCCGGACGTCAGCGCTGAGGCCGTCGTGGCCGTAGATTTCGGCGATGAGCAGGAACGTGCCGCCTGGTTTCAGGACGCGATGGACTTCCTTCAGGTTTTCCGGTGGATTGGGCCAGAAATAGAAACTTTCGACGGTCGTGATTTTGTCAAAGGCGTGGTCGGCAAAGGGCAGGGCTTCGACAGAACCTTCGCAGACTGTCATTTTTCCGGCAGCTATATCGTCGGCATTCGTCTGGCCTGAGGTCTGGACCGACGTCGCTGAATAGTCCACGCCAGTCAGATGGCCCGTCGTGATGTGGGCGCTCATGCGATGGAGATTGGCCCCGCCGCCGCAGCCGATGTCCAAGACCGTTTCATCGCCGCGCCAATGGAAATGGGACAGGCCCCATGCCGTGAGGGCGGCATGGCTTTCATTCATGCGCGCCAGCATCTGCTGCCCCGCTTCCCCTGTCGGTTTGGCCGGATTGCCGGCCATCGTAATGGCTTTTTGCCGTTCTTTTTCTGTATTGGTCATGATGATAACTCCTTTCGTAATCCTATCATCAAAATCATACCACGATGTCGCAGTCAGAGAAAGGGACAGCGGGCCGAAATTGGAAAATGTGCAGAATTTTGTTAGAATAAAGTGAATAGTATCAAAAAATATGACAACGTGTCTTAGAAAGGAGTGAGGTTGATGCGGATTGCGATGATGCAGATGGCGATGACTGAGGATATGGAACGGAATTTACAGGTGAGTTATGAGGCTGTGAAGGAAGCGGCCGGGGCGGATCTGCTCTTCTTTCCGGAAGTGCAGCATATGCCTTTTTTGCCGCAGTACACGGCAGACGAGCTGCCGGAAAAGATAGGCAGACGGCGGCAGGATTATCTGCTGGACCCCGATGACCCGCGGGTGACGGCCTTTTATGACCTGGCACGGCAGGCACATTGCATGGTGTCGCCTAATCTCTATTTGCAATATCAGGGGCAGGCCTATGATACGTCTTTGTTCATCGACGAAAAAGGGAATCTGCTGGGACAATCGGCTATGGTCCATGTCACCAGTGCGCCCCAGTTCTACGAACTCGATTACTATACGCCTTCGCAAGATGGTTTTCGCGTCTATGATACTTCTTTTGGGAAAATCGGCGTCGTCATCTGTTTCGACCGCCATTTGCCGGAAAGCATCCGCACTTGCGCTGCCATGGGGGCCGAATTGGTCTTGATACCGACGGCCAATTTGACGACAGAACCGTTAAACCTCTTTGAATGGGAAATCCGGGTCCAGGCCTATCAGAACAATGTCTTCATCGCCATGTGCAACCGCGTTGGCCGGGAAGGAGACGTTACCTTCGCCGGTCAGTCCTTGGTCGTAGACAGCGAGGGACAGACGCTGCTCAAAGCAGGCGATGAGGCCGGGCTGGTGTACTGCGACATCGACTTGAAGAAATGTAAAGAAAGCCGCCAGGCAAGGCCCTATATTACCTTGCGTCGGCCTGAATTCTATCGTTGAGAAGGGCCTTAAATTTAAAAACCTTCGCTAAAAACTAAAAACTACAAACTTAAAACTCAAAAAGAGGCTGTCTTAATGCGACAGCCTCTGTTTTTTTACTTGCATCCTCCTTTTTTGTCGGAGAATTTTTCTCTTAGCATCTGGTTGATTTCATTTCTTTCTTTTCCCTGTTTTTCCATTTGTTTGATCAATTTATACGCATGGAACAGTGGGGACGGAGCGATTTCAGAACTGAAGAAGCCGATGCCCATGTTCCAGGCCAGCTGCTCGAATACGTCGTCCAGGGCTCTGGAGTCCAGGTCATTGGCATAGGCTTTCAGCAGTTCCCGCATGGCCTGCCGCATCCGTCCGGCACCGACGGCATTGGCCAGCGAAAGCAGGAGACGGATGTTATAATCGAGATATCGTTTTTCACTTTTCCAGGTCATATCCCAAAATTCGACAGCCAGTTCGCCCAGCTTTTCATCGATCATGGGATAATTGGTGATGACCGCCGGCCGTTCTGGCGCATCGCCCACGTTCCCTTTTTCCTCGGTCCGATAGAAATAAGCGTGATATTCATGTTCCGCTGTTTTTTCTGTATAATGCTCATATCCCAGCATGTCCATGATTTCATAGAGCGGAATCGGTTCAAAGGTTTGGATGACTTCCAGCCCTTGGCCAACGGGCAGTTTGGCGGCCTGTTTTTTCAGCCCATCGAGAAAATTACCGGCAATGCCGCGGACGTCCACTTTTTTGAAACTTGTTACTTTATCTTTCCATTCCAGATTATTCATAGGTATACCCCTTTCTGCTGTTTCCTTGGTTTCTTTGTCTTTCTGGAATGAGTATATCATGGCAGCGGGGGCGAGTATGTTGGTTTTATAACAAACTATGACATTTTCATGAAGTGGATTGGGGGCTATTCTTTTTTGTCAGTGAAAGACAATCTTTTTTCTGATACAATAAAGGGGAAAGCGTTTTCTACAGGCAATTTGCGGCATAGAGAGGAGTTTGTAAATGGTAATAAAGATAAATTTTGTTTGTCATGGCAATATCTGCCGGTCGCCCATGGCGGAGTTTGTGTTCCGGCAGATGGCCGAGCAGGCCGGGCTGGCAGAACGGTTCGACGTGGCATCGGCGGCTACGACGGATGAGGAAATCTGGAACGGCTATGGCAATCCGGTCTATCCGCCAGTGGAACGGCTGCTCCGGGCGCACGGCATGGATCCCGGTGATAAGCGGGCCTTGCTGCTGACGGCTGGCGATTATGCGGCTTACGATTATTTCATCGGTATGGATGACGAGAACCTGCGGGACATGAAGCACATCTTCCATGGCGACCCGGACCGGAAGTGCTGTCTCCTTATGGATTATACGGAAAATCCCCGTCCTGTAGCCGACCCGTGGTATACACGGGATTTCCAGCGGACCTGGGACGATGTCCAGGAGGGCTGTCAGGGACTGCTGACTTTCCTGCAGGGGCTGCTGGGATAGAAAAAGCCCCGGAGCGGGAGGCCTCCGGGGTTTTTTCTGATTCTATGATACCAAGTTTAGCGGCACGCTGGCCGGTGGACAGTACGGCGAACCTCTCCGATTCTGGTCGGGAGGCCATCCTGGCAGAGGGGTTCGGTAACGGGCCGGTGGGTTGCCGCCGGGGATAGCTGACTTCGTTTACTGTTATTACTATAACGGCATTATGTAAAAGAATGGTGACAGTCTGGTAAGAGTTGGGCAATTTTGTAGGGAGTGACGACGATGGTCATTGATTTGAATTCGATTTTATCCTTATTGCAGGACGACGGGGCGCCGGAACATTGGGCCCGGCAGGCACCAGTCATGGGCGACCATATCCGCGTGCGCCGGCTGGGAGGCTTGTATTACCATCACGGCATCTATGTCAGTGACGATGAAGTCATCGCCTTTGCCGGAGATGACGACTACAATCCCATCGACTGGTGGGATACGGAAATCCGGTCGACGTCGTTCGATGAGTTCCGCCAGGGCGGTGACGTAGAAGTGCGTCAGTATACGCCGGAAGAACAGGCACAGCTCTGTTCTGTACCCGAGACGATTGCCTTTGCCCGGGCCTGCCTGGGCAATAAGAAATACGACCTGCTCTTCCATAACTGTGAACACTTTGCCAATGCCTGTAAGCTCGGTGTCTACCGCAGCCGTCAGACGGAAGATATCCTCTTCGGCGAGGCCATCCCCAAGGCCCTGGAATGTATCGGCGACGAAGCGCAGCGGGACCAGTGGCTCCAGGATGCCTGGCACGATTTGACAGCCCAAGTCCTGGATAAACTGCGCCGGGACCTGGAATCCCATCAGTAGATAGTCCGGTCATCGATTTGCTGGAAGAGTTTTTCATAGCGTTTCTGTTCACTTTTCAGGCAGACCAGGTAATAGTCTGTCTGACATTCCGGGTCCGCCAGGGAGATGTTGATGCGGCCCGGGATTTTTTGTCCCTGTCCGAGAAAGTAGCTGGACGAAAAGCAGGGGTAGTCCGAGTGCTCCGTCAGCTCACGGAATGTATCCCGCTGGACTTGCAGCAAATAGCGGGCGTGAGGTGTCTTTTCCCGGGTCATTTTCATCCAGAAGCCGATATGAGAAAAGATCAGTATAGCCCGGTCATCCAGGTCCTGCAGGCAGACTTCCGGATAAAAGGCCAGGGGGTCCGACGCGCGGACCGAGAGATAGAGCTGTTCGCTGCCGCATTTCTTGACGAAGAAATCATCACCGTCCGGCCGGGCATGCATGACGGCCAGTTGATAGGTCTGGCGGCGCAGGCCTTCCGGGAAGGAAGCATCGTCCTTCATGTCGGCCGATAAGGTCATACCCTGGAAAATCCCGTTCAGCAAGGGCGTCAGCACCATTTGCGGGACCGGGGCACAGTAGCCGATGGAGAGCGTATGCAGGCTGCGGTCATAGCTGCGGATGCGGTCGCAGAAATCCTGGTTTTCCTGGAGGACGCGCTGGGCGTAATAAACGGCATAACGGCCGGTCTGGGTCAGCTCCAGGTGGTTTTTGTGGCGCACGAATAAGGGGACGCCCAGCTCTTCTTCCAGTTTCTTCATGGAGCGCGTCAGTGCCGGCTGGGACGTGTGCAGGTCCTGGGCTGCCCGGGTCAGGGTGCCGGCCTTGGCAAAGGCGACGAATTGTGTGAGCAGGTTCGTTTCGATCATAGTGGTTCCTTTCTCTATTTCAGTATATGAAAAGTGGATAGTGAATTCCCTTGTTGGCATTGTACATCTTTTAAAAGCTGTTGTAAAATGCGAGATGTAGACAGAAAATACCTATTGCACACTATACATATACAGAGAGTCTGAAAGGAGATTATACCATGGAATATACGACATTGAGCAATGACGTGCGGGTCCCGTTGTTAGGCCTGGGGACTTTCATGATCGGCCCGGAAGATACGGAGAAATCCGTTTATGCTGCCTTGAAAATGGGTTACCGCCTCATCGACACGGCCAATGCCTACGTCAACGAAGAAGCTGTCGGCAGGGGATTGCGCCGGGCTTTGGAAGAAGACCTGGTCAAACGGGAAGATATTTTCATTTCGACGAAGTTGTGGCCGACGCTGTATGAAAAGGCAGGAGCTGTCGATAAGACCCTGGAACGGCTGGGCGTCGACTATGTCGATCTGTTGTTCATCCATCAGCCGGCAGGCAACTATCTGGCCGGGTATGCGGCTATCGAACAGGCCTATCGCGACGGCAAGGCCCGTTCCCTGGGGATTTCCAATTTCCAGGGCGACAAATTGGAAAAACTCCTGGCCCATGCCGATGTCAAGCCCCATGTCATTCAGCTGGAAACGCACCCGTACCACGTCTATGATGATATCATGGCCCGCCTGGCTGAATACGGTACGAAGCTCATGGGCTGGTATCCATTGGGGCATGGTGACCCGGAACTGCTCCGCGACCCGGTTTTTACGGCATTGTCCGATAAGTATCACAAGAGTACGGTACAGATTATCTTGCGCTGGGCTGTCCAGCGGCAGTTCATCACCATTCCCGGCACGAAGAACCCGGACCATCTGCGCAGCAATTTCGACATCTTCGATTTTGCCCTGACTGATAAAGAAATGGCCGTTGTCAACGGGCTGAACGGGACGCGCCAGTACTACACGGCGACACCGGATTTGGAAGCCCGCTATGCCAATATGCATCTGCCTTTTGAAGGTAAATAGGAGAAAATCATGGAATTTGTAACCTTGAATAATGGCGTCATCATGCCGAAATTAGGATTTGGTGTCTATCAGACGGCACCGGCTGAAACGGAAAAAGCCGTCAGTGAAGCCTTGGAAACGGGGTACCGCCTCATCGACACGGCGGCATCTTACCGAAATGAAGAAGGTGTCGGTGCTGCCGTGCGTCAGAGCGGCATCCGCCGGGAAGATTTATTCATCACGACGAAATTATGGGTCCAAGACCATGGCTATGATGCGACCCTGAAGGCTTTCGACGTGTCGATGAAAAAATTAGGCCTAGATTATCTGGACCTCTATTTGATCCACAAACCCTATGGCGATTACTATGGGGCATGGCGGGCTATGGAACGGCTCTATCAGGAAGGCCGTATCCGGGCCATCGGCGTTACCAGTTTCTGGAACGAACGGCTGGCAGACCTGGCCAACATGAATACCATCACGCCGGCTGTCAATCAGATCGAAACCAATGTATGGGACCAGAAATGGGCTGAAGAAGGCCTCATGAAAGAACTTGGCATCCAGCAGGAAGCCTGGGCGCCCTTTGCCGAAGGGAACAACGATGTCTTCCATACGCCGCTTTTGATGGACATCGCTGCCAAACACGGCAAGACCGTCGGTCAGGTCATGCTGCGCTGGCTGCTCCAGCGGGATATTGTCGTCATCCCCAAGACGGTCCATAAAGCGCGGATGCAGGAAAACATCGATGTCTTCGACTTTACCCTCGATGAGGACGATATGAAGGCCATCCGCACGCTGGATACGGGCAAGAGTACCATCTATGACGAAATGGACCCGCATATTGCCATGACCATCGGTAAAATGACGATTCACGAGTAAGAAGAAGGGCTGGTGCATGAAGGTTCCTGTTATTATGTGAGGCCCTATACTCAAAAAGGCGCTGTCTTCATGCGACAGCGCCTTTTTACTAGTCACGAGCCACTCTACAAGGCTTCGGGCAGGGTGAAGAACCCAATCTGGCTTTCTTGTTCTGACGGGGCATTTTTTTTCAGGCTGATTTTGACTTTATGGACCTGGTTGTCCTTGTTGTATATCATGGCTTTTTTATCGCTGTCGTAGGTATAGTCCGAGACTTCGGGCTGGCTGACTTTCTTGTCGTCGACGGCGATGTCCATACCGAAGTCGTTATCGTTGACGACGGCGAGGGTCCGGCGGTCCGGCAGGAGGGCCAGGCCTTCGGCCTTTTCGATGTTCCAGCCCTGGGCGCGGAGGTCCAGGACGAGTTCTTTCTTGGCCGGTACGATTTTCCCGTCCAGGCGGCCGTATTCGAGGTCGCCGTTATCAGCGATGGGCGTAGCACCGTTCAGGTCGACTTTGTAGATGAGGTTCTGCATGGTGCCGTGCTGCTTGCCCTGTTCGATCATCAGGAACTGGCCATGGCCGATGGAAGTGATGTCGCCCAGTTTGGCGGCGCCGGGGTTCTTGTAGCCCGTATCGACGGGATAGGCGTACATGGTCGTCGTTTTCGTAGCCGGGTCGAATTCGACGATACGCGTGTATTTGGCCGTCTTGGCCGTTTTCCCGTCGACGTCGAGGGGACTCTGGATGAGGGCGAAGACATGGCCTCGTTCATCGATGGTCAGGCCTTCGCTGCCCCGGTTGGGGACGCGGCTGGCCAGGATGCGGGGCAGGCCCGTGCCGGGACCGTATTTTTCCAGGATATTGCCATGGCGGTCGGCTTTGACGATGAACGGCCCGTATTCGTCACTGATCCAGAAATTGCCGTCTTTGTCGACAGCCAGGCCTTCCGTATCGAGGCCGTTTGCATCAGTCCCTAAGTCTTTCATCTGGAAATTCAAGGCGATTTCGTTCGTCGAACCGGTCAAACCGGCTGGCAAGGGCTTGCCAGTGATGGCCTTGCCGCGGACTTTCAAGGGGATGGACGCCGTAATGTCCGCCCGCCCCTGAGCCGGGTTCACGGTGATGACGCCGATGCTGGGCGCAAAATCTGGCGTCGGGAAGAATTTCCCGGACATCTTTTTGCCGTTTTTGATATATTTCGGGATATCGCCGTTCGGACCGCGGTCGGTCAAGCCATAGAACTCGATGGTCCCGTCGCTTTTGATATCCTTGAAGGCCAGGGACGAGCCGTAGCCGGGGTTGATCTGATGATGAAAAGCCTTTTCGCTGCCCTTATATGGGAGCTGATAATGGTCGGCGTGGACGATGTAGGCCTTGACCGGGACGTCCTGCGCACTGAGACTGGCACCGCCCAGGCAGGACAGCATCAGGCCTGCTGCTATCCAGCGTTTCCATAGTTTGTTCATGAGTAAGCACCTCCTATTATTTCTTCAGTGTAAGGCCGGTGCATAAATATTGTGTTAATTTTGCGTAAGTACTGCGTAAGAAGCTGTGTAAAAATTGTGTCTTTATTGTGAAAAACTCTTGTCTGATTTGTGTAAAATAGGACGACGGATGGCGTGGGTATGCCGTTTCTTCGCCTTTTGACAGGCTAAAGCCTTTTTCGTATACTGGCCATGCAGACTAATGTAGGTTGTGCAGGATGTTTGTCCCGGACTGGCGCTGAGAGAGGAAACTAGGACCACTCGCCTGCAGCGGCATTTTGGGAATCCTGCGGTTCACTATTGTGAAAACAAGGAGGAATTTCTCATGATGAAGACAAAACTTGCTACGGCCCTGATGGCCGCCCTGACAATCAGTTCAGCCTGTGCCTTTGCGGCCAATCCCTTTGTCGACGTTCCGTCGGACAGCTGGGCTTACAAATCCGTCGTCGAACTCGCTGACGCTGGCATCATCCAGGGCGTCGACGGCCAGTATTTCCAGGGCAACCGCAACATCACCCGCTATGAAGCTGCTGAAATGGTCGCCAAAGCCATGGCTCACATGGACAAAGCGTCTGTCGAACAGCGCGCTCTCATCAACAAACTCGCCGATGAATATGCCGATGAACTGAATAACCTCGGCGTCCGCGTCAGTGCCCTCGAAAGCCGCGTCGGCAACGTCAAACTCACTGGTGATGCCCGTATCCGTTATCGCTACCAGAGCAATTATACAGCTCCGAAAATGGCCATCCAGGATACGGCCAATAGTTATAACCGTAAGGATGTCACTTCAGGTAAGAAAAACGACAACTCCTGGGATTATCGTGTCCGCCTCCGCGCCAATGCCCAGGTCAATGACCGCACGAAAGTAACCTATGGCTTGTCGACGGATTCCCAGAGCTTTTCGTCGAATGGAGCTGCGAACAGTGAAAACAATAACCCCTTCACGGATATGGCTAAAGTCGACTACAACTTCGGCGGCAACACGTGGAACCTCAGCGTCGGCCGGACGGATAAATACATTATGGGCAATGCCTATGGCCTGAACTACGGCGATATCTTCGACCGGGCTGAATTGAAATACAAGAACGACAACTTTGCTGTCACAGCTGGCTACGGGAAATTCAAGATGAATGGCAGCGACAAGAGTTTTGCTGGCGTTGATAAATCTATTGACGGCGTTAAGACAGGCTATGGTGAAATCGAAGGCTTCTTCGGCAACGGCTCGGCTATCGGCGTTTACTACAATGACTTCACCCGTGCTGGCGGTTCGGAAGTTGAAAATTCTTTCCGCGGCGATGACCTCTGGGGCGCTTATATTTCGTATAACTTCGGCTCCAAGTGGAACCTCCTGGCTAACTACGAAAATGTCAGCCTGTCCAATGGCTATAAGACCATCGACGGCGACGACAGCGCCAATTTGTGGGTCGCTCAGTTGACGTATGGCAAGGCCATCAAATCCCAGCCGGGCAGCTGGAGCGCCTGGGTTGAATACCTCAATGTCGAAGACGGCGCTTACCTCGGCGGCTCGACTAACAGCTGGCGTTTCGACAGCGCAGCCCTGAACAACATCAAATCGTGGGGCGTCGGCGGCAGCTACGTCTTTGCGAAGAACGCTCAGTTCAACGTCTACCAGAGCTTTGCTTCCAAGTGGAAAGACAATAAGAACAATGCTACGGATCCGGAAGAACAGACAAGAGCTGAATTCGTATTCTCCTTCTAATATGGTATAGTTTTAATGGGGCTGTCGCACGAAGGCTTCTGCCATCGTGTGCAGTCCCTTTCTATTTATAGTTTGTAATACGGAGTTTGTAGTTTGCAGAACAAATCTTTAAAGCCATCCGCTAATCTCTAGCCACTAGTTGCTAGACACTA
>OHVB01000600.1_pt1 | contig 12658 bp, 13 predicted proteins | sample 1579331 | NCBI WGS metagenome assembly OHVB01 (sample SAMEA3882503, study PRJEB24775) | human gut metagenome | biome: human-associated habitat; feature: intestine environment; material: feces | place: Netherlands | collected 2009/2010
TGAGCCTCCGTTTTTCTCCATATCCTCTGTTAGGGATGCCAGAAAGTGGCATCCCCAAAGGAGGAATATTATTTGATTATGGTAACTGTATTGCCTGTGGCAATTCTTGCTGCATTTGCTTCATCTGTATCAATATGCATTTCCAATGTAAAGCTGTCATCTACACGGATCTTAACCTGATTAAAGATCGTTCCGCGCTCATTGTCAGCTTTAACGGAAACAACATCGCCATCATGTACACCCGCAGCCTGGGCATCTTTCGGAGCCATGTGAATGTGACGCATAGCCACAATACATCCCTCTTTCAGATAAATGGCACCTTTTGGTCCAACGATCGCGATCGGTGCACTTCCTGCAAGATCACCGGACATACGTACCGGAACCTTCATTCCCAGCTTGATCGCATCTGTTGCGGAAACCTCAACCTGTGATTTACTGCGGACAGGTCCGAGGATTCTTACATTCTCGATCGCACGGAGCTTCAGTCCTACGATGGTAACTGTTTCGTTGGATGCAAACTGTCCGCCCATCAGATCTTTTTTCTTGGTAAGCTGATAGCCTTCTCCGAACAGTGCCTCCACATGCTCCTGTGTCAGGTGAATATGTCTTGCAGAAACTCCGATAGGTACAACAAAACCATTGCCCTTGTCTTCGTTTTTGTTGATCGCATCGATCACCATTTTTGTGATCATTTCAATATTATTCGTTTCCAAGAGTACACCTGCTTTCTTTCGGTTTCATAACTGAAATTAACTCAAAACGCACCGGCCCGAACCCTTAATGGCCCTTGGGCCGGTGCATCTTGGAACTAATCAGTTGGATTATTTAAGAACCGGAAGGATTTTCTCAACGTCTGTATGAGGTCTCGGAATTACGTGTGTAGCTACAAGCTCTCCAAGTCTGGATGCTGCTGCGCTTCCGCTCTCTACTGCTCTTGTCTCAACCATTCCTAATGCTTCCTGTGTCATGATTATATCCTCCTTATGGATTGTTGCTTCATTGTGTTTTTCTGTTTACTTCTGACTTTTTTGGTGCAGCAGCTTTATTTTTTGCTGCTGTTTTTGCTTGCCAGTGCTTCTTCCGGATTTTCCTGCTGTTTCTTTTTCCACCGGCTTGCACTCAGCTCAACCAGTTTGACGATTTCCTCGTGGGGATTGGCAATTACCGCATAGCTGGCAGGTTTTTTGATTGCCTGCTCCACTGCTGCATTGACAGCTGCTGTAACTGCTGATACATCGCCTTGTACGATCAGGGTCACCAGTCGTCCGCCCAGCTTACGCTCCCATGACGCCAGCTCAACGTCTGCCGTTTTGCACATGATGTCCAGGGCATTGATCGCCGCTACAACACCAGTGATTTCTATAAATCCATATGATTTTCCCATGAGCGAACTCCTTAATTAATTTCTGTTCCTCTCAAAGCCTGAAATCAGAGCTTCGGAAGAATTTTCTCTACGTCTGTATGAGGTCTCGGGATTACGTGTGTAGCTACGAGCTCTCCAAGTCTGGATGCTGCTGCGCTTCCGCTCTCTACTGCTGCTTTTACAGCGCCTACGTCTCCACGAACCATAACAGTTACAAGACCGGAACCGATCTTCTCTGTTCCTACAAGCGCAACCTCAGCTGCTTTTGTCATTGCATCTGCTGCCTCGATTGCAGCTGTGAGGCCTCTTGTCTCAACCATTCCTAATGCTTCCTGTGCCATGATTCTATCCTCCTGAATCTTATCTTCGTTACAATTTTATCATATATGATTCCGCCACTTTTGTAAAGTAAACTTCGGAATCCGCTTAATCTTTATCCAGGGCGCTGATCTTCAGCATTTTCTGTGTACCTGGTTCCGGGTTGGGGATTATGTAATGCTGTACCACACCTGTCATGCTCTCTGCGACTTTCATGCCGGCTTCTACCGCTGCCGTGACATCTGACACGCTTCCGCGGTACTTGATGCAGACAAGAAGCGGTACTGGCAGGCTGTCCGCATTCGCCGGTTTATTCTTATCGAATACCTCCAGGTGGACATTTGCAGCCTTGCACCCGGCGTCAGCTGCCACAAAGGCTGTCGCAAGTCCGAAGACCTCCAGAATTCCTACAGCTTCTGCCATGTTGCTTCTCCTTTCCCGTTAAGGTTATTTGTTAACAATCGCAATCTTAAGACCTGTCATTGCCAGGTTTGTCTCAAGTGCCTCGTTGATCTCCTCAAGCGGGAACTTGTGTGTGATCAGCTCAGACATCGGAAGTCCGATTGCTTTTGCTCTCTTAAGGAAATCAAATGTTGTTGCATAGTCTCTCAGGTTGTATACCCAGGAACCAACAAGGTTGATCTCTTTGGAGCAGAGGTCGAAGTGCGGGTTAATGGTTGCGTCTCCACCGTTGATGAAGAAACCAAGCTCGCAAAGACCGCCGCCGTTGCGGATGAATTTATAAATGTTGGAATGTGCATGAGGATTTCCAGTACACTGGAAAGCGAAATCTGCAAGATGTCCGCCCTGAGCCTCTTTAACAGCCTCAGTAAGTGCCTCAATGCCTTTGAAATTCATAAAGTTTACAGTTGTGTTTGCGCCCATTCTCTTGGCAAACTCAAGACGTTTCTCATTTCCGTCTACTGCACAGATATTGTGAACGCCCATTGTATGGAGAACAGCGATGCAGATCAGACCGATCGGTCCGCAGCCCTGAACAACAACTCTGCTGTTGAATTTCAGGATTCCTGTTGTTTTTGCTCTCTCTACTGCATGTACAAGTACTGCACATGGCTCGATGAGGATACGGGAATCAAGATCCAGGTCGCTTACATTGAAGAATGTGGAACCGAATTTTCCGCCTCTGATGAAGATGTAATCAGCGAACCATCCGTTGAATTTTACATCGTCATCTGGAAGAAGTCCGTATACATCAGCGCCGCCTACGTTCTTCTTGTTAAGGTCGAACATTGTGATTTCCGGATCATCTTTGAAGATCATACATGTAACGATCTTGTCGCCGACTTTAACCGGTTTACCAGCTGTATCAACTTTAACGTTTTTACCCATTTTTACGATCTCACCGGTTCCCTCATGTCCGAGAACTACCGGGATAAGACCGAACGGGTCATTTTTGTACTCATGAGCATCTGTTCCACAGACACCGCATCCCTCAACTTTAACAAGGATGTCGTCGTCGCCAACTTCCGGAAGATCATACTCCTGAAGCTCAAAATGTTTCTTCTCTGTCATCATTGCTACTCTTGCTTTTTTCGGAATTGTGTTTCCTGCCGGAGCAGCCGGAGCAGCCGGAGCGCTTGGTGCAGCAGCTGCTGCCGGAGCGTTTCCTGTCATGCCGGAGAGAACCTGTTTAACGATTTCTTCGATATTTACATTGTTCATATCCATGATTTATGTTCCTCCTGATCAACGAATGCAAAGGCTGTCTGTCATTACGCAGCGTCTTCTCTTTGTGAATGTGCTTGCGCTTGTAAGTCCCTCACCTGTACGGCTTGCGATGGTAAATGTACAGAAACCTTCTCCTCCGAATCCAAGTGCGGAATAGGACGGGCCGTTCTTTACAAGGATCGCGGTATCGATTGCTTTCGCATATTTTGTAATGTTATCAATATTCTTGGAATGAATATGTGCGGAATGACGGTTGCCATGCTCAAGCCATACAGCCTGCTCTACAGCATCGTCAAAATCCTTAGCTCTTACGATACCGAGGATCGGCATCATAAGCTCTGTTGTGATGAGCGGATGTTCCTTCGGTCCCTCAAAGATGATGCAGCGTACGTTAGCCGGTGCGTCAACTCCGATCATGGAAAGAAGTGTTCTTGCATCACGTCCTACACATTTACGGTTCAGCTTGCCGCCTGCAAGTACAGTCTCAACAAGCTTGTCCTGCTCTTCCTTGGAAGCAAGGTAGCAGTCATTCTCTGTAAGCATGTAGTGCATTAACTCATCAACTACGGAAGATACTGCAACAACTTCCTTCTCTGCGATACATGGAAGGTTATTATCGAATGTACACCCGTTTACGATATCCCTTGCTGCCTTACGGATATCAGCAGTATCATCAACCAGTGCCGGCGGGTTACCTGCTCCTGCACCGATGCCTCTCTTACCGGAGGAAAGAACCGCTGTTACAACACCAGGGCCTCCTGTTGCTGCGATCAGATGGATATCTTTATGTTTCATCATGATATTGCTTGTCTCAAGAGTTGGTTTCTCAACTGTGACAGCAATATTGTCCGGGCCGCCTGATTCCAGGGAAGCCTCGTTCAGAAGATTGATTGCATAAATAGAAGTTTTCACTGCTGCCGGATGCGGATTGAATACTACTGTATTTCCTCCTGCCAGCATACCCATTGTGTTGCAGAGAACTGTTTCACTTGGGTTTGTACATGGTGTGATCGCACCGATCACGCCAAACGGTCCCATCTCGATCAGAGTCAGTCCTCTGTCTCCGGACCATGCAGTTGTTGTGATGTCTTCGGTACCAGGAGTCTTATCTGCTACCAGGTGATGTTTGAGGATCTTATCTCCTACATTACCCATACCAGTTTCCTCAACACCCATACGTGCCAGTACTTCCGCATTCTCTTTGATCTTCTTGCGGATGCAGGTGATGATCTTCTCTCTCTGGTCCATAGACATTGTCTTAACTACCTGCTGAGCCTTTTTGGCTGCCTCGATAGCATCATTCATATCCTTGAAAACGCCATGTTTTCCGGCCGGAGCATCTGCAATCTGCATCTTTGCCATAACTTCCTGTACAATTTCCTGTACCATATTCTCACTTATTGGCATGAGATTGTCCTCCTTAATATTCCGTCAAAAAATTATTTCAGGCCAAGCTGAGCCATAACCTGTTTTGTGATCTGAGCAACGAGTTCTGCATCGTTGTTTGCAGCAGCCGGAGCCTCACCCTGAGGATCAGCAGCGCTTGTTCCGCAGTCTTTTCCAACGAAATCATACTGATATCCTGGGAACTGTTTGTAGTCCTCACTGTGGCATGCACCACCGCAGTTGTGGCAGTTCTTGCCGTCTTTGTTCAGGCAGAGGCTTGCCGGATGTTTACCAGGCATACCAAATTTACGACGGATCGCATAGAGTTTCTCGATGTTCTCTTTGTCGAATTCCTTCGGTCCGCCAAGGAGCTTGGTCTGATACAGAAGCTGTGCGTAGAACTCTACAGACTCCATCTTCATGTATGCAGCGTTAAGGTCTGTGCTCCATGTAAGTGCTCCGTGGTTCTCAAGAAGTACTGCATCAAAGTATGGAAGGTATTTCTCAAGGTTGTCCGGAATCTCCATTGTGGAAGGTGTACCATACTCAGCGATCGGAACGCATCCAAGAGCGATAACTGCCTCTGGCATGATCGGCTGTGTAAGTGGAATACCTGCAATTGCAAAAGATGTTGCATAAATCGGATGAGCATGTACAACAGATCCTACGTCCGGTCTCTTCTCATATACTCTCATGTGCATCTTGATCTCAGATGATGGTTTGAATCCCGGGTTAGCCTGGATTACATTACCCTTGCCATCTACTTTACAGATGAACTCTGGTGTCATGAATCCTTTAGATACACCTGTTGGTGTGCAAAGATATTCATTCTCAGCTACTTTAACAGAAAAGTTTCCGTCGTTAGCTGCAACCATGTTACGGTTGTAGATTCTCTTACCGATGTCACAAAGCTGTTTTTTGATTTCAAACTCGTTTACCATGCTTAATTTCCTCCTTGAGCATTGGATTGCACTATTTTGTTTCTGAGAACATTTTACCCCATACCACAAAATAAGTCAAGGACAATCCGTTGTTTTATGTTGGTTTCTTGTTGTATTTTGTGTTGTTTTTATTGTTTTTTATATTTTCTGTTTGTAAAGGATCTTTTTTCTGTAATCCTGTATCTCTCAGCCGCCGATCTGGCAGTCCAGGCTGCATACCGCATGCACTGCATTCTTTAACATCTGCATATGTTCTGCTGTAGGCGGAAGGATTCCTTCCATTAAATAGGGTCTGCCAAGTCCTTCATATTTATCCTGCCCCAGTCTGTGGTACGGAAGAAGATGGATCTTGTTTACGCCCGGAAGGGATGCTGCAAATCTTGCGATCGCCTGGATCTCTTCCACAGAATCATTAAATGTGGGGATCACCGGAACGCGGATCACCAATCTGGTTTTTCCGTAGAGCGCAACCCTTCTTGCATTCTCCAGCATCAGTCCGTTGGCCCGTCCTGTGAATTCTTTATGTTTTTCCTGATCCATATGCTTGATATCCATCAGATATACATCCAGATAGGGAAGTACCTGTTCGATCTTTTCCCATGGGGCACAGGCCATGCTTTCCACTGCTGTGTTGATTCCTCTCTCCTTGGCTGCGCGGAGAAGGTCTCTGGAAAAGTCCGCCTGGCACATACATTCCCCTCCGGAAAGGGTGATCCCGCCTCCGGAACGGTAATAATAGGCACGGTCTTTTTCCACCTCTTCGATCATCTCACGAACTGTCACGTCGCGGCCGATCACTTTATCTTCTCCCAGAACCTTCATGTTCTGGATCCGGTATTCCTGTGATTCCGGATTACAGCACCAGCGGCAGCGAAGAACGCAGCCCTTCAGGAACACGATGGTACGGATACCCGGTCCATCGTGTACTGAATATTTCTGAACATCAAAGATCCTGCCCTTTGTATCCAAATAGTCCATTCGTTACTCCTTTAGAAGCCCTGCTCAGTACGTCTGATGATATCGTCCTGCAGAGATCTGGAAAGTGTAGTGAACAATGCGCTGTAGCCTGCAACACGTACAACCAGATGTTTGTATTTCTCCGGATGTTTCTGAGCATCCAGAAGTGTCTCTCTGTCGACAACATTGAACTGCATGTGCATACCCTTCTGATCAAAGTATCCACGGATCAGTGCTACAAATTTCTCCAGGCCCTCTCTTCCTGCAAGTGCAGACGGATGGAATTTCTGATTGAACAGTGTTCCGTTGGATACGATAAAGTGATCCAGACGGGATACGGAAGTTGCTGCTGCTGTCGGGCCCTTCACATCCTTGCCTGCTGACGGAGAAACACCATCTGCAACTGGTGTATGTGCATAACGGCCATCCGGTGTAGCACCGGTCTGTCCGCCAAGGGGAACATTTGCGGATACCGGATAAAGTCCGGCCTGATAATGTCCGCCTCTCGGGTTTTTGTATTTCTGAAGTGGTTTTGTGTAAGTATAGGCAACATCTCTTGCAAAATAATCCACATCCGGAATATCGTTTCCGTATTTCGGAACTTCATCGATCAGTTTGTGGATTTCTTCAAATCTTGCCTTTTTCTCCGGAGATGGTTCTGCTCCAAGCGCTGCTGTCATAACAGCCTTGGCTGTCTGCTCATTTACACCGATGCCATTTTCCTGAAGCTTCTGCATTACAATTGTAGTAATATCTGCTGCAGACTGTGCATCAATACCCTTGCCATAGTTCCATGCCAGAGCTTCCTTCATCTCTTCCATGGTAACTTTCTTTTCTTCATAAACAAGTTTACGGATCGCATACAGAGAATCTGCCATGTTTGCAATACCAAATCCCTGAGGGCCGGTAAAGTTATAAACAGCGCCTCCCTCCTGAACGGATTTACCACGTTTCATGCAGTCATCCACCATACAGGAAAGGAATGGAAGCGGACACCTCTCAGCATGTGCCACGTCAATGGCATTGTCTGCATTTACAAGCAGGGAAATAAAATATTCCATCTGTTTCTTATATGCGTCATAAAACTCATCAAAGGTCTTCATCTCTGTGACATCGCCTGTCCTGACACCGATCTGGACTCCTTTATCCATACCATTGGAGAAAACCATCTCCAGCGGGCGGCACATATTGAAGAATGCCGCATCATGCCAGCCGTCTGTCTTACCGGCTTTCTGCGGTTCTACGCATCCAATGATGTTATATTCCCTGGCATCTGCAAGAGAAAGTCCTCTGTTCTGCAGCGCCGGAATGATAACCTCATCATTATAATAAGCCGGAAGTCCGATTCCTGTTCTTGTAAGCTCTGCAGCCTTGATCAGGAATTCATGTGGTGATCCGTTCCATACTCTTACAGAAAGAGACGGTGCCGGAAGGTGCACATGCATAGACGCCTGGATGCACATAAAGGAGAGATCATTGGTCACATCCTCGCCATCCTTGTTCTGACCACCTGCGATCAGGTTCTGGAAAAGGCTGTAGCCTGCAAAACCTTCTGCTGATGCAGCATCACGGCATTTGTTCAGATCGTTTAATTTTACCCAGATACAGTCCATCAGTTCCTGAGCAAACTCTCTGGTAAGATTACCTGCCTCCATATCACTCTTGTAATACGGATACATGTACTGGTCAAAACGTCCCGGTGAAATGGAATGTCCGCTGCTCTCCATCTGGATCAGCTGCTGTACAAACCAGAAGGACTGGCACGCCTCATAGAAATTACGGGCGCCCTTCGCCGGTACGCGTGTACAATTGGATGCGATCTGAAGGAGTTCCTGTTTTCTGGTCGGATCCTGACACTGATATGCCATCTGCTCTGCGAGCTCGGCATAGCGATGTGCATAGTCGATAACTGCCTGACAGCTCATGATAACTGCTTCCAGGAAACGGGATTTCTTTGCGTAATCACCATCTCCTACATTACACTCATCCAGTTCCTTCTGAGCTTTGGCAATGATCCCTTCATAACCGATCGCCAGAACTTCTTCATATTTAACGGTTACGTGTCCTACACCATTGTAGAAATAGTTTCCGGGTGTAAAAATATTGTGGTCAATGGCAAGAATCGCTTCCGGTGCCATGTAGGAGGTTGCAAGCTCACTGGTAGTCTTGCCTTTCCAGTATTTATGTACCTCACGGAGCTCCGCCTTGGTTTCCTCCGCAATATAAAATGGATCGGCTGTTCTGGTAGCCACTGTATCCAGCTCATCTTCCAGCCACTGGAAAGAATACTCCGGAAACGTCTGACATCCTCTCGGCGCCAAAGTGCTGCTTCCGACGATCAGCTCCTCATCACGGATGATGATCGGAATGTTGTGCAGGATGTGGGCAAATGCCTTGGCTCTGCGGGTGATGATCGGCTCGTCTTCTGTTGCTTTGTAAGACTCTGTGATCAGTTTTGCTCTGGCAGATTCGATCACCGGCATCTTTGCATAAAGATTATCTACAAGATGTGTGATCCTGTCTGTTTTCGGAACATCTGCTATATGAAATTTCTCCATGATTCTCCTTTCTCATAACCGGTTGTTTCTGGTGATCTGTCTGCCTCCACGCTTCCAGAACCGCTCCTGTCCGGCTATGTGCTCATGTAGTTTTATTATACCTTACCCCTACTGCGATGTCAACGAAATCCAACATGTGTTTCTAGCTGTTTTTGTGGTTTTTATCGGTTGTTCCCTGTTGATTTTATTTGTTTTTTGTATTTTTATGTTTTTCTCTATTGACTTTGTTTTTCTGCTCTGCCATACTTAGATTTATATAGGAATTCCTTTGTTTTTCAGAAAAAATTTATGCAAAGCGGACATTCGTATTCCGCTCTGTCACATGTTCTCAAACAGTAAAAGAGGTGTATTTTTATGTATCTTTCTGATATGCATACCCACTCCATCGCCAGTGGTCACGGCACGGAATGTACCATCACAAACATGGCACGCGCAGCTGCCGAGAAAGGTCTCCGGCTTCTCGGGATCACTGATCACGGTCCCGGCACTCTGGCAGCCGGAACTTCCTCCTATTTCCGCAGCCTTACCTATTCTCCCCAAAAACATTTCGGTGTAGAATTACTCTACGGAATTGAACTGAATATCCTTGACCGCAGCGGAACGGTAGATTTAGATCAGGAATCATTATGTAAACTTGATTACGCCATTGCCAGCATGCATGCCTGGAATTACCGCTGCGGTACCAGAGCCGAAAACACAGAAGCTTTTATCAATGTAATGAAAAACCCCTGTGTAAAGATCCTCGGACATAGTGATAACACTCATTACCCGGTTAATTATGATGCGCTTGCAAGGGCTGCCAGGGAAACCGGCACGATCTTTGAGATCAACGAAGCTTCTCTTGCACCTTATGGCTATCGTGGCGACACAAGAGAAAACTGTTTCGAGATCCTTCGATGCTGCCGCAAATATGATCTGCCGCTGCTTCTTTCCAGTGACAGCCATGGCCCGGAGCATATCGGAGATTTTACCTGTGCTGCTGAGTTTGTTCATCAGGCCATGTTTCCGGAACAGCTGATCCTCAACAACCAGATTCCCAGACTCAAGGTTTTTCTCCAAACCAGAGAATGATCTTCTGTATCTTTTCCGACAGATAACAGATATTGTCCACTCCAAACAAAACAGGCCAGTTCAAACACAGGAATATACATTTTCCTGTATCTGAACTGGCCTGTTTTTTATTTTTCCCGCTGCTTCCGTACAATTTCCGCAAGCTCGCTATATTTACCTGTAACATATCCGAAATTTTCTCTTCTGTGAGGAAGCTTGCATTCGGTGCAGTCTTTAATCCCGCTTTCCGTAAAGCGGAAATTACCACCACATTTATCTCCCAGTGCATATAAAGGGCAATAGCAGAACAGACAATTGAAGTTCTCCGGATCTGCTCCTTTATGGCACGGAAAATACTCACAGTTTTTGTGGCTGAAGTAAGAGTATTCTTTGCCTTCCCAGTATGGTTTCTCCATGGCTCTTTTCTCCTCTCCTGACATAACCACACATAACTTTTTCCTATAAAAAAGAGGTAGCGATGCCACCCCGGGGTAGAAATATAATCCGTTCATGAGTGCGCGGAGGGAACGAATGTATCCGGAGTAGTATCGCCTGCCATTTAATCATGTATAATTCATATGAACAGGCGCATTCCATAAAAAAATGCCTACTCTCGTAAAAAAGTAGACAACGTCCCAGGGGTGCGGAGTCCCTGAAATGGTTGTTACACTTTACACGGAAGTTTAACCTCGCCATAACAAGCAGGTTTCCTGGCTCCGGGATCATGGCTCCTCTCTCCTTCTCATACATACGTACAATGGACTATGAGATTCGCTCCTCCGTTACAGTGACCGGATCGCTCAGGTTTCACACCTGATTCCCTTTTCTGTGGACTTCTGATAATCAATATATAACTGTCAGCTATCCTCAGCACTTGCTATGTTCAATATGGAATTATACTGACATTATAATAACATCCTGTTAATTATATGTCAATACTGTTTTCAATATTTATACATTTTTGAGCATATTTTGTTGCTGTTCACTCCGTTCCATGGGTTTTTCAGTATTTTTTCCGACGTTAAAAACAGCCCGACAAACTGCTGTCGGGCTGCTGTATTTTTATTTTCTGTTGTACGTTTTTATTATACAAGACGTCTTACAGATACAATTGTTCTGTATGTAGCATCATTGCTGATCTTGATCCCGTCCTGAGAGTTCGATGCATGAACGATCTGGCCATTACCCATGTAAATAGCCACGTGTCCGCCATAGCAGATCAGATCTCCCGGCTGTGCACTGCTATAATCCACACCGGTACCGCAGCTTCTCTGCTCATAGGAAGTACGGGGAATACTGTAGCCGAAGTCACTGTATATCCGGAAGGTAAATCCGGAGCAGTCTGCACCATTGGTCAGGCTGGTGCCTCCCGCCACATAAGGGTTGCCTATGTACTGGCAGGCATATTTTGCCAGCCGCTTACCCATATCGCTGCCGGATGCATTTTCGATCACAGAAGTATAATTCGTGGTCGTATAGCTTCCGGTGGCTGCTGCGGTGTTGCCGCGCTGTGCCTGTGCCTGCAGCTGTTTTAACTGTTTCTGTTCCTGCTGCAGCAGTGCCTTGGCCACGGAAGCCTCCTGCCTTGCCTTTTTGATCTCCGCATCGTAATTGGCAGATTCCTGCTTCTTCTTCGCCAGCATGACATCCAACTCTGACTTCTGGCTTTCCAGATCTGCCTTATCCGCCTCCAGCTGGTCCTTATCAGTCTGCAATTGAGTCTTCTCTTCCTCTAACTGATTCCACAGTGCCAACACCTGCTCCTTAGTCTCTTCGTACTCCTGAAGCTTCTGACGGTCGTATTCGTAGACACTCTCCACGAAATCCATGCGGTTCAGCATTCCGCTTAAGCCGCCGCCCTGAAATAACAGGTTTACATAATTTTCGGAAGAATCATTTTCATACATCATGCGCATGCGTGTGATCATATCGTCATGTTGTTTCTCTTCCTGTGCCTTGGCGATATTGTACTCTTCCTGAGTCTGATTGATCTGAACCTGTTTATCCGCAAGCTCCGTCTCCTTTGCGGCAATCTCATCCTCCTTCATACCGATACTGGTCATGGTGTTGATGATCTCCGCATTCAGGTCATCAATCTTCTCCTGCACCAGATCCTGCTCATCCTGCAAGGAATGGATCTGGCTGTTGATGTTATTCAGCTGGTTCTGATGATTGTTGATGTTGTTCTGCAGTTCACTCATGGAAGGTGCCGCCTGTACCGTCTCCGCAGGGGATTCCCAGACGGAGCCGGTGGCAGTCAGCGTTACCGCTGCCAGAAGAAGAGCACTCACAAGTCTTCTCTTCACGTTATTCACTTTTCTGCCGGCGGTTGTTTTTTTCATAGGTCACTCCATCTATTGATGCCTACGGATTGTTCCGTGCTACGCACTCCCACA
>OHVB01000602.1_pt1 | contig 12623 bp, 9 predicted proteins | sample 1579331 | NCBI WGS metagenome assembly OHVB01 (sample SAMEA3882503, study PRJEB24775) | human gut metagenome | biome: human-associated habitat; feature: intestine environment; material: feces | place: Netherlands | collected 2009/2010
TTCCGCAGAATCCCGCCGCAAGACGATCCTCTCCATCGTGCTCGGCGTCATCTGCGTCATCTATGTGCTGCCGGTCCTCACGGTGGTCATCAACTCCTTCAAGCTCAACACCTATGTCAAGACCGAGACCTTTGCCCTGCCCACCGCCGAGAGCTTTGCCGGCTGGGCAAACTACATCAAGGGCGTCACCTTCGGCAATTATCCCTTCTGGAAGTCCGCGTTCTACAGTCTTTTCATCACGCTTGTCTCCACGGCGCTGATCCTTCTGTGTACCTCGATGGCCGCGTGGTACATCGCCCGCGTGGGCAGCGGCTTTTCCAAGCTGGTTTATTACCTCTGCGTTTTTTCGATGGTTGTGCCGTTCCAGATGGTTATGTTTACTCTTGTTAAAGTGTCAAATATGTTTAAGCTGGACAATCTGATCGGCATTGTGTTTATCTATGTAGGATTTGGCGCCGGCTTGTCAGTGTTTATGTTTACAGGTTTTATCAAATCAATCCCGGTTTCTTTGGAAGAAGCGGCAATGATCGATGGTTGTTCTATTATGAAAATCTACTTTAATGTCGTGCTTCCTGTGATACGTCCTACCGTCATGACAGTTGCGATCCTGAATGCCATGTGGATCTGGAACGACTATCTGCTTCCATATCTTGTAATTGGCTCTGAATACAAAACGATCTCTGTAGCGATCCAGTATCTTAGAGGAGGATATGGCTCTATCGATCTGGGACTTATGATGGCTATGCTGGTGTTGGCGATCATACCAATCGTTATTTTCTATATGGTCTGCCAGAAATGGATCATACAGGGAGTAATTGCCGGAGCGGTAAAAGGATAAGGAGGAGACGAGCATGAAAAAAGTATTATACGAGGAATTACTTCCGGAAGAATGTGTACAGAGGATAAAGGAGATGCCGGTTGCCTATCTGCCACTTGGCACACTGGAATGGCATGGTCCGCATATGCCTCTTGGAGCTGACGGGATCCAGTCAAAAGAACTGTTTGTCCGGGTGGCAGAAAAGGTCGGTGGTGTAGTGCTTCCGATGCTGTTCATGGGACCTGACCGTTTATTTGATGATCGGGGAACTGTATTTTATGGAATGGATATCAATACAGAGGGCGCACTGAATACTTATTGTGCCCAGCAGATGAAGGGCAGTGCTTACTGGATGGAAAAGGGACTGTTTCAGGATCTGTTGCGCAGTATTTTTGCACAGCTTTCCAGAGCAGGAGTCCGCATCGTTGTGGGACATGGACACGGTCCGTCAACAAATGCATTTCAGGAAATGAAGGAAGAGGCAGAAGAAAAATACGGACTGTGCATTATGACAGCATGGACCTATGCGGATGATGAGAGACTGAAATATCAGAATGATCATGCCGGAGCAAATGAGACATCTATTGTAATGGCTGTTCGGCCGGAACTGGTTGACTTTGGACAGGTAAAAGAAGATGAGAGTAATCTGATCGGTATTGCAGGACGTCATCCGGTCCGAGAATCATCGGAAGCATTCGGAAATGAAATTCTGGAATATACAATGAAAACACTGATCGCAGGCATTGAGAAGGAGTACAAAACAATAAAAGAAAGATAGATAAAAAAATATCTCCATTGGAAAAAATAACCGGTGGAGATATTCTTTTTTATTTTGATTTTTAGTTTTGAAATAAGGCCTCTGTCTTGACAAAAAAAGAAAATTTCATTATAGTAGGAACATGGCAAAGGTGTTGAATAAGAGGAGTATGCAGATCTACGCTGACAGAGAGAAATGCACAGACGCAAGAGAAGCGCAGGCTGAAAGGCATTTTCAGATGGAGGACTGCAGAAGGTAGCTTAGGAGCCGGGAAACTGAAAGCAGAAATGCAGAACAGATGCAGATGCTGCTGTGTAGGTTTTCACGTACCCCGCGTTAAGGGACAAGAGATAGACGGGAATAACAGATGTTTTTTCCGGATAATGAAGGTGGTACCGCGAGAATGATCGCCCTTCGCACATTAGTTATTGGCTTTTGTGTGGAGGGCGTGTTTTTTCTTGCAGAGAACAGGAGCATTTTAAGGTTCCTATAATCAGAAAGATTCAGGAGGAAAACATGAGTAAAGAACTTGCAAAGACTTATGATCCCAAGGGTATTGAGGATCGTCTGTACAAAAAATGGATGGATAACGGATACTTCCATGCAAAAGTTAATCCGGACAAAAAACCTTTTACAATTGTAATGCCGCCGCCCAATGTAACCGGACAGCTGCATATGGGACATGCACTGGATGAGACCATGCAGGATATCCTGATCCGTTTCAAAAGAATGCAGGGCTATGAGGCTCTCTGGCAGCCGGGAACTGACCATGCAGCCATCGCTACAGAGGTTAAGGTAACAGAGAAACTTCGTAAGGAAGGGATTGATAAGAACGAGATCGGCCGTGACGAATTTATGAAACATGCCTGGGCATGGAAAGAGGAGTACGGCGGAAAGATCATCAATCAGCTGAAAAAGCTGGGAGCATCTGCAGACTGGGAGCGTGAGCGCTTTACCATGGATGAGGGCTGCTCCAAGGCTGTTCAGGAAGTATTTATCCGCCTTTATGAGAAAGGCTATATCTACAAAGGCTCCAGGATCATCAACTGGTGTCCGGTATGCCAGACCTCTATTTCTGATGCAGAGGTTGTGCATGAAGACCAGGACGGATTTTTCTGGCACATCAATTATCCTATCGTAGGTGAGGAAGGACGTTTTGTTGAGATCGCGACCACTCGTCCGGAGACACTTCTCGGCGATACAGCAGTTGCTGTAAACCCGGAGGATGAAAGATATAAAGACCTTGTAGGAAAGATGCTGAAGCTTCCTCTTACAGACAGAGAGATCCCGGTTATTGCCGATGAGTATGTTGACAAGGAATTCGGAACAGGCTGCGTTAAGATCACACCGGCACACGACCCCAACGACTTTGAGGTTGGACGCCGTCATAACCTTGAGGAGATCAACATCTTAAATGATGATGCCACCATCAACAGCCTTGGCGGAAAATATGCAGGTATGGACCGTTACGAGGCACGTAAGGCCATGGTAGAGGACCTGAAGGAGCAGGGACTTCTTGTAAAGGTTGTTCCGCACAGCCACAGTGTTGGTACCCATGACCGCTGCGGTACAACGGTAGAGCCGATGATCAAACCACAGTGGTTTGTAAAAATGGACGAAATGGCAAAAGCTGCTATCAAAACTCTGGACGACGGAAACCTTCAGTTTGTTCCGGCACGTTTTGACAAGACTTACCTGCACTGGCTGGAGAATATCCGTGACTGGTGTATTTCCCGTCAGCTTTGGTGGGGACACAGGATCCCGGCTTATTACTGCGATGAGTGCGGTGAGATGGTGGTTGGAAGAGAGATGCCGGAGAAATGCCCGAAATGCGGATGCACACATATGCATCAGGATGAGGACACTCTGGATACCTGGTTCAGTTCCGCACTGTGGCCGTTCTCCACACTTGGATGGCCGGATAAGACACCGGAGCTTGAGTATTTCTATCCTACAGATGTTCTGGTAACCGGATATGATATCATCTTCTTCTGGGTTATCCGTATGGTATTCTCCGCACTGGAGCAGACCGGTGAGACACCGTTCCACCATGTACTGATCCACGGTCTGGTACGTGACTCACAGGGACGTAAGATGAGTAAGTCTCTTGGAAACGGTATCGATCCGCTGGAGGTTATCGACAAATACGGCGCAGATGCCCTTCGTCTGACACTGATGACAGGTAATGCACCTGGAAATGATATGCGTTTCTACTGGGAGCGTGTAGAATCCAGCCGTAACTTTGCAAATAAGATCTGGAATGCTTCCCGTTTCATTATGATGAACCTGGAGGGCAAGACAGTAACAGAGCCGGAAGACCTGAACGCTCTTTGCAACGAGGATAAATGGATCCTTTCCAGACTGAACACCGTGATCCGCGATGTTACCGAGAACATGGATAAATATGAGCTTGGAATCGCTGTACAGAAAGTTTATGACTTCCTGTGGGATGAGCTCTGTGACTGGTATATCGAGATGGCCAAAGTAAGACTGTGGAAAGCAGAGGAGAACCCGGCAGCAGCAAACGATGCACTGTGGACACTCCGCACTGCACTGACACAGGGACTGAAGCTTCTTCATCCGTTTATGCCGTTTATCACAGAAGAGATCTACTGCACACTGCTTCCTGAGGAAGAGTCCATCATGATCTCTGACTGGCCGGTATATAAAGACGAAATGAACTTTGCAGATGCTGAGAAAGCAGTTGCAAGCTTCCAGGAAGTTGTACGTGGAATCCGTAACACCAGAAACGAGATGAACGTACCACAGAACAGAAAGACAAATATCTACATCGTAGGCAAGGACGCAGAGAGCTGTGCACGTTTTGAGTCCTGCAAGAAGTCCTTTACAAACCTTGCGTTTGCAAAAGAGATCCACGTACAGCAAGATAAGAACGGAATCGGTGAGGATGCGGTATCCATCGTTGTGGCAGACGGTGTGGTTTATCTGCCGCTGGAGGATCTGATCGACCGTGAAAAAGAGATCGAACGTCTCACAAAAGAGCAGGAGCGTCTTACAAAAGAGATCGCACGCTGCGAGGGAATGCTGAACAATCCGAATTTTGTGAACAAGGCACCAGCAGCCAAGGTAGAGGCAGAGAAGGAGAAACTTGAGAAATACAAAGAGATGAAAGAGAAAGTGAACCTGCAGTTAACACAGATGGTGAAATAACGAAGGAGTGTTTTAATGAAGTGGTGTAACTTTTTCAATAAGATTTCGCTGATACTTCAGGCTCTGGGCTGTGCAGTCCTGTACTTTGTGATCGAGGCCATATGCAGGCACTCGTTCACAGAGGCGTGGACCTACATGACCACAAAGCCGCTTGTATTTGCTTATAATGCAGCGTTTATCTTTACGACGATGCTGATTGTTTATCTCTTCCGAAAGAGAATTTTCTGGCGTATCTTTGTGGGCAGCTTATGGCTGTTTCTGGGAATCGTAAACGGTGTGCTTCTTCTCAACCGTGTCACACCGTTTACAGGACCGGATGTGAAGAATCTGACAGATGGTCTCAGTATTGCAAAAAAATATCTGACCCATACCCAGATGACCATAGGTGCAGTTCTTCTGGGAATTGCGGTTCTGATCCTTCTGATCATCCTGATAAGGTCGCCGAAGTACAGAGGCAAGCTGAAATATAAGGTGAATATTCCGCTGGTCCTGGTTGGGGTCCTTGCATTTGGAGGAATCACACAGCTTGCTCTGGAAAAAAGAGTTCTTTCCAATTATTTTGGAAACATTGCCATAGCTTATGAGGATTACGGATATCCTTACTGTCTGGCAACGACGATCTTTAATACCGGAATCAGTGCTCCGAGAGATTATTCCAAAAGCGAGATCAAAAGGATCGAGAAGTCGGAAGAAAATCTTCCGGAAACGAAAGAAGGCAGTCATCCGAATATTCTGTTTTTACAGCTGGAGTCCTTTTTTGATCCTACGCTGGTAAATTATCTGGAGCTGTCAGAAGATCCTATCCCGAATTTCAGAAAGCTGATGAAGGAGTATTCCTCCGGATATTATAAGGTACCTTCCGTAGGAGCCGGAACCGCAAATACTGAGTTTGAATCCATTACCGGAATGAGCCTTCATTATTTTGGACCGGGAGAGTATCCTTACAAGAGTATCCTTAAGGAAACTACCTGTGAGAGCGCACCGTATGTTCTGAAGAATCTGGGCTATACTGCTCATGCAGTACATAATAATGAGGCGAATTTCTACGGAAGAAGAAGTATTTTTCCGAATCTGGGATTTGATACCTTCACTTCGGCAGAGTATATGAAGGATGAAAACCAGAAGAACCCGTTGGGCTGGACCAAGGACAGTGTCCTCACCGATGAGATCGTCAAGTGTCTGGATTCCACAGAAGGACCTGATTATGTATATACTATTTCCGTACAGGGACATGGAGATTATCCTTCAGAACCGGTACTGGAAAATCCGGAGATCACAGTTTCCGGGGCACCTACTGACGAGCTGAATAATAAGTGGGAGTATTATGTAAATCAGATCCATGAGATGGATAATTTTGTCAAAGAGCTGACTGACAGGCTGGCAGATTACCCGGAGGATGTGGTACTGGTCATGTATGGTGATCATCTGCCAACCATGGGACTGACTGTGGAGGATGTGGAGAATAAATATCTGTTCCAGACAGAGTATGTGATGTGGGATAATTTCGGACTTAAGAAAAAGAAAGAAAATCTTGCGGCATACCAGATGGCAGCAGAGGTTATGGACCGTGTAGGTATCCATGAGGGAAATGTTTTCAAGTATCATCAGGCAAGAAGAAATACCAAAAATTATCAGGTGGATCTGGAGACCCTGCAGTACGATCTTCTCTACGGAAAGCAGTATACATATGACGGAGCGAATCCTTTTGAGCGGACAAAGATGCGTATGGGAATCTATGATACCACGCTGGATTCCATTCAGGTTGTGTCTGAGACGGATCACACCTATTATATCCAGGGAACAAACTTTACGCCGTCCAGCCAGGTGAAGATCAACGGAGAATGGTACGATACGGTTTACGTGAATCCTACCAAGCTGATCATTACCGGAAAGGAACTGGATGATTTTGACCGGCTCTCGGTAGTGCAGCGAAGTAACAGTTCCACAAGAAAGGCCATGACAAAGAGCCATGACCGGGCGGTTTATGCGCTGCTCGCTGACAGCAAGTGGAAGCTTGACAGTGAAAAGAGCAGTTCTGATACAGGGTCAATGGAGGAAACGGATACAGCGTCAGAAACGGAATCCACAGAAGATTCCGGTGAAGAAAACAGTACAGACAACCAGTAAATGGCATAGAAAAGATACTCCGATACAAAAAATGTCGGATAAAATATTACGATTAGGACTGGACATCTTCCACCACTATTATATAATGGTATCGTAACGAACAGGAGGGGAGAAGCTTTTCTCCCCAAAAGTTCTTTACGAATACATTATAGATAAGTGATGGTTTTTTTTATGAATTACGAAGAAGCAGTTGCGTATATTGAAGATATACCGAGATTTACTACTAAGAACAGCCTGGACCATACCAGAGAATGCTTAAGAAGACTTGGAGATCCGCAGAGGAAATTCCGTGTGATCCATGTGGCAGGAACCAACGGAAAGGGAAGTACCTGTGCTTTTATCACATCGGTCCTTCGGGAAGCAGGATATTCCTGCGGACTTTTTACATCTCCTCATCTGGTTGAGATCAACGAGCGTTTTCAGATCAACGAGGAAGTGATCGATGACGATACCTTCCTTCGTGCTTTTGAAAAAGTTAAAAAGCTTTCCGATGAGCTGGTTGCAGAGGGAAGCTATCATCCCACCTATTTTGAGACACTCCTTCTAATGGGAATGGTGATCTTTGCAGAAGCCGGCGTGGATTATGTAACACTGGAGACCGGTCTTGGCGGACGTCTGGATGCAACCACTGCTGTGGAGGATCCGGCAGCCTGTGTGATCACATCCATCAGCCTCGATCATATGCAGTATCTTGGAAATACAGTTTCCGAGATCGCAGGAGAGAAGGCAGGGATCATGGTGCCGGGTGTTCCGGTGATCTACGATGGAAATGATCCGGATGCGGCCGGAGTGATGCGTGAGCATGCAGAGAAGCTGGGATGTCCATATTATGAGCTGAAACGGGAAGACACAGAGATCCATAAGATCACAAAGGACGGAATCCGGTTTTCTCTTAAGGACGAGACATATGGCGATACCGTATTTGATATACCGTTTATCGCCCGTTATCAGGTTATGAATGCAGCGCTTGCGGTGAAAACCATTCAGGTACTGGAAGATCAGATTCCGGTATCTCTGGAGGCTCTGAAGGCTGGTATGGCAAAAACACGCTGGCAGGGAAGGATGGAAACGGTTCTTCCGGGGGTGATCGTGGATGGCGCACATAACGAAGACGGTGTTGAGAAGTTTGTAGAGACAGCAGAACATTTTCAGAAGGAATTTCCTCTGACTCTGCTGTTTTCCGCAGTGGATGACAAGGACTATACGGATATGATCCGCACGATCTGTAGCAGGATCCGTTTTCGACATGTGATCGTCACACAGGTAGGCGGATACCGTAAAGTTCCGGTAGAAGAGCTTGCGGAGATCTTCCGTGAAGACGGAGTACCGGAAGTGGAAGCAATAGAGGATGTTCCAGCAGCTTTTGAACGGGCAGTAAAGGAAAAAGGTGAGGATGGAATGCTGTTCTGTGTAGGATCCCTTTATCTGGTCGGTGAGATCAAGGCTGTGATCAGGAGGAAAAAATTATGATCGATTACGAAGAGGAACTGAAGAAATTTGAACCATGTCTGGATGTGGCAGATGTAGAAGGTGTCATTTATGACCGGGAGATCACAGATATCATGGATGTACTCCAGGAGATGCTGCGTGAGGTCAAGAGCAACAGACGTGTAAGATAAGGAGAAGTGGATGAACTGCATAAACTGTGGAGCGTTCCTGACGGATACAGATCTGGATTATTGTCCGCACTGTGGAGCCAATGTACTGATCCAGAAGAAGGTGGATTATCTTTCCAAGCTTTATTATAATCAGGGGCTGGAAAAAGCCAGCATCCGGGATCTGTCCGGGGCGATCAGCTGTCTGAAGCAAAGTCTTGCCTATGACAAACGGAATATCCGTGCAAGAAATCTTCTTGGTCTTGTATATTTTGAGACCGGTGAGGTGGTTGCCGCACTGAGTGAGTGGGTCATCAGCAAGAATATCCAGAAGAACCGAAATCTGGCTTCAGAATATATTGCCAGGCTTCAGGCAAACCAGAACAAACTGGAAACAATCAACGAAAGCATCAAGAAATATAACAATGCCCTCGCCATGTGTAGGGAAGGCCATGAGGATATGGCGGCCATCCGCCTGAAAAAGATCCTGTCCCAGAATCCCAAGCTGATCAAGGGGTATCATCTTCTTGCTCTGATCCAGATGAAGAATCAGGAGTGGAATAAGGCGAGAAGAACCCTGAAAAAAGCAGCCAGGATCGACAAGACCAATACCACTACACTTCGTTTCCTGCGTGAAGTTGACGAGCAGACGGGTGTTACCACAAAGATGGAAAAACGGCGTAAGGGCTTGTTTGGAAATGAAAAAAATGAGAATGATAATATTTCAGGAGAAATCGTTGTAAGGCCGTCGTCTTATAAAGAAAGATCAAAGATATCACTTTTCTTTACCACGGTACTTGGATTTGCGGCAGGGGCGGCAGCATTCTGGCTCCTTGTACTGCCGGCTGTGAAACAGGATATTTACAGGCAGGCCAATCAGCAGATCATACAGTACAGTGATTCTCTTTCCAGCCAGAGCGTGGAGCTTACCAAAGCTCAGGGAGAAGCTGCCCAGTCCAGTGATACGGCAGATGCAGTTGCCAAGCAGGCAGAGGAAGAGCAGAAACGCAGTCAGAGCTATGAGGCTTTGTTTAATGCATATACTGCCATGCAGCAGGAGGATTTGGATACAGCGGCGCTGGAACTACAGAAGGTATATGTGGATACACTGTCAGATTCTGCAAAGGGGATTTACAGTACTATCAGCGGAAAGACCGGTGTAAGCGGGATCGAGAGCGGAGCTTCTGGCGGAACGTCCAGTGCTGACAGCAGCACAGATGGAACAGCTGAAGCTGGAGCGGATGCCGCAGCTTCGGCGGGAGAAGATGCACAGAGCCCTGACGGAGATTCCGGAGAAGACAGCAGCTACAGTGACGGAGGAGATGAGGATTCCTCTTACGATGGAGGTTATACAGAATAAAAAAGATCATAACTCATACAGAGGAGAAACCTCGGATAAGGGGAATGTGCGTTGGCGCATTCCTCTTTTTTTACCCTTTGGTCATGAGAAATGGAATAAAAAATCAAAAATGGGGGAATGATAGAATGACATCAGGTTTTGAAAAATCCGGAACCGTGCTGACTGTACATCTTCCGGCGGAACTGGATCATCCGGCTTCTGATGAGATTCGGAGAGATTCAGACCGAATTATTGGACATAACTATATAAAAAATATGATTTTTGATTTCTCAGAGACCGTTTTTATGGACAGTTCCGGGATCGGTCTGCTGATGGGTAGGTACCGGGCACTTGGCATGAGGGGGAAATGTGTGCAGGTTGTCAATGTGAACAGTCATATTGCAAAGCTTCTGCGGCTATCCGGAGTGGGAAAATATATTGAAATCTGTGGAATTAAAAAATCGGCAGGTGAACAGGAGGGTGTTTATGATGGAAAACACAAATGAAATGACGATCATTTTTGACAGCAGACCGGTAAATGAAGCACTGGCAAGAGTTGCTGTGGCTTCATTCTGTACACAGCTGAATCCTACGCTGGAGGAAATTTCGGATCTGAAGACCGCAGTATCGGAGGCAGTGACCAACTGCATCATACACGGGTATGAAGGAGAGATACATAAGATCCGGGTAGAATGTCGTCTCCGGGGGCAGGAGCTTCAGGTAGATGTGACAGATCACGGAGCCGGGATCCCGGATATCAAAAAAGCCATGGAGCCTCTGTTTACCACAAAGGCTGATAAAGACCGCTCCGGTATGGGGTTTACATTCATGGAGGCGTTTATGGATGAGCTTCAGGTGGAATCGGAGGTTGGCCGTGGAACTACAGTGCACATGAAAAAGATCATCAGGAGGTAACTATGGATCGTACTCTTGTCCTCATCGGGCGTGCACACCAGGGGGATAAAGCGGCAAGAGATCTTTTGTTTGAGGAAAATACAGGACTGATATACAGTGTGGCAAAGCGTTTTCTGGGACGAGGGGTGGAGATGGAGGATCTGTTCCAGATCGGCAGCATCGGACTTCTGAAAGCTGTGGATAAGTTTGACATGTCCTATGATGTGAAATTTTCCACCTATGCCGTTCCAATAGAGTACGATAAAGGAAATGACCGGAAAAGCCTTAAAATAAGGGATTTCTGATAAAGGCATTGGATAAAAAAACAGTGCTGTCAGATGTACATTTCGATATCTTATGTTGAAATAACAGTATAGATAAGATATTGAAAATAATTCGGAATTGTTTCTGATAGGAACCTTCTTGAATGAGATGATGACCATTCAAAGGAGGTTTTTTTATGGCAAGAATTATGACAAGAAGAAAAGCCATACCTAAGGCAATCGAATTACTGCAATGTCTGCCACAGACGGAGGAAGTTGTGGAAGTGATACAGGCACTAAAAAAATATTCTTCCACGCCATTGGATATGAAGCATTAGATGAATGGACAGAATCTCATAATGGTATACCACCGAGAATAAAAGAGTGTGACAGCCATAAAGAGCTACCAAGCCATATGGTCTTTGAAAAGCTTTTTGGAAAAACAGCCAGAGAATTTCTAAATGATTATTATGGTGAGATGGAATACGTAAGGATTGGACGTCATGGAACAAGGTGTGTGGATGATCAATATGATTTTTTGGAAATATTTAAAAACGAATTTGAACGGATACAACCGGCAACGTCAAAAATATATGATGCTTGTAGAAATCCAGAAACACCATCATGGGGAACGATTGCAAGAAGATGTAAAGTGTCTTCCTGGTCAGAGTTGGTTACACTGTCCGGTGTAGAAGCGAATTGCATTAGAAGAAGATATGACACATATAATATTAGAAATAAGTTGAGCGTTTCACAAAAAACGAATTTGGAAACGGATTTGACAGCACACGAACAGCAGGAAGAAAAAGAAAGATTTGAGGCATTGCTGATAAAGACGCATGATTTAACATTGCAGGCTGAAAATCAGAAAAAGGCAGAAAAAGCAGTTTCAAAACATACATTACGAATCGGGAGGAAATAGAGATGGCAAAAGTTATAGCAATAGTCAATCAAAAAGGTGGTGTCGCAAAGTCAACTTCCTGTGTGAATTTAGGAATCGGATTGGTAAAAAAAGGATATAAAGTTCTGGCAATAGATTTTGATCCACAGGGAAGTTTAACAGAAAGTCTTGGATATCAGAATCCAGATGAATTAGAAATAACAGTAGCGACAATTCTTCATTGTGAAATGAATGGTCTTGAATTACCAGAAGGATATGGAATTCTTCACCATGAAGAGGGAATGGACATTCTTCCGGCAAATATTGAACTGTCTGGGGTAGAAGTTAGTCTGGTAAATGTTATGAGCAGAGAATATGTGTTAAAACAGTTTATCAAGACAATTTCGCCAGAATATGATTATATCCTGATTGATAATATGCCATCGCTAGGAATGCTTACTGTAAATGCTCTTGCAGCAGCTGATTCGGTTATCATTCCGGTTATGGCACATTATCTTCCTGTTAAAGGATTGGAACAGTTGATGCAGACCATATATAAAGTTAGAAAGCAGATAAATCGAAAGCTTCAGATTGACGGAATCTTACTTACCATGGTAGATCGAAGAACGAATTTTTCAAAAGAGATTATAGAGTTGCTTCATGATAATTATGGCGAATATATCAATATTTTCAAGACTGCAATCCCGTTTTCGATAAGGGCAGCAGAGACGAGTGCTGAGGGAGTAAGTATTTATAAACACGATCCGAAAGGTCGTGTTG
>OHVB01000610.1_pt1 | contig 12531 bp, 10 predicted proteins | sample 1579331 | NCBI WGS metagenome assembly OHVB01 (sample SAMEA3882503, study PRJEB24775) | human gut metagenome | biome: human-associated habitat; feature: intestine environment; material: feces | place: Netherlands | collected 2009/2010
TGCGCCAGCCGCGCCGCACGAGCACGTGCCGCAGCGTGCCGCGGCCGGTGTCCTCATCATAGGGGCGGATCTTGAAGCTCTTGAGCAGACTGCGGATCGTGACGATGATCTCATCGGCGACGGTGTTCTCGATCAGGCAGTCGCTGACCGGGACGATGCGGTGTGAGGCCGACTGGTACACGCCCGAGACGATCTGCCCCTGCCGCTGCGCTACTTGCTGTATGATGGTCATGTAATTTTCACCTCCAGCACACATCATAGCACCGGAGTGGGGGAGTGCGCTGCATCATTGAAAATGAACAGATTGGTAGATGAACTGTTGTAAAATACATATTCCTCCCCCAAATGGCGGAGCAAAAGAGGGCAACACAAAATATGATGCTGCCCTCCAAGAAAAATACAATATAATTAATTGTTCGGAAAATGAAGCCCATCAAACAAAAAGTGTCCTTGACAAAGGGTACACATTAGGATTACGGGTAGGGTGAAGCAAGTTATAAAATACTGCCGGGGTTCGGTGTAAATATTTCCGACAGCTTGTTGCGTTTCCGGTATTCGTTCGGCGTGCAGCCATATCTTTTCTTAAAAGTATCTATATAATAGCTCGTATTCGCGAACCCCACATCAAATGCAATCTCCGTTACGGACAGCGCATTTTCTATCAGCAGTTCGCAGCTTTTCATCAGGCGATAATTGAGCAAATGTTTTATCGGAGACTCTTTTAAGTATTTCTTATATATAGTATTGCAGCTGCTTATGCTGATCTTGCCGGCATTGGCAATGTCGTTTAGCGAAATTTTCTCGGGATAGTGTTCGTGAACATAAGAGAGCATATCCTTCAGAATCGAAAGTTGTGGGGAAACGTGGGAACTGTCATCCTCTTCGTGGGCAGTATTATCAAAAATCGTTTTCCACATTTTAAAAATCAAACTCTGAAGAGCCAGTGGTGCAGAGGGTGCATATAGCTGCGCGTTAAGCTCACACGCATCGTCCATGATTGTTTTCTCCCAATCGATCTCGCGATTGAGACGTATATAAGGTATTGCCGCATTGTCTGTAATCGGCTTCACATAGTTTTTTTCTATACTGTTTGTGGCACACAGGATAAGCGGATGCCACAATGCAAAAACAAATTCGCAATCGGTGTTGTCGGCGGAAAAACCGTAGTGTATCTGGTTGGAATTGATGAAAACACCGTTGTTTTCATCCAGGTGAACAAGCTCACCGTTTATACTGTACACCATATGCCCGCGTATTGGCACGATTATTTCTACAGCATCATGCCAGTGGTTAAACATCCGGAAGCTCGGGTGGTCAGATAGCTTTTCAAGACCTATAAACGCATAATAGTCCTTGAAATTATACGGTAGGATCTCTGATTTGTCGGAACGCATAGTAGGAAGAACGCCCATTAAACACACCTCGATTGTAAAATAGTTATATCGTATTAAAATAATTTATTTCTATATATTAGCGTGCAGAGCGAAGCAAAGCGTATAAATTCTTCGGAATAATTCGGTGAAGCGCAAATGGTCCATTGTAAAATATCTATATTTATGTGTAAAATCACAATATTTATGCTGAAAAATAAAATATATTTGTATTTTTTAACGAAATATCAAAAGAATTGTGCTGCTGAGTGTGTTATTAATATAACAGAACCAATGATTGCGGTCAATGCTCGATCATTAACAAACAAATAAAATTTTTAAGGAGGAAACAAAAATGGCTATCACACTCGAAGAACTCGCCAAGGAAGTACAGAAGCTCAAGGATATTGAGGAGATTAAAGTTCTCAAGGCTCGCTACAGCGCAATGTGCGATGACAACCACAACTGGACCCTGATCAAGGAGCTCTTTGCTCCCGATGCACAGTGGGTCGGTGACCCCACTCAGCCCTGGGGCGGCGGAAACAACCGCGAAGAGATCGAAAAGCTCTTCCAGTTCTACCAGACCCAGATGGACGGCGTTCCCCTCAAGGGTGTTCTCGGCCATAACCCCATGGCTCCTCAGATCACTGTCGCTGACGACGGCGTTCACGCCACCGGCAAGTGGAACATGTTCGGCGCATTCCGTATGTTTGAAGGCCGTGCCAAAACCGGCAGCAAGAGCTTCCTCGAGCAGGGCAAGTACAACGACGAGTATGTCAAAATCGACGAAAACGGCAATCTTGACCCCAACGGCAAATGGTTTATCAGCAAGCTCTCCTTCTATGATACCCTCTGCGCAGCTCCTCAGGACGGCTGGGACGACGAAGTCATCCAGTGGTAATACCCTCTATCAAATAGAAATCTGATTTGTCTCGAGTAAGTGGACGCAGGAAACGGACGATTCCCTAAAACGAAGCGATTTCCTGCGTCCTGCTTGCTGTTGACACATTATTTAAGGAGACTTGCAAATGTTAGACAGTTTGTTCAGCCCAATCACGATAAATAACAGACAACTCAAAAACCGCTGCATCGTTCCCGCAATGGTAATGAACCTGTGCGAGGAGGACGGAAGCTGCACCGAAAGGTTTGCCGCATACCACGAAGCCAAGGCCAAAGGTGGCTTTGCGATGATCATCACGGAGGACTTTGCGATAACAAATGTCGCCGGCAAAGGTCATCAGTATATCGGCGGACTCTGGAAAGACGAGCACATTCCCGGCTTCAAAGAATACACCGACAGACTTCATAAGTGGGGCGCGCTGAGCATCGTTCAGCTCCATCACCCCGGTCGCCAGGTCGGCGTAATCGACGCAGACACTCCTTGGGCGCCATCCGCCATTCCTTGCCCCTTCAGCCCCGAAATGATGCCCCATGAAATGACCGCCGCCGAAATTCGGCTCGTAGTCAAACAGTTTGGTCAGGCTGCGGCAAGAGCGAAGGCCGCCGGCTTTGACGGCTGCGAGCTTCACGGAGCGCACGGTTACCTCATTGAGGAGTTCATGTCCCCCTACTCCAACAAGAGAACCGATGAATACGGTGGCGACCTCTGCAACAGAATGAGATTTGCCCTTGAAATTATTCGCGAGGTCCGCGAACAGACAGGTCCCGATTTCATCATCGGCTACAAACTGTCCAGCGACGAATGGGTTTCCGGCGGTCTTACCATTGAAGACACGAAGGCCTATGTTCCTTTTCTCGAGGAAGCCGGCGTCAACTATTTCGGTGTTTCCGTCGGCGTTTACAGATCCGGCGATCAGATAATCCCCTCCATGTACACCGAGCACGGCTGGATCGCTAACAACGCGAAAGAGGTCAAATCGGTTGTTTCCGTTCCCGTTTACGCAATTGGCAGAATTAACGACACCCGTGTTGCCAACGCTATCATCAAGTCGGGCAAAGCTGACATGGTGGCGATGGGCAGGCAGTCTATAGCTGACCCCGAGACGCCTAACAAGGCTGCAGCAGGCTGCTTTGCAGACATACGCACCTGCGTCGGCTGTCTGCACGGCTGCGATGCAAACGTAAACCTTGAACAGTCGGGCACCTGCGAACTTAACCCCATCATCGGACACGAGTCCGAGGCGGAGTATCAGACCGTTATGACCGACAGTCCCAAGAATGTCCTTGTTATCGGTGCCGGCCCTGCCGGACTCGAGGCTGCAATAGGCGCTGCTAAACGCGGTCACCGTGTCAGCGTTTATGACAAGGACCGCTGGGCCGGCGGCAAATACAGACTCGCTTCCGTGCCTCCCTGCAAGGGCGAGTTGGGCGCATTCATCGTATGGCAGATGCACGAGCTCAAGAAGCTCAATGTTCCCGTCATCCTGAACACTGTCGTCACGAAGGAGCTTGTTGATTCTGTAAAGCCCGATGTTATAATAGCAGCAACGGGAACCACTCCCGTCGTGCCCCGCAAGATCCCCGGCTGGGACAAGGACATTGTCGTGCTCGGCACAGATGTGCTTTCCGGCAAAGCTAACACCGGTCACAACGTCGTTGTCATCGGCGGCGGGCACGCAGGCGCGGAAACAGCTAACCATATTGCCTCCTACATGAAGAACGTCACCATTGTCGAACTTCAGGAAGATATTGCGATGGACGAAGTTGACACGCCTCGCAATGCCCTGCTTGCAGACCTCGAAAAGAACAAGGTGCGCGTATGCGCGAGCACTTCCGTCAGTGAAATCAAAGATCATTCCGTCGTGGTTTCCGGAAAGTTCAACGAGGAGATCGAGTGTGACACCGTCGTTATCTCCATCGGCCACACTCCCAACACAGCTCTTGCCGACGAACTCATTCAGGCCGGATATGACGTTAGGATCATCGGTGATGCGGTCAAGGTCGGCCTTGTCGGACCCGCAGTTCGTGCCGGCTACCTCACCGCCCGGCAGATATAATTAAAAACATACTCTTTGAATAAAAACCTGTTTGCGGGTGGTCTTGCATCTCCCGCAAACATTTTCGGGAAACAATGTCAGCGATTTATCAATGAGCCGTGCGAAATTACGACAATAATACTGAATTGTGAGAATTGTTATGAAAGAAAAAGCAGCGAAAAAAGGAGCTATCCCATTTGCGGATAAGCTCGCATGGTCGTCCTGCGACGGTATGGGCACCTTGCTTGCATGGAATATTTTTGCGAGTTACCTCACTTATTATTTCACCGACGTCTGCGGACTTGCTGTCGGTCTTGCCGGCAACATAATACTGATCGCGAGGTCCTGCGATACAGTAACGGACTTTCTGATTGGAATAGCCATCGACAGATGCCATTGGAAAAGCGGCAAATACAGAGGCTGGCTCAAAATCGGAATTCTGCCGATGACCATAGGACTTCCGCTTATTTTTGCTCCTTGGGAAAACGTCAGTATGACCTTCAGGATAATTTGGATCGTGCTGATTTTCGGCACCTACGGCTGCATCTGGAACACCATCGTCTGTGCGCCCACCCATGCGCAGCTTGTCAACATGACGACCAGTGTCGATGAGCGAAGCGAGATTATCGGCATTCGCGAGGTGTTTTTCAATATCGGGATGTTTCTTGTTTCCGCAGCATTTCTTCCCCTTGTAAACGCCTTCGGCGGCGGCAGCGAAAAACGCGGCTTCTTCTGGGCGGCCGTTGTATTTGCAGTTATCGGGTTCCTGAGCATGGGCCTTAACTATCTGGTTCAGAAGAAATACGAGCTCAACCCCGACGGCACTTCAAAAATCGTCGAAACTCAAGGCAAAGAAAAAACCGAAAAGCGAAATCTCTTATCAGAGTTCGGTCTTGTTGCCAAAAACCGCCCCTGCGTTATCATTCTCATCAGTGTTCTTCTTGCAAACACTCTGATGACCATTAAAAGCGCGCTGATGGTTTACTCATTCAAATACTATTTTGACATGGAAAACTTCTATGCGATCGCAATGGGTGTGTTCACCGTTGCTACAATACTCGGAGCACTGCTGATTAAGTATTTTGTGCGTCTTTTCAAGGACAGCAGCCGCGGCTTTATATGCGTGCTCGTGCTGAGCATCGTTTTCAACACGGCGTTTTTCCTTATCTGCCGTGCCATCGGCCCCGCCGCTGCCGCAAAATCGATGCACTTCGGCGTTCTCTTCTTTATATTTATTGCAAGCGCCGTTTTCCAGGGCGCACATTACGGATTTGCAAATCTCCTGGTTCCCAACGTCATTGAATACGGCTTCTGGCTGACCGGAAAGCTGCAGACAGGGCTTATCTACGGGATTTACGCCCTTGATATTTCCCTTGGCGCTGCCATCGGCGGAAAACTCACCACGGTCGTACTCGATATCGTCAACTATATCCCGAATGTCGCACAGACCTTCGCGGCCAAAAACGGAATTCTCTTCGGTACCTTTATAATTCCGACAATCATGGCCGCCTGCCAGCTTATACTTCAGTTCTTCTTCGGCCTGAGTGATAAGAAATATCAAAAATGCGTCGAAGAAAACGAAGCGCGCGCATTGGCGGACCAAGCCGCGCCGCCTGCGTAACAATTTTCGATTGGAGAGTATTATGAAAAAAGCCATTTCGCTTATTGTTGTACTGTTGTCATCTTTCACAGTGTACATTTATTCGTTTACAACTATCGTCCTCGGCGATATTTACGCCGCTTTTCCCGGCCAGGACAGCGTAACCGTACTCATCGCATCGCTCCCCGCTGTGGTTATGATGCTTTCTGCTTTTGCTTCGGCGTTTTTGCTCGCAAAATTCAACCGCAAGGCTCTTGTTATAATCAGCCTCATCATTGCCGTTGCTGCGGGCCTTGTCGTTGCATATGTTGAGCTCCCCATTGCCGGTATCGTCGCCTGCTCCGCACTTATGGGCATTCCCGCAGGTATCGTAGCGGCAGCCAACGCATCTGTGCTCCCTCTCATCGCGCCCGACTCTCTGAAGGACAAGGTCATGGGCTTCCATCAGGCGGCTCTTATGCTCGGTCAGACGCTGTTTGCCCTTATCTGTGGTTTCTTTGCAAGAGGCGGCAACTGGGCGGGCGGTTTTAAGACCGTATATGTCATCATCCCCGTCATTGTTCTTGTCATGCTGTTTTACCCCAATGTATCCGTCGACTCCAAAGCTGAACATAAGGTTGAGGAAAGCAAGAGCGAAGCAGAGGAATCCGGCAGTCGTATGCCCCTGTATGCGATTCTTTTGCTCGGAACATACTTCCTCGGCTGCATCTTCTGGAACGGCTGGTATCTGAACAACTCCGACTTTATTATCAATGAGGCGCGTTTGGGCGACTCCACACTTGTCGGCGGCGTAAACTCACTGTGCACCGCGGTCAGCATGGTCGGCTGCATCGCAGTTTCCTTCTGGATGAAAGCCTTTAAGGGGTGGGCACTCCCCGTTGCGCTGCTGCTCGGCGGCTTCTGCACATTTCTCCCCACCGTTATTCCCACCGTTGCCTGCTGCTACATCGCAGCAATCGGCTGCCAGCTCGGCATCATGATCGCAATCTCCGCCCTGCAGACCTATATCGGTCTCGGAACTAAAGGCAAAAATCTTACCACTGCAATGAGTCTGCTTCAGGCCTTTGAGGGCTCTGGCGTTTTCCTGTGCGGATATGTCGTTCCCTTTATTGCCGGCATATTCGGCGAAAGCGCACGCAGCAATATGATGGTTGCCGCAGTGGCGACGATGCTGATCGGTCTTGCAACCTACACCTTTATGCGCAAAGCGCACGGACAGGTTTTTGCCAACGCACAATAAATTTTCCGAGGTATGCGGGGGAGCTCCTCCGCATACCTTCTCTGTTTGCATGCTTGATCGCTTCGCCGCACTTCAACTCCTTAGATGGGGGGTTGACGGAATAAAAGCATCGCCTATCAAACCAGAGACACAGATTAACATGATCATGCCTTTAGCGAATATCCTTAAGCAATCAGGCTGCGAAATCACTACTGATAATGAAATTACCGCAACCGGGCGAAGAAGCAAAAAGAAGATTGTTATCTACCCGGCAATGTGGGTTGAACCACATGCTGCAAACACCATTTTTGTGAGCGATGCTTATATCAAGTACGCTAAGCCATATGCAGTTCAAAAGGTTCTCGACAACATTTGAAACAGACTGTCATTCTGAAACTCCTGGTTGCGAGCTCAAATAATGCAGAGCCCACCGATCTTGTTGACCAGTGGGCTCTGCCACATTAATTTTCAATCCATCAACTGATGCTCTGGTGTGCCTTTCACATACCGTTCCAAGTCACCGCCAAGAACCAGTTGCGCATATTCCAGAAGTTTATTATAGATCAACCAGTCCAGCTCCGACCGCTGATACATGTTGTCAGCATCTCATTTTCCACGTCAATCGTGTTAATCGCAATCAAGCTGCCATCGGCAAATTTCAGTTCAACATAGGCAGTATCCATATTAAACGAACAGGAAATCAAACGCTTCATATTCGCCCACCTCAAATCATTCCAAAATGTTTCAATGCCTCCGTAATGGCTCTTTCCTTGTCTGGTGGGCATTGTGGCTGCCTGACATCCTCGGATTTCGGTTTATTGTAGTTCTCGCGCTCAATAATGCCATGTTTCTGCTTTACCTGTGCGATATAAAGACTACTGACCTTCAAGCCGCTGCGTTCCAGAACATAATCCTTGATCTGCCCATAGGTTGCCAGTCCTCTTTTATCCTGCACCATTTCTTCCACATCTACATCAATGTTGATATGTGTGACAGGATTTCTCAGAACTAATTGACACACCGTCTCAACATGCGGCGTCTGCGGGAACATATCCACGGCCAACGCCTGCGTGAGCGTGTAGCCGTGCTGTGTGAGCAGCTTCACGTCGCGTGCAAGCGTGCCCGGGTCGCAGGAGACATAGACAATCCGCGGCGGCTGCATGGACACCATCGCGTCGATGGCTTCCGGGGACATGCCCTTGCGTGGGGGATCGGCCACGATGCAGTCCGGCCTGACGCCGCGCCGGGCCAACTCCGCCGCAGCGGCACCGGCATCGGCGCAGAGAAATTCCGCATTCTTGATGCTGTTTCGCTCCGCGTTGCGGCGCGCATTCTCAATCGCCTCCGGCACGATCTCGGCCCCGATGACGTGCGCGGCCTTGCGCGCCAGACACAGGCTGATCGTCCCGGCACCGCAGTACAGGTCCAGCACCTGATCCGTCGGCGCGTTGACGGCGTATTCCACCGCGCGCTCATACAGCCGCTCGGCCTGCACGGGATTGACCTGATAAAACGCCTGCGGCGAGAGCGTGAACGTCAGCCCGCAGAGCCGGTCAGTCAGCTCTGGCTCGCCCCAGAGCGTATAAAAATCTCCGGCGAGCACGACGTTGCCCTTTTGCTTGTTGACATCGAGCACGATGCCGGTCAGCTCCGGGCAATGCTCGCGCAGGTAGGCAACCAAATCGTCCGTCTGCGCGCCGAAGCCGCGCGCAGAGACGATGCAAAGCACGGCGTCGGGCGTGTGCATGGCGCAGCGCGTAAACAGGTGGCGCACCGTTCCGCGTCCGGTGACCTCGTCATACGGCGCGACGCCGCGCAGATTCATCCAATCGCAGACTGCCTGCGCCGCCTTGTCCGCGAGCGGGAGCTGGAGCAGACACTGCTCCACGGGCGTGATGTCATGGCTGGATGCGCGGTAAAAGCCCTTGACCACGCGGCCGTTCTTTTTGCCGACGGCGTAAATCGCTTTGTTCCGGTAACAGAGCGGATACTCCATGCCGATAATATCCTGCACCGGCGTCGAAACGCCGCCAATGCGCGTGAGCGCATCATTGACGCGCGCAAGCTTCATGCGCAGCTGCTCGTCATAGTCCATGTGCTGCAGGCTGCAGCCGCCGCAGGTGCGGTAAACAGGGCAGGGCGGCTCCGTGCGTGCCGCGGCAGGAGACAGGCACTGCTCCGCCTTACCGTAGACGGCATTTGCCGTCACCTTCAGGATGCGGACCTGCCATGTCTCACCGACGAGTGCGCCTTTCACGAACACGGCGCGGCCGGCGATGTGGCACACACCCGCGCCGTCGGACGTATAGCCCGTGATCTGCGCGGTATGCAGTTGGTTTTTCGCAAGCTGCTCCATAGCTTATTCCGCTTCCTGACCCGCGATGTGCATATACTCGTCGTACGTGCAGCGGCGGTCGATGATGCCGTCGGGCGTGATCTCAATGATGCGGTTGGCGACCGTCTGCGTGAGCTGGTGGTCGTGGCTCGTGAAGATAATATTGTAGGGGAAGGCAGCCATGCCGTTATTGAGCGCCGCAATGCTCTCCAGATCGAGGTGGTTCGTCGGCTGGTCGAACACAAGGAAGTTGGCCCCCGAGAGCATCATCTTCGAGATCATGCAGCGCACTTTTTCGCCGCCGGACAAAACCTTGACCTGCTTATAGACATCGTCGCCAGAAAACAGCATCCGGCCGAGGAACGTGCGCAGGTAGCTCTCACGCTTATCGGTAGAGAACTGGCGCATCCAGTCGATGAGGTCATAGTCGCAGTTTTCAAAATAGCTGTTGTGATCCTTCGGGAAGTAGGCCTGCGTGGTCGAAACGCCCCACTTAACCGTGCCCTCGTCCGGCTCCTCGTCGCCCATGAGGATCTTGAAGAGCATCGTCACGGCGAGCTCATTCTTGCCGAGAATGGCGATCTTGTCCTCTTTGCCGACAATAAAGCTCACGTGGTTGAGCAGCTTTTCGCCGTCGACGGTCTTACTGATGTCCGTCACGAACAGGCGGTCCTTGCCGGGCTCGCGCTCGGCCTTGAAGCCGACCCACGGATAGCGGCGGCTGGAGGCGGGCATGTCCTCAACGGAGATTTTTTCGAGCAGCTTGCGGCGGGATGTCGCCTGCCGGGATTTGGACTTGTTGGCGGAGAAGCGGGCAATAAAGGTCTGCAGCTCCTGAATTTTCTGCTCGGCGCGCTTGTTCTGATCCTTGACGAGCTTTTGCATGAGCTGGCTGGATTCGTACCAGAAGTCATAGTTGCCGACATACATCTTGATCTTGCCGTAGTCGATATCGACGATATGCGTGCAGACGTTGTTGAGAAAATAGCGGTCATGCGACACGACGAGCACCGTGCCGTCGTAATCCATCAGGAAATCCTCCAGCCAGACGACACTCGCAAGGTCAAGGTTGTTCGTCGGCTCGTCGAGCAGGATGATGTCCGGGTGGCCGAAGAGCGCCTGCGCCAGCAGGACTTTGACCTTCAGGCGCGGATCCATGTCGGACATCATGGTCTCGTGATGCTCCGGCGCGACGCCGAGGCCCTGCAGGATGCGGGACGCATCCGACTCCGCCTCCCAGCCGCCGAGATCGGCAAACTCCTCCTCCAGCTCGGAGGCGCGAATGCCGTCCTCATCCGTCATCTCGTCCTTGGCATAGATGGCGTCCTTCTCCTTGCCGCAGTCGTACAGGCGCTGGTTACCCATGATGACCGTGTCCATGACGGTATAGGCATCGTACATGGTCTGATCCTGCTTGAGGACGGACATTCTGGCCTTGGGGTCGATATAGACGTTGCCGGTGCTCGGCTCGAGCTGACCGGAGAGGATCTTCAGAAACGTGGATTTGCCGGCGCCGTTGGCGCCGATGATGCCATAGCAGTTGCCGGGGGTAAACTGCAGGTTCACCTTGGAAAACAGCGGGGCGCCGCTGTACTGCAGCGAGAGGTCATCAACAGTGATCATTTTGGAAACTCCTTCGTTACAATAGATAATGTATTAGTTTATCATATTTTCCTGCACTTGAACAGCACAAATGAACAGAGCCGGCGATTTTTCGCCGACTCTGCGTTTTGCTTATTCTGCAAGCACCTTTTTCAGCCGCGCATAGCGTGGGAGGCCGTTTTCCAACGGAATCTCCGGCACGCCCTGAATGAGCGGCAGGGCATAGTCGATAAAGTCCTGCGTGACGTTGTTGCCCTCCGGCACGATCCATTCCACCGGGACTTTCTTTTCGTAGTTCGCAACATCGGAGAGCGGAATGAGCTTCATGCGGCAGGTATACTGACCGTCCGCCATCACGCGCTCAAACGCGACCATCTTTCCGGTCTCACCGGAAAGCGCTGCCTCGACGGCCATCTTGCCGGCAGCAAACGCCTCATCGATATCCGTCTGGGAGGCGAGATGCGCGCCCGCGCGCTGCAGCAGCGACAGTTCAATGCCGCGCACCTTGGCGTGCTCGCGCTCTTTGATCACCTGCGCCAGACGCGCCGCCAGACCGCCAAGCTGCGCATGGCCGAAGCCGTCGGTCGCAGAGGCCTTGGCCTCGGAAACGAACGAGCCGTCCGCGTAGTGGATGCCCTCGGAAACGGCGATAAGAACGTTGTTTTTCTCCTCATAGATGCGGTGCACATCCGCAAGGAACTGCTCCATGTCAAAATCAACTTCCGGCAGATAGATCAGGTCCGGCCCGGAGCCGCAGGCCGATGCCAGCGCGGCGCTGCCGGCCAGCCACCCGGCGTGGCGGCCCATGATCTCCACGACCGTGATCGTGCCGGTGTCATATACACGGCAGTCCTTGGACACTTCCATGCAGGAGGTCGCTATGTATTTGGCGGCGCTGGCAAAGCCGGGGCAGTGATCGGTACCGAAGAGGTCATTGTCAATGGTCTTGGGCACGCCCATCACGCGGCAGTCCCAATCGTGCGCCTGCATGTAACGGCTGATCTTGTTGCAGGTGTCCATGGAGTCGTTGCCGCCGTTGTAGAAGAAATAGCGGACATCATGCTTCTTGAACACCTCGAGAATACGCTTATAATCGGTGTCGTCCACATCGGGATCGGCGATCTTGTAGCGGCAGGAGCCGAGGGCGGAGGAGGGGGTGTACTTTAAAAGCTCCAGCTCCTTCGGGTCTTCCTGACTCATGTCGAACAGGCGGTCTTCGAGCACGCCCTTGATACCGTGCTCTGCGCCGTAGACATTCGTGATGCAGCCGGAATCGAGCGCCGTGCGGATGACGCCGTAAGCGCTCGCGTTGATGACGGAGGTCGGGCCGCCGGACTGGCCGATGATGCACGCGCCTTTCAATTCACTCATAGCAGTTCTCCTTATCGCTTAGGCCTTGCCGGCGCAGCCGAGCACATCGACGAGCTTGTGGCGGACGAGCTCCTTGATGTTGGCGCGTGCGGGCTTGA
>OHVB01000611.1_pt1 | contig 12511 bp, 10 predicted proteins | sample 1579331 | NCBI WGS metagenome assembly OHVB01 (sample SAMEA3882503, study PRJEB24775) | human gut metagenome | biome: human-associated habitat; feature: intestine environment; material: feces | place: Netherlands | collected 2009/2010
CGCCGTAGACCAGCACGCCCAGGTCGCCGTTTTCCAGCGTGTCCTGCTTGTGGACAAGGGCGAGGTCACCGTCCTGGATGCGGGGCTCCATGCTGTCGCCGCGCACGACGAGGTAGAAGTAGTTGGAGGGATCCTTGACGCGGGCATACTCCTGCCCATAATCCTCCTCAAAGGCCAGTGCGCCGTAACCGGCCTTTACTGTGCCGATGACCGGGATCAGGCTCTCGGTATAGCTGCCGAAAAAGCGCTCCTCGGGGGCAGAAACATTGCTGACCGGGCGATACAACCCCAGCAGAAAGTCCGCCGTGGTGTTCAACAGTTCTGCAATGCGGGCCACGGTGGAGGGGTCGGGGGAGGACTTGCCGCTTTCCCACTTGCCGACGGCCTGCTGGGTCACGCCGAGCTTTGCGGCGAGTTCTGCCTGGCTCACGCCCTGTTTTTTGCGGCACTGCTTCAATAGCTCTGAAAACGACATGGTAATTCTCCTTTACATCCAGAGGGGGATTCTTTTGATGGCTTTATTATACAACAAAAAGGTGTTTCTGTAAAGAGCTTTCTGCAAGCGGAGCAAAAAAAGGTTGTGGGTGACGGCGGCTTTTCCCACCATCCTGAAAAAATTTGCAGAAAGGCTTGACAGCACGCGGCAAATCTGGTAAATTAAATAGGCATTCGACACGGCGTAAGGCGAGTGTCCACAAGGAGAGATGTCCGAGTGGTTTAAGGAAGCAGTCTTGAAAACTGCCGTACGGCAACGTACCGTGGGTTCGAATCCCACTCTCTCCGCCATTTTTATTGAATAAGTGTAACGCACTTTGCTCTGGAGTAGTACTCAAGAGGCCGAAGAGGCGCCCCTGCTAAGGGCGTAGGTCGTCTAAACAACGGCGCGAGGGTTCAAATCCCTCCTACTCCGCCAAGAAAAAGCTCGATGGTTCGTTGAAACCACCGGGCTTTTTCCATTATTGCACGCTTTTGTGAATTTTCGGGGGCGGATGATTTACTTTTGCACCCGGATTTCTTATAATGGGATAAAACGGAAATGCCGGAACAGGAGGAAACGAGCAATGGCACTCAAAAAATTTGCCCGCAGGGACGTCATCCTGCCCGCAGTGGTCTTCCTGCTCACATTTGTGGTGGCGCTGTTTTCGCTCCGGCTTCTCTCGCTCAATCAGGAAAAAGACGAGCGGCTGCGGGCTGTCTATGCGGCCGAGTCCACCATCAGCCGTGTGTCTTCCCAGCTGAACCGCTATCTGGCAGAATCGGACTTCATCAAAAAATATATCGAGTCGGGCCATATGCTCCGTGAAGAGGGGTTTGCAGTTATATCCAGCAATATGCAGGATGGCAGCAGCGTCATCAAGACCCACGAGCTGGCGAAAGACGGCATCGTCTCCCAGGTGTATCCGGTAGCGGGCAACGAGGCGGCCATCGGGCTCGATATGCTGCAGAACCCCGCCCGCAAAAAGGAAGCAAACCTTGCCAGGAACAGCGGGATGTACACCATCGCTGGTCCCTTCGAGCTGGTGCAGGGCGGAACGGGCGCGCTGCTGTTTGACCCCATCTATACCTATAGTAAAAAGGGGGAGCGCTCGTTCTGGGGCTTCTCCATCCTTGTTTTACAGTGGGACAACTTCATTGAGGAGGTCGAGCTGGACAAGATGGAGGATGCTGGCTACCGGTATCAAATCTGGAAAAAAGACCCCTATACCGGCGAAAAGATCGTTATCGCGGAGAGCGAAGAGGATTTCCCCGGCAATGCGCTGGAAGTTGCGTGCAGCGTCCCCAACGATACCTGGTATTTTGAGATCATTCCGAAAGCCGGGTGGTTCTCGGACCGGCAGCTCTCGCTGGACATCGCCATCGCCACCATCATCGGCATGATGGCGGCCTATGCCTGCTGGGAGCTCATGAACCGGCACCAGAAGGACCTGCAGCACGAAGCGGCCCTTGAAAAGTCTGCGCAGGAGGCCCGGGCAGCCAACGAGGCAAAGACCCGCTTCCTGTTCAATATGAGCCATGACATCCGCACCCCGATGAACGCCATCATCGGCTTTTCGGAGCTTCTGGAAAAGCACATCGACGAGAAGGACAAGGTGCTGGATTACACCGAGAAGATACGCTCGTCCAGCGCATTTCTGCTCTCGCTCATCAACTATGTGCTGGAAATGGCCCGCATCGAGAGCGGCAAGGCTGTGCTGAAAGAAGAAACCGGCGACCTGTGTGCGCTGATGCAGACGCTCTCGGACGTCTTTGAGCCCTCTGTCCAGCAGAAAAAGCTGACCTGCACCTACCATACGGATGTCGAACATCCCTATATTGTGAGCGACCGCACCAAAGTGCGGGAGATCTTGCTGAATGTCATCAGCAACGCCATCAAGTATACGCCCGAGGGCGGACATATTGCGGTGTCGGTGAAAGAACTGCCGGCTGAGAAGCCGAAGACGGGCCGCTATACCTTTACTGTTCAGGACGACGGCATCGGCATGAGCGAGGAGTATCTGCCCCATATCTTCGAGGAGTTCACTCGTGAGCATACCAGCACCGAGAGCAAAGTCATCGGCACCGGCCTCGGCCTGCCCATCGTGAAGGCTCTCGTGGAGTGGATGCACGGCAGCATCGACGTGCAGAGCAAGCTGGGTGCAGGAACCACTGTGACCATCACCCTCGGGTTCCCACTGGCAGATGAGGCCCAGAAGAGCGTAAAAGAGCAGGATGCAGAGGGCGGCGCGGCCCAGCTCAGGGGCTGCCGCATCCTGCTGGCCGAGGACAACGACCTCAACGCTGAGATCGTCGTGACCATTCTGGAAGAGAGCGGCCTTACCGTGGAGCGCACTGCCGACGGTGAACTCTGCATCGAGGCGCTCAAGGCCCACCCGGCGGGCTATTATGATGCCATCCTCATGGACATCCAGATGCCCAACATGGACGGCTACGAGGCAACCCGCGCGATTCGCCTGAGCGAGAAGGTCGATGCAGCCGATATCCCCATCATCGCGCTCACCGCCAATGCCTTTGCCGAGGACGCCAAGGCGGCACACGACGCCGGCATGAACGCCCATCTGTCCAAACCGCTCGACTTTAACAAGCTCAAAAACATACTCGCCCGCATCAAGAAAAACGGATCCGTTTCGCTATAGTTTGTGCTCAACCACCACGCACGACCAGAAAGGAAGCCAACGATGTTTAGGCCCTTACGTCGAAAGAAACGCGCCATCACCGACGAGGAAGCACGCGAGTTGCTCGCCACCTGCAAGCGCGGCGTCTTTGCCGTCAACGGCGACGACGGCTACCCGTACGCCATTCCCGTCAACTACTTCTTTGACACCGAGCACGACAAGATTTATTTCCATGGCGCCAAGGCCGGCCACAAGGTCGATTCGCTCAGGCGTGACGATAAAGTCTGCTTTACCGTTTACGGCAACGAGTGGTACCAGGACGGTGACTGGGCTCCCTACGTTATGAGTACCGTGGTCTTTGGCCGCTGTCGCCTGGCGAATGACACCCCCGCGTTTATCGAAGACAAAGTCCGCCAGCTCGCCCTTAAGTACTACCCTTCCGCCGAGGAAGTCGAAGAGGAAATCGCCAAAGACATCAAGGGCGTCCAGCTCTACGAGATTACGATCGAGCATCTCTGCGGTAAGCAGATTCAGGAAAAGTAAGCCCCTCAGCAGGCCTCATCAATAACAATATGGCCCGGTTCCAACCCACCTTGGAACCGGGCCATATGCTTATGAAGCGTCGGCGGCTATGTGCGCTAGCGCCTCGACGAGCTCTTGCGAGCTCACAGGCTTGCTCAGGTGCGCGTTCATGCCCGCCTCGCGCGAAAGCCTGCGGTCGTCGGCAAAGGCATTGGCACTCACGGCGATAATCGGCGTGGTCGCGGCATCCTCGCGATCGAGTGCTCGAATTCGACGCGTGGCCTCAAGGCCATCGATACCGGGCATCATGATGTCCATCAACACCACGTCGCACTCGTGCGGTGCGCTCGCGGCAAACGCCTCAACGGCAGACTCGCCATCCTTAGCATGCGTCACGACGGCACCGGCACGGCTGAGCGTAAACTGCGCGATCTCGGCATTCAGATCGTTATCCTCTACGAGCAAAACGCGCAAGCCCTGAAGCGCATCGCCATCGCCCGCATCCGCGCGAACTGCCCGAGGAATCTCGGAACGCTTGCATTTCTCGAGCGGCAGGCGAATGGTAAACGTCGTCCCCTGCCCCAAGACACTCGTAAAGCTCATGGTTCCGCCCATAAGCTCGACCAACTGTTTTGCGATAGGCGCGCCCAGGCCAGTTCCCGATGAAGCGCCTTCCACCTGTTGCTCCTCGCGGCAAAACGGCTCGTAGAGGTGCTGTTGGAACTCCTCGCTCATGCCAATACCGTTGTCGGCGATCGTGTATTCATAGACGGGGACGCCATCCGCTGGCTCCACCTCGCGGCACACCAGGCGAACATAGCCGCCCTGGCGGTTGTACTTGACGGCATTGCCGGCAATATTGAGCAACAAGCGCTTGAGGTGCGTCACGCTCACCCGAGCATAGGGATGATTAAGGGTCTGCTGGTCGCAGATAATTGTCACCAGACGCTCCTCGGCCTGGCGCTCCAAAATATCGCGCACTTCACAGTTGAGGGCCACCAAATTTATGGGTACGAGGTTCAGGTCGATCTGTCCGCTCTCCAGGCGGCTCATATCGAGTGCCTCGTTGGCAAGGTCGAGCAGCAGTCCCGATGCCGTCCAGATCTTTGAGCGGCACTCGGTCTGCTTTTGCAGATCGTCCGCATTGGCATCGCCAACCTCGACCATGCCGCGAATGCCGTTGATGGGCGTGCGCAGATCGTGGCTCATGCGACGCAGAAACTCCGTCTTTGCCGAGTTGGCAGACGAGGCCTCACGCGCCGCCTTTGCCAGCTTGTCGCCATAGTCGCGCTCCTGCTGCAGCAAGTCCGTCAAACGTCGACGATCAGCGCGGCGACGCACCGTCACAACAACGGCTATAACACCGCCGTAGAGCACCAGCACGCCGGCGGCAACAGCCGCGGCGACCTCAAAGTAGCGCTGCGCCGAGGCATAGGTGTACACATAGAATTTGTGCGCTTTTCCAAATGTGCCCAAATACCACTCGCCGTCGGCGTTAACCAATCTGACCTTACCAGCCAGGCATCGATCCTTAATACCGTCGACAATGAAGACATCCGTCGCAGGCAGATCGAACACGCCCAATACGGTGGGTTCAACGGCATTGGTCGCAACGACCTTGCCGTCGCTTTCGATCACGATATTGCCGCTATCGATGGTTTCATAGCCATCAAGCAAGCTCTGCAGTTTGAGCGTATTGCTTGCAACTGCCCTCGCGCTCTGATGCCTTACTGCGACAACGATGCCCTCGTCATCCTGCCGGGTTACGCAGCCAATGTCTGCGACCGAATCATCCGAAAGCGTAATGCGGGCGGTATAGGACTTAAGCGGATGGGCTGCCACCTCCAGCACGGGTGCTTCCTTGAGATACGTAGCGAGCGACTCGTAGCCCACGCCATCCGTCGAGGACTCGGACACCAAATTGCCTGATGCGTCCGTCACGATCAGCGCGCTCACGTTGAACTGGTCGGCGTATTGCTCCAGCATGGCGTTATCCACTGAACCGTCGCGCTCCATATCGCGGGCAGCCTCTCCGGCGATCTCCATAACGCGAATCAGGTTTTTGGTCGTATAGGCGCTGTTGAATGCATCGTAGGAAAGGCTCTGCGTCGCCACGTAATCGACAACGTCGGCAAAGCGCTGCTCGGCTTGGGCCGTCGTGTAACCGTAGCTCATCATGCCGGCAACAACCGAGAGCGCTATCCCCAGCAGAGCGACAAGGAGCCATGCCCCTGCCGAACGATTGCCCCGCTCCTCTACGGCGTGGTCAGGCGCATCGATCATGACAGACCCTCCACATTCAAAAATGGCGAAGGGTCATCGAAGTACTTTGACACCAGGCGTTCCATGGTGCCATCGGCAAGCATTTCTTGGTAGGCATGAGTGAGCTTGACATCGATGCCGCGCATATCGTTGATATCGAAAGCGGTGCCCAAACCAACCTCTAGCAGCGGCTCATCCAAAATGCGATACGTTACGCCATAGTCTTTTTCGTAGGTGAGCAGCAAGGACTCATGCGCGGCGATGGCGTCGACCAGGCCTTCGACGAGCGCCGGGTTCAGGCATGAACGGTCCGAAAAACAATAGAGCTCTTTGATCTGCGGAACGTTTTCATTTGTACGATTGAGCAAAATGTCCTCGGGCTTGGTGGTGGACTGGACTGCCACGACCTTATCCTCAAGATCGGCAAGCGTGTAGATATCGCTCTGGGGATCGACCGCGACCACCTGGCGGCTCGCAAGGTACGGGCCGGCCCAACGATACTCGTTTTCGCGACCCGTCATGCTAAAGCTACCCATGACACAATCGAGCTCGCCGCTCGCCAGCAGCTCTTCCTTCTTTTCCCAGTCAATCAGCTCGTATTTTGGCTTGTAACCAATGCGGGCCAACGCCTCGGTCAATATCTCGACATCCAGGCCAACAATATCGCCGTACTCGTCGGTATACACAAACGGTGGGTAGAGATCGCTTCCGACGTTGAGCGTCTTAAGGTCGTCGTCTTTGGCCTGCAAGGCATCCAGACCTTCTAATGCAGACGTCGAGGCTCCGTCATTCGACCCGGAACAGCCGGCTATCGCTACGGCAAAGGCGCACGCCACCGCAAGCGCGACAAACAACGAAATGGCAACCGAGCGACGGGGTCTTTTCATCGAGCTCCAGACGATCCTGTTTACAGACTGAAATGGTTAAAGATAATAGCAAACGAAACCACTCGAGTGCCCAATGGTTACAGACGTTCTACCATGCGGGGCCTTCTAGCCGACTTGGCAGAAGGCCCCGCATGCAGCGCACACTTACCGTGCATTAAAAACGTAGCGGTCCAGGCGGTCGCACGCTTCCCTCACGCGCGAAAGCGGCAGCGCCAGATTCACGCGAATGTGGCAGGGCCCGTGGAACGGACGGCCATCTTGATACCCCACGCCCACGCGGGCGCCCTCGTCGAGCAGCCACTGAATATCACGGCCATGCTCGCAACACCACTCGATGCAGTCCAGAAACACCATGTACGTGCCCTGCGGACGCGAAAACGCGACGCCCTTCCAATGTTTTTCTGCATACGTGCAGAAGTACTCGATATTGCCGGCAAGCACCTGGTTGAGCTCGTCCACCCACTCGTAGCCTTGCGGCTGATAGGCACCGATAAGCGCATGCATGGAGAGGACATTCATTTCGTTGTAGTGGGTCTTGTTGGACACGGCGCACACGCGGTCGCGCAGCGTCTCGTTGTAGATGATGTGGTAGCTGCCGACCAGACCCGCCAGATTAAACGTCTTGCTCGGCGCATAGAGGGCAACCGTGCGCATGCGGGCATCCTCGCTCACCGACTGCGTCGGGATGTGCTTGTGCCCCGGCAGGATGATATCGGACCAAATCTCGTCCGAAATCACCACGCAATCGTGCTGGCGATAGATGTCCATGGCGCGCTCGATTTCGTCGCGCTCCCATACGCGGCCGCAGGGATTGTGCGGCGAGCAGAACACCGCGGCATGGATGTGGTTTTGGGCGAGTTTGCACTCCATGTCCTCAAAGTCCATGCGCCACACGCCCTGATCGTCGAGCTTAAGCGGGCTATGGACAATACGATAGCCCGCGGCCTCAATGGACTTGGTAAAGCCGATGTAGGTGGGGCTGTGGACCAGCACCGCATCGCCCGGCTGGACATACGCGCGCAGCGTCGACACGACACCGCCCAGCACGCCGTTTTCGTAACCGATATGTTCAGGGCGCAGGCCCTCGACGCCATTGCGGCGGCTCTGCCATTCGATGATGCGGTCGAAATACTCGGAGCGCGGATTGAAATAGCCAAACATGGGGTGCTGGGCGCGCTGAATGATGTGTTCCTGGACCGTGGGCACCGTGGCAAAGTTCATGTCGGCCACCCACATGGGAATGCGGTCGAAGCCCTCGTCGGGTGCGTTCGGGGCCATACCGGGGATCTCACCCCAAGAGTCAACGGCGATGGCGTCCATGCCGTGGCGGTCGATGATTGAAGTGAAGTCGTATTTCATGCTGGACTCCCGTGCAAAGTTGATTGTTTTGGTAGGCGTTATTGTCCACCAGCGCGGGCGGTTTTGGCGCGGGGTTTGGCGCTTAATTTGACGGGTGCGGACGAATGGCTGGTTAGTCTTGCGCGTCGTTGACGGCAACTACGGTTAGCTGGGTTTCATCGACCGTAAACGATATGTCGAGCCCGGCGTAAGCCAGATGATAGACGCGGTGTGGCTCGTGCTTGCTGCCCGCGCGGCGCGGGTCTTGGCGAAGGACCTCGACCAAGCCGAGGAGCTTTGCGGGCGGGACCATATCCTGCAGTGCTTGCGGAAACTCAACATCGAGCTCTTGCCACGGAGCATCCTCGATCCAGCCTCCGGTCGCATCCGGGTGGCAGTCCGCAAACGGAATGTAGGGCTTGATGTCGTAGATGGGCGTACCGTCGCGCAGGTCGGCCCCCAACACATGGATGATGGGGCCATCGTCGGTGAGCTCGACACGATCAAGCTTGACGCAGGTGAGCCCGATGGGATTAGGGCGAAACGGACTGCGCGTGGCAAACACTCCCACACGTTCGGCTCCGCCCAGACGCGGCGGGCGCACGGTTTTCGACCATTTTGCGTTGGTGCCGGACCTGTCCTGCGTTTTAGCGTCGACGGCAATATCCTTAGCCGTGCCGCCGGGCGTTCCGTTTTCGAAGCGCCACAGCAGCCACAGGTGAGAGAAGGAGTCCAGGCCCTCAACCGCTGCATTGGAGGCTAATTCCGGCTCAAAAAAGATTCGTCCCTGCAGATGGGGCGCCAAAAAGCTGTTGCGCGGAATGCCGAACTTCTGCGGCAGGTCGGTATGTATGCGTGCGATAGGTTCCATGCCGGTCATTGTACGGCATGGAGGCGTGGGGCGTTGCGCGCAATTCTTCGCCGCGGTCCCCCGTCGTGCAACCAACGGTTGCTTGGAAGGGCGCCTGCCGCCGCGTATGCTTAAGCCATCAACCAGCAGAAAGGAGCCGCTATGGCCTTTGCAGAAAAGCTCATTGCTGTCCGTCGCGCCCATCACCTTACCCAAGAGCAGCTTGCCGCTAAGCTCTTCGTCACACGCCAGGCCATCAGCCGGTGGGAGCGCGGCGAGGTCACACCGGGCATCGATATGATGAAGCTCATCGCCGCCGTAACCGGAGAACCGCTGTCCCACCTGCTCGAAATGCCTGAGCACTATTGCCAGAGCTGCGGCATGATACTCACGCCCGACGACTGCGGCACCGATGCCACGGGCACCGCGACCGATCATTACTGCAAGTGGTGCTACGACCACGGCAAGTACACCTATGACACCACCATGGAGGCAATGATTGAGGATTGTGCCCCGCGCCTGGCACAAAACACCGGCATGTCGCTCGACGAAGCCGTCTCGCTCATGGGCGCCGTCCTGCCGCAACTGGAGCGCTGGCGCACCGTGCAGGAAAACGAGGCGCGCTACGGTGCCGAGGCGCGGGCGCGCTACGGCGATGAGGCTATCGATGCAGCAAACGAAGCGTTGCTGGACATGGACCCCGAGACATGGAACGACATGAAGGAACTTGAACGCGCTATTCTGGGCCAGCTCTCAATTGCCATGGGCATTGGCGACCCAGAGAGCAACGAGGCTCGTAAGCTTGTCGCGATGCATCGTCGCTGGATTGCTCTCAACTGGGGATGCGAGCCCCAAGACGAGGCGTACCTGGGCCTCGCCCACGGTTATCTTGCCGACCAGCGCTTTGTTGACTACTACGACAAGCCCTGCGCCACCGGAGCCACGGCGTTTCTGGTCCAGGCCATCGAGTCTTCGTTGACGCGCGCATAGACCGCGGCGGCTTTGGGTATTTCAATCAAAACCTCAACCGATTGGAGACCTATGGCTACTAATCACGAGCTCGCGCTGTACGTTATGGCCGGCTGCCCGTATTGCATAAAGGTCAAGCACTTTTTGGCCGATAACGGCGTGACCATTCCCGAGCGCAATATCTCGACCGATTCCGATGCCGAGCAGACGCTCATCACCGTCGGCGGAAAGCGCCAGGTTCCCTGCCTGTTCATCGACGGCAAGCCACTCTACGAATCGAGCGACATCATCGCGTGGGCGCAAGAGAACCTGCTCTAGTACGCGCATCCCGTCCGTCCAAGGCCCCGCCCCATACGGCCTAAACATGTACACCAGCATCCAAAGTCGACATTTTTCGACATCTTTGGATGCTAGTGTACAGCTTTTGGGTAGTCATGGACGCTCTTAGCCGGCTAATTGTTTGAGGCGACCTTTGGATTATGGCTGTTTGACGCCTCTGGAAAGGTTTCCGAGAGGGCTGTGGTCAAAAAAAGGCAAATATGAGTACTGCTACCTGTTTAGTAGCAGCGATTTTGATCACTTCAGGAACCATTCAACGTTCCACTCGTCCGCAGACGACGTTATTTCTCCTCATATGTTCAATAAAAGTAGCTCCTAATGGGAACAAATCTCATCAGGAGCTACTATTTATAGCAAAATAAATGCAACCATAATGGCAACAGTACTCATATTTGCCCTTTTTTGACCACGACCCTCCAGAATAGTCGCTGAGAACGACACTAAATGACAAAATCCGGAACTTGGACGTTCTTATATGAGTAGCCATTGAAGGACACCTAACGACTACTCCCATTCGCGACACACTGTGTCGCGAATTAAGCTGGTCCCATTACCGAAGACCAGTGAGAGCTCCTGCCCAGAATCTCGATAGCTTAATAAAGCGCTCCCCTCCGGAAGTTCAATGGGCATCCAAATTCCAAGCTGAAAAGCAAAGGAGTATCGAAGCCGTCAATGCTCATTTCCTATCGAACACGCGGGTCAAAACAAGCTAATTAGCCTGATAAACTGTTTATATTTTTGTCTACAAAACTGTATACAAAAAGAGTATCCGTTGACCTGTGCTCGACATTATGCCGATCGATAGGAGGCGCTATGGACGCTAAGCAGCTCGAAAAGATGATGGGATTTGCTCCCGGAGAGTTGGAGAAAGCCGCGAAGGCATACGAAAAAGATGAATGGCCGAAGGGTCGCACCATCAAGCTGGGAAGGCCGTCGATCTCCGATGAGCCAAGCGTCGTTATAACAGCACGTGTGGGCGAATCGATTCTTGAGGCGTTTGACGAAAAAGCCAAACGCCATGGGCAAACACGCACGGAGCGGCTCAGAGAGCTCATTACACTTGATGCACTGATTGCCTAGGCCCGCTCCCCCGTCGGACCCAAACATGTACACCAGCATCCAAAGTCGACATTTTTCGACATCTTTGGATGCTGGTGTACAGCTTTTGCAACATAGTCATTGGGGACGTTCTTAAATGACTAGTCGTTAAAGAACGTCCCCGATGTCTAACTAGCCGCGGAAGCGAGCTATGGGTGCGAGTGGCTGCTCGCGAAAGACGCGCTCGACGGCGGCGCGGTATTCGTCGACTTTTTTGGTCTTACGTACGAGCTTGTGAACGGTAGCGGGGTCGGCGAAAGCGCACTTGGCGTAGAACCACCACTCCTTCATACGAAAGACCGCGTTGCCGCCAATCTCTTCTGCATAGACCGCAAACAGAGTGTCGTGGAAACGCTGCAGTTCGGCTGCCGTGGCAGCAGGACCGCCCTTAACCATGCGAGCCAGCGCGGGGTTCGCGAGCAGGCCACGCCCTAGCATTACATGGCGCGTGTCGGGATAGGCCTCCGCCAGCGCGTCCATATCCTCAAGATCGAAAATGTCGCCGTTATAGGCCACCGGAAACGGCGCACGCTCCAGCGTCTCGCCGTAAAACTCCTTGCGCGGCGAGCCCGTATAACGGTCCTTCTGTACGCGCGGGTGCACAATCAGCTCTGCCAACGGCATGCGGCAATACAGATCGAGCACACGTTCATACTCGTCATCGCGTTCCAACCCCAGTCTGGTCTTTACCGATACCGGCAACGGCGACCGCTCGCACACATCGCTTAAGAACGCCTCGAGCTCGTCGAGATTGCGCAAGAAACCCGAGCCCTTGCCCTTGGCGACAACCGTTCCCGAAGGGCAACCCAAGTTGAGATTGACCTCGCGGTAGCCCATGTCGGCGAGCACCTGTGCCGCCCACACAAACTCGTCCGCGTTCTTGGACATCAGCTGAGGCACTACGTTGAGCCCCTGGTTATTGGCAGGATCGATCTCCTTAAACGCCTTGCCGCCAAAGCGATTTCCCACCCGCGGCGGCGGCAAAAACGGCGTGTAATAGCAGTCGAGCGCGCCAAAGCACTCGGCGTGGACACGCCTGAACACGTGCCCCGTGACCCCCTCCATGGGGGCAAGCGAAAGAATCATCCTTCTCTCCGTTCTTCTCCCCGCCATTGTGGCATGCCGGCCCGCCG
>OHVB01000621.1_pt1 | contig 12353 bp, 23 predicted proteins | sample 1579331 | NCBI WGS metagenome assembly OHVB01 (sample SAMEA3882503, study PRJEB24775) | human gut metagenome | biome: human-associated habitat; feature: intestine environment; material: feces | place: Netherlands | collected 2009/2010
GTCCGCAAAGGCGGCGTTTCTATAAATCCTGCTCCGTTCCTCGGCGTGCCGAACGCGGTCGGGGAATATACTGCTCCGGCAAAAAAGGCGGATAAATACACGGTCAACGGTTTTACTATTGAGCGGCTTTCTAAGTTTTCGATTGCTTACTGGGATAAGGCAAAACGCAGTATTCCCGATAAGGCTTCAACGGGCGGCTTCTGGGCACCGTATTCGTCTACGGACGGCAATTTCACATTGCCCGTCGCTAATATTGTGTGTGATTGCAAGCTTGAGGATATTCCCTCTCCGGCGCGACCGCATATTTCAAAATTCTGCTCCGGTGGCAAGCTGCGCATCGGCTGCAACGACAACAATTCTCCGCAGTTTCACGGAAAAAAGGTGTCGACGCTTATCGTTCCGGCTGTCGGCAAGCCTTATATAGACGATGTGGCGGCAGCTCCGGCGAACGCTCGATATGCTATTTCCGGCGTTCCCACGGTACGGAATTATGACGATGTTGATTATTACAACTACGTCGAGCCGCAGGGATGGGACGGCTCTTGCATGGCGGCGGGCTGGCGAAGCTGGCTCGGTATCCGCGACGGCGAAATTTGGCGAATATACGGCAGGACTTACCGTTATAACTACATCTACGGCATGGAGTTCTGGAAGAAAATCAAGGACGAAGGCTTTAGCGACATAATTTGTCTCGACGGCGGCGGCTCTTGGGTTATCCGCAACAAAAATATCTCTGCGACTGCCGGAAACCGAAATATCAATAATATTATTAAAAATGGGTAAAAAGATAAAAAACACGTTCGCCAACTTGAAGCAGTATACAAAGCAAATCCTCACTGCGGTCATGGTTGTGTGGGTGGCTGGGGCTGTTATCGGTATTGTTTATGAGTTCGTCCGGCTCGCCGTTGCGCCGGATACCGCATCAATGGACGGGTTATATGTATATCTCGCAGTCCCTCTCTCGTGCGGTCTGCCGTCGTACATAATTCCTAACCTCTTCCTCAAGCGTGAAGAGGTGCGGAGCGGGCGATACTACGGCGAGGACACAAGCGGCTCGGATATCGAATTGCAATAAAAAAGAGAAAAGCCGCCTTTATGGCAGCTCTTCTCTGGTCGGTAAACGAAAAGGAGATATAAAATGATTATATCACGGCGAGCAAACTAAATCAACCATTTTCGGAGGTAAAAATTATGAACGAGTTAAAAAAGAAACTCAGCTCTCGCAAGTTGTGGACTGCGGTCTGCGGCATTGTTGTCGGACTGGCGGCGGCGTTCGGTCTTGATGAAAACGAATGGGCGCAGATTGCCGGAATTGTGACATCGGCGGTGTCCGTAATCGCTTATATTTTTGGTGAATCGTCTATTGATAAGGCGAACAAAAAGCCGGAAGAAAAAACAAACGGCACTGTCACGGAAGAACCGCAGGAATAATCTCTCAATGGCTGTGCGACCGAAACCGCGTGAAGTGAGCTATAGCGCGGATTAAAGGAGTGCGGCGTTATGCCTGATAATTCCGTTATTGCGGCTTTGATTGATGAGAAAATCCACCATGAGCGAAACAGGCGGCTTTTGAAGCGGAGACTTATTGACGGCATCTGCTTTGAGCCGCTCGCGGAAGAATTTGACTTGTCCGTGCGGCAAACAAAAAATATTGTTTCTCGCGGAACAAAGCAAATTTATAAAGAAAAGAGCGAATAATCGCTCTTTTTCTATTGACAACGCGGATGGTGAGTGATACAATAACCATGACTTTAAATACAACCCCATGCACACAGGGAAGATGAAACTCGGGACTTCATTTACCCGCAAAACGGCGATAAGGCAGGACGTATCAAGCGGCGTTCGGCTTTACCGTCGTTTTTGTTTTATTTGCCAAGATATACAAACCACGGCGCACAAATTTGTGTATTTATATATCAAAAATATTGCAAAAGCTATTGCAAAATACCCACCATGGGTGTATAATATAGATGTACCAAGGAGGTACAGAAAGGCAGGTAGAACATGGAGAAAATAAAAGGCATGACTAATGCGCAACTGAACGGATATCTCGAATTAATAGCAAAGCTAATAGAAGCAAAAGCAATCACCCTTGAAGAAGCCGCAAAAATAGTACGCGAAGCAAAAGTACCCAACAAAAAAGAAAAGCCTGTTCCGCATACGTCCAAATAACCGAAACAGGCAAGATAAGAGTGGAGCGGTAAACCTGCCGCCGCTCCGTACTCTTATTATATCACGGCAGGATGAAAAAAGCAAGACAAAAAGCAAAGGAGAAAGCCATGACGGCAAAAGAATTGATTGAAAAATATAAAATATATCTCGTGGGTGACGAAAATATTGCTACTCGGCAAATGCCAAAAGTAAAGAAAGACGGAGCTTATGATGCGGTTATGGCGGCGAAAGAAGAAATCATAGTTTTGCTCAAAGCCGAAAAGGAAGCAATCAAAAAGGCAACTGCAGAACGTGAAGCAAAAATCGAAGCAATAGAAGGATTAAGCGAACTTGAACGTGCAATAGCTGAACGCCGGGAATATCAAAAGGATTTTGAGCGCATGATGGATGACGAGTGCAACGATGGTTTACGTGCTCCAAAACGGCCGATATGCGATATTGCTGAACTCAAAGAGAAATATCCTCGTGCCGCCGCATATCTCAAAGCAGAAGATTATAGTTTGGCAGCAAACGCAAAGAAAAGCTCAGCTGGACATAAGGCATTAGAGCGAATTATCGACGGAGGGGATTATAAGTCGATAATTGCTGACATGGAAAACGAATGGGCGGATTATTGCAACGCGCATATGTGGGATTGAGGAATGACGCTCGAAGAAAGAATTATATCAACTTTTGAAAACGTGGGGTCTATCGCTAAAACAGCGGAAATTACTGAATTAAACACAGCGGTTGTCCGAAAAGTCTTGATATCGAACGGCATTATACCAACGCCAAAGTCGGACAAAGTATCAGAATATCTCGAAAAAGGATTTACTACAAAACAAATCGCTGAAATCTTGGAAATAAAGGAAAAATCATTAAACGGATATCTGCCATATTCGAAAACGCCGTATGTGATAGGGGAAAAGCTCAAGCTCCCGCCGAATAATGTTAAAGCAAAAGTATATGGCACGTGGGAAAGGAAAGGGGGAAACAAAATGCCTTATAATATTTTCTCTCAATTGCTTTCGGCGGCTGTAAACGCTGCTGATTATGATGAGTATTGCTCTAAAGCTAAATCAATAGTCAAACCGAATATATACGAGGATGCAGATTATGACATTGACAAAGCGCTGAACAATATATACGCATTCGCGCACGAACAAACATATAGAAACTTAGCTCAATTGTGTGGAGCGACAAATAGGTATGTTGCCAAAACATACAATGTACCTGTAAAAACTGTTGAAAAATGGCGGAGCGGTTATAGCAATCCCGCAATATATATACTAAACTTGTTGGCAGCTGATATGCTTACACAATAATTGCACCAAAATAGCACTAAATAAGCCTTTTCACTTCATTGTGGAAAGGCTTATTTTTTTGTACAATTTAGGCATAACGGAGGGGCAAAAATGGCTGAATTTGTATCATACAACGCAAATCCCGACGGGAATCGAGTGGGCGACTGCACTATACGCGCGATATCGGCGTTTCTCGGAAAATCGTGGGAAGAAACGTACATCGGTATCGCGCTTACTGGCTTTATCATGCGTGATATGCCGTCGGCAGATTCCGTGTGGGGGTCATATTTACGGCAAAATGGGTGTTGCCGTTACACGATACCGAACACCGCTCCGGCTGATTATACGGTGCGGGAATTTTGCGAGGATATGCCAGAGGGCGAATATCTTTTATCAATCGCCGGACACGTAGTCTATGTCGAGGACGGCAGGTATTATGACACATGGGATTCCGGCAGCGAAATCCCTCACTACTACTGGAAGAAGGAGAGATAAATATGGCTTATTATGGCGTACCGCAGTACGGTTATCCTCAATATACTATGCCAATGCCCGACCAGCTGACGCAGTTGCGCGGCGGTTATAATCAGCCGCCAATGCAACAGGGCACGTATGCGCAAGCTCCGCAAATGCCGCAAATGGGGCAGATGCAGTCAATGCCACAGGAAGCTCCACCTATGATATGGGTGCAGGGCGAAGCGGGAGCAAAGGCGCATATAGTCGCGCCGGGAAACACGGCTGTGCTATGGGACAGCGAAAATCCGATTATCTATATCAAATCGGCTGACGCTAACGGAATGCCGTCAATGAGGATTATCGACTGGAAAGAAAGAAGCGCGTCCGCGCCGCCTGTAATGCAACCGAATGCCGCGCAAAACGTGCAATATGTCACTGTCGACGAGTACAACAAGCTCGCGGCGGTGGTGAATGATTTAACGGCAAAACTCAACGGAATTATGGCGCAGAATGCGCAGAGAGGGGATAACAATGCCGAACCCACTGTATAACGAAATGCAAAAAAACGCTCCGAACCAACTCGAAACGGTTTTTGAAAGATTTATGAACCAATTTAGGGGGCAAAATCCGACCGCAATTATTAATCAGATGGTGCAGTCAGGGCAAATCTCACAGGCGCAGCTTAACACCGCGCAAGACCGTGCAAGGCAGCTCGGCTCTATGTTTGAGGGGCTGCGCGGTAAATATAAATTATGATTCATACTCGGAAACGAGATGAAAATATTATTTTTCAGAAAGGGCAAAAAGAACTATGTCAATTTCGGCAAGTGAAATGACACCTGCGGATATCGCAGCTGTCACTAACAACAATTGCGGCAGAAATGGTGATGGTTTCGGCTGGGGCGGGGACTGGACAGCGTGGATAATTCTGTTCCTCATCTTCGGTATGTTCGGCTTCGGCAACGGCGCATGGGGCGGCGGTTTTGGCGGCGGAAGTGCTGGCTCGGCTGTCGACGGCTATGTGCTGACATCCGACTTCGCAAACATCGAGCGTAAGATTGACGGTGTGAACAACGGGCTTTGCGACGGATTTTACAATATGAATTCGGCATTGCTCAATGGCTTCCACGGCACCGATAATGCTATATGTAGTCTCGGTTATCAGACGCAGCAGGGCTTTAACCAGGCGAACATGGGCATGATGCAGGGCTTTAATGGTGTTGAGAGGGGACAGGCAGACCTCGCGCGTCAGATTGCGGAATGCTGCTGCAATATGCTGCGTGGTATTGATGGCATTAACTACAACATGGCTCAGCAGACCTGCGGTATTACTAATGCAATTAACAATTCCACTCGTGACATCATCGACAACCAGAACCAGAACAGCCGTGCAATCCTTGATTACCTCTGTCAGGATAAGATTGCAACTCTTCAGCAGGAGAATCAGGCACTTCGTCTCGCGGCTTCGCAGAGCAACCAGAACGCGTTTATTCGCGCAACGATGGAAGCGAATACTGCAGAGATTATACGCAGAACGGGCAACGAATGTCCTGTTCCGGCGTACATCGTGCAGTCACCCCAGCCGCTCACCTTCCCTACTAACTGTTGCGGACAGGTACAGCTCAGCGGCTATGGTTGCTGCAACGGTTGCGGCAGTTACTAATTAAATTAATCTGTGATACATCTTCCTTGCCGGATGTTCGGGATTTTTTGCCCGATGTTGTATTCAAAAACGCGCGGCGGGGCAATAGTTCCGCCGCTTTAATTTTTAAAAAAGAAAGTGAAATAATCATGACCGAAAAAGAAAAACTCGAAAGAAATGCAAAAGTCGAAAGTATACTTAACAAAGTTATTGACAAAATCGGCGCGATGAAAATAGAGGAAATGGAAATAGCGGAAATTTCAGCGCTGCTCTCTTTGCTTGGAATGTGCCGCTATTATTCGCCTTTTTTCTACTGTGTCGATACATCTCTCATAAAAAAGGATGGTGAATCAAATGCCTAAATACACAGCTATTGCCGTGCAGGAAGTCGCCGAGAACCAGAACGTTATTTTAACCGACGCTATTTGTTGCAATCGTGGGAACGTGCTGCACAATACAGGCTCGGGGCAGGTGACTTTGCGCGGCATTACAAATCAGTGCTTTGCTCGATACCGCGTGTCTTTTGGTGGTAACGTTGCAATCCCGACAGGTGGCACAGCACAGGCTATTACAATTGCGCTCTCGCTTAACGGCGAAGCATCGCGCAGTGCTTTGGCAATAACAACGCCTGCGGCGGCTGCCGAATACGGTAATATCTATATCGACGATATTGTAGACGTGCCGCGCGGCTGCTGCTTGACGCTTGCTGTAAAGAACCTCACCGAAGCAACGGTTAACGTGCAAAACGGAAATCTGATTATCGAAAGAATAGCGTAAGAAAGGAGAACGAAAATGAAAAAAGCATTACACGAACTCAAAGAGCTGCTTTGCGAAGAACTTGACGAAATCGCGGCGAAAAAGGAAATGAACGCCGGAGACCTCGAAACCTTGCAGAAGCTGACCGATACTATTAAGAATATCGACAAAATTATGATACTCGAAGAGGACGGCGGATACTCTCAGGCGGGCGACTATGAAGTTCGCGGCAAATACATGATGGGCGGAGATACTTATCGTGATGGCGGCATGAGCGGCAGAAGACAGCGCAGAGACAGCAGGGGGCGTTACTCTTACGACGACGGCAAACACGAGATTGTTGAACAGCTCGAAGTCATGCTTGATAATGCGTCGGATAAGGAACGTGAAGCAATCCGTCGTTGCATTGAAGTCCTCAAAGATATGCGATGATAACGCTCGAAGAGCTTGACGAAGCTATACGGGATTGCGAAAGCTCCGACCGCCATACTTACGACGACTGCATCCGGCTTGCCGCGCTTTATACGATAAAGAATCAGCTTTATCCCGATACCATGCCGGAGCTGCGTCAATCTTTCCGCGCTCCCGTGGACGAGATAGAAAGCTACGGAGAAAGCGAATTTCTGCAGCTTGTCTCCGGTAAAAAAGCGGAAAGTGTGTGGAGCGTGATTGACGAGCTGATGAACACGCTCGAAATCACGAATCCTCGTTTGTACGACGGAGTAATGCGTAAGATAGACCGATTATAGCGTGTTGCATTTTCGTGTTGCATTTGTTGCACATGGGTGTGCGGTGAACCACAAAATTGTGTTTTGCGTAAACAATTCCGTGTATCTTAATGCGGAATGAATGACGGATATTCACCAATCAAGCATAATTATACAAAAATAACGCATATATCGTGTATATGCGTTATTTCCTTTCATTGCAGGTAACAGGGGTCGAACCTGCATGAGGTTTTATAAATGCTCTTTGATTCTTTTGGATTCATGTTATTTTCTCTCTTTTTCTTCCTCTCCTGCATTTTCGTGTTGCATTTCGTGTTGCACCGTCTCAAAATAGCGGTTTATTTGTTCCGTAACTTCTTCGTTTTTGTCGTCCATCAAGTGCTGGTATACATTTTTGAGCATATTAGGCGTTGCGTGTCCCATGCGCTGCATTGCATATTTATCCGGCACACCGAGTGACAACATCAAACTCGCGTAATAGTGGCGGAGGTCATGGAAACGTATATCAAGACGAAGGCGGTCGCATAGCGTAGCGAAAGTGTTTGATATTCGTGCGGGATTTTTGATTTTATATCCGCTGTCCCGCGCCGCTTTTAATTTCTCTATTACCCATTCGGGACAATCTATTTCGCGGGTGCTGCTGGTGGTCTTCGGCTGCTTTGTCACCCACTCGTTATTTTCATTTTGCGATACCGCTTTTGTTATTTTGATTTTGCACTTGTTATAATCGATATCTTTGCTCAAATCGAGGGCGCATATTTCGCCGCGCCGCATTCCGCAGGTCGCGGCAAGCAAAACGGGAATTTCGAGAGGTTTTCCCTCTACGGCTTTCAATAGGATTTGCAGCTCGCTGTTTGTTGGGATGTGCATTTCTTTCTTCTGTCGTTGCGGGAGTTTGATGTTGTAGTGTATCTCCGGCACTGCCGCGCGTATTGCTGCGTAAAATAAGCCGTATATGTTCGCTATGGTTTTCGGCGCAAGGGTCCGCGCTTCCCTGTTTATTTCTGACTGGATTTGACTTTCGGTCAGTTTTTTTATTTTTATCTTTTTTATCGTTTTTAAATGATTGCGCAGGTATCCGCGAGATTCGCGCACGGTCTTGGGAGACATTATTTCGTCGCGGTCTGATATATACTTTTCAATCGCTTCTTCCACTGTCATTTCTTCCGGTGTTCGGTCGTGGGATATGCCGCGCTCCAGTTCATACTTCCGCCGAGCGGCTAACAAATTCGCTTCTGATTCCGTCGGGGCGGTGATAGATTCGTACTGTCGTTTTCCGTTTTCATCCACTCCCACGTATAGCAGGACGCGCCAATTGCCGGAGGGGAGCTTTTTTGCCTTTGCCATTTCATTTTATCTCCTATTTCAAAAAGCCGGATTTTGCTCCGGCTCTTTTTATTCTTTTGCGAGGTGCACTGTCTTAGTTACTCCCATGGCGGTTACGTCAAACGTAATTTCGCCGTCCGAATTGTAAGTGAAGTCTTTCGTGTCGTCGCCGGACGCGAGAAGTGCTGAATCTGTTTTATCGTGGTCGTTGACACTGCTCCACGTATATGTTCCGGCTTCGGTCGGCGCGACGTATGTACCCGACCAGTAGAGGGCGCGTGTCTCGTCTGCTGACCAGTATACCTCTATCGTGTCGGAGGTAATTTCGGCAGACATTTTCGCATCGGAATCCGTGTTTGTTTCAATCCAACTGCCCGACAAATCGGGAACAGTACCTTTTTCTTCGCCTTTGCCAGAGCACGCTGTTAACGCGCATCCGCATAGAACGAGAGCGATTATTGCTGCTATTGCTTTTTTCATTTTTTATAGTCCTCCCTGTTGTGTGTATGTGTATAACGACACGCTGTCGTTGTTGGGTACAATTTGAGCTTGAGCCGAGTATCTTATAAACCCTCTGTCAAGATGGGTATAGTCCCATATCAGCCATAAAATTAACAGAACCATCAATGCCGCGACCGCTATCGATAAACGGTTGAGCCATTTTTCTTTATTCTTTATCCTTGCTTCGGTTGAGGAAATGACGTAATTCACAAAACGGTCATCACGCGGCTTGGCTTCTGCTTGTTTTGTGCTATCGGATTTTTCGGCAGTCTCTTCGATAACTGTTATTGTATCTAACGACACGCCGAGAGCGTGAGAAATCGGTGAAATAGTATCATATGTCGGGGAGCGGTTTGTGCCGTTGAAAACCTTAGTAACGGTTGATTCCGGCACACCCGATATTTCGGCAATCACCGCATTCGTATATCCGAGTTCTTCTTTGCGTTCTACAAGTTTTTGCACCAAATTTTCGCTTGATAAGTCCGTAGTTCCCATTACACACTCCTTTTTTGCGTGTGCGGCGTTCGAATCGCCGTATCATGCTGCTTAAATAGTCGTATTCGGCTGCGGATTAGCCTTGTTCGGGTATTGCGGCTCTCCTTTAGCCGTTGTATAGTTAAGTTACAAGGTGCACAGCCTTATATCACGTAGCTGCTCACCGCTGCGTTCACTCCGCTGTTGGGACAATCGGCAGCGGAGAAAAAACTGCGCAACGTGTAACCACGCTTACATTATATCATAGTATAAAGCAAAAAGCAACAGATATGGCAAAATTTGTATGGGGAATTTTGGTACAATTTTCGACATGTGCAAGTTTTCGGCTTGACGGTACTTTTATGCGTTGCGTATAAGATTTATTCCTTGCATGATGTGAGTGAGTTTATCGGACGGAAGCAACAGCACATTTGTAAGTATTTGACGCTGCTCTTCGTTAACTTCGCGCAGTACTTCCACCATGTGATTCACAATCGTTTTTTCCTCTGAGCTAAATATAATCATGGGAGGTGTGGGGTCATCGGTTTGGTCTGTAAGATATTCGTAAGATGTTCCGAGAGTATCGGCAATCTTGCGTATGCGGTCATCTGGCATTTTGCCGCCGCGCTTTGCAACATCGTTTAAATACACCTTTTGCAACCCCAATTGTTCGCAAAGATAGGTCTGCTTAATACCGCGACTTTGACATAATTCTTTGATTTTGTTTATATTTACCACATTAAACCTCTGAAATTGTGCAAGATGTAGAATCTTACTAAAATAGGTATTTTTTTGAAAAAGCTATTGCAATTCTTACGAAAATAAGCTATAATATACTCAAGCAAGTAACCACGGTTACATTATAACAAATATAAAAAGAAAATTCAAGAGGGGAACAGAAAATGGAACGCACAATAGTTATCAAAGATGCACAGGAAACAAGCTATGTTATTGGTAAGGTTTACACTAACCACAGCATGACTAACGACGAGCTGCTTGAATGCGCCGGACTTACACTTAACGATGAAGGTATATGGACAAACGGCGACGGCGAATGGACAAGCAACGACGTTATCGTGGAATACGAGGACTAAGGAGAACGAAGATGAATAGAAGTTGGAAGACAGAAGCAAAAAGAAGCTGGAAAGCAACGAAACTTGCAATACTCGAAAAAGAGTACGGTAAGGAAGCAGCGGAATGGGACAAAATAGAGCCTGCGGTCAAAGATGATAGGCGAGTATACATTAACATGTATAACCTGCTCGTTGAGGCTGTAAAAAGTCTCGAGGACGAACCACACGCGGTGGTGAGAGTTGCTATGAACCACTACTTTGAGGATGCCGGAAAAACAATGGAAATAATCAAAAAATGCTTTTAATGCAGAGTGACCCGCTCCGGCGGGGTAATGCACACAGCTAAGGCTGTACGGTCACAAGTCCGTGCATGACGAAAGAGAGGAAAAAGCAATGCTTAATTTTAAAGGCAAAAGATGGGTGCGGGAAGGAAACGCCTATCGCCTTGCTGGTACGAGATTTAAAATCTACCAGTGGAATTCCGGCAAGAACGCCAACTTCCTTATTGAAGAGACTGGCAAAGGCACTATAACCGTACACGGAAAGGGTGAAACCGCGCGAGACTGGGCGATAAGAAAGGTTTTTGAAATGATGGAGGATTATAAATGTACTACAAATACACTCTGTTGAAAGATTTGCCGGAAGCAAAGGCGGGAACGTCATGGACGTTCGATGAACCGCCGGAAGAACTAAAAAAAGAATATAGAAACAAGTTAGATGATGAGACTATAAACCTTAGAGCTGGGAACCAGTGCTTTGCGTTAAGCACAAAAACATTAAAAAATCCCGAATGGTTTAAAAAAGAACTCGCCGAAGATAGTTTGGCGGAAATCAAATGTCCGATTTGCGGAGAGACGCGTGGAAGGATATACACCACAAAAGAGTACAAGTATGTTTGGGCTGATGATGTGTGCGAAGATGTATTTACTGTTTGGTATGAGTTTGCGTGCGGACACAAATTAGAGAAACTCTACACGAAAGGATATTACAGATAATGGCTGATTTTATGAGACTGCTTATCAGCTCGGAGGGTGACAAGGATTTGCTGTGCAAATGCATAATCGCGGTGCTGCTGATATATGTCGGCGGTATGCTGCTGGTTATATTTGCAAAACGAATCTGGGAAATGCGCGAAGCCGAGCTTGAGTTAAAACGAATCAAGGCAAGAGAAAGGAACAAAAATGGATTTTAAGGCAATCGGAAAGCGTATATTTGCGCTCCGTAAAGAAGCAGGAATCACGCAGCGTGAGCTTGCGGAAGCCGCCGGGGTATCTCGTGAGTTTATCACGGTGCTTGAAGCGGGATACAAAATTCCGCCGCTTGCAACGCTGTGCGGAATTGCGGAAAAGCTTAATGTCACCATAGATTATCTTATCTACGGTGACAAGGAAAACACAAAGGCATAAACGCTAACGTTTAAAACATAAACAAAAAAGTATACGAAAGGGGATGATATTATGTTTTATGACGCATTTATGAAGCTGTGCGAAATGCACGGCAAGTCGGCGAGGGAGGTGTTGAGCGGAAGTGGTTTATCGAAATACGCTTATCACCGTTGGAAGGACGGTACACCTACGTTGGAGACAAGAATCAAGCTTGCGGATTACTTTGGTATGACCGTCGAAGAGCTTGACGCTTACGCCAAGGAGGAAACCGCTCCGGCGGAGGTTGAGACAAACGAAGAAACCGTGCAGGACAAGCAGGGCGGAAATGAAGTTGAGGTATTTACTCATAAGGATTTTGGAGAAATCCGCACAATACAAATTGACGGTGAACCGTGGTTTGTTGCAAACGATGTTATGCGAGTTCTTGAGGTAAGCAATTCAAAAGACGCAATTCGTACTTTGGACGATGACGAAAAATCGGGGGTAGATATTATAGACCCCCACGGTAGGAAACAGAAAACGAATTGTATTAGCGAAGCAGGACTGTACTCAATTAT
>OHVB01000622.1_pt1 | contig 12349 bp, 10 predicted proteins | sample 1579331 | NCBI WGS metagenome assembly OHVB01 (sample SAMEA3882503, study PRJEB24775) | human gut metagenome | biome: human-associated habitat; feature: intestine environment; material: feces | place: Netherlands | collected 2009/2010
CCCCGGTGATGACGCTCGCCGCGACGAGCGCGGGCGCATACACCAGAATGGACGGCGTGCCCGTGACCCAGACGGCGACCAGCAGCTGCCCGGCATTGTGCCCGAAGGCTGCCAGCACGCTCACGACCCAGAGCAGCCGCTCCGGAAAGCGGCGGATGGTCAGGCACATGATAAGATAGGCAAACACGCCGCCCGCGATGCTGAAGAGCATCGCCGACACGCTGCCGGTAAACATGCTGCCGAGCACGATACGTACGAGCAGGATCTCCCCCGCCTGCCGCCGGCCGAGCAGGGCCATGGCGATGAGCGTGACGATATTGGCAAGGCCGAGCTTCACGCCCGGGATCGGCACAATGGGCGGGATCTGCGCCTCGGCAACGAAGATCGTCAGCGCGATGGCGGTGAACATGGCCAGGACGGCCAGACGCTTCGTCCCCTTCATGGCGTCCCCTCGATCTGCACCGTCAGGTGGTGCGGCACGCAGACGATCGGGATGGCGGATGTGGTGATCTTCCCCTGCTGGACGCACAGGAGATCCGGGCAGTCGGCATATGTGACAGACACACCGTCAGGCTCGACGTGCACGGTGTTCATGCCCCAGTCGGTCTGCACCTCTATATCATATGGTATGGTCACGGCGCGCAGGTCGATGCGCTGATACACTTCGCCGTCGACCCGGATGACGGCCGTCTGCCCCGTCTGGCCATGGCCGCGCAGCAGCAAAAAGGCGCCGCCGCCCAAAATCGCGAGCGCGGCGAACAAAAGGACCCAAAATTTCGTCTGTTTCATCATACGTTCATTTTAGGATGCCCGGCAGTGGTTGTCAATGGATTTTTGCCGTGGTATAATGGCTTGATTTTTATCGCTTTATTATAAATGTACCGCTCCCCGCGCGGGAGCCTTGGAAAGGAGGCGGACGCCGTGTCTGCCGTAACTGCCTATGCCGCGCAGGCCGCGCACTTCATTCTGCCGGTCATCGCGCTCATCGTGCTCATCCGCTGCATCGCATCCATGTTCTACGGCCGTGCCGAGCCGGAGACGTGGGGCCATCTCGTCACGCCGGACGGCAAGGTCTATCCCCTGCTGCACTGGGAGTGCCTGATCGGCCGCGCCCGCAGCGCGGACATCACGCTGCCCTATGCTGACGTGGCCAACGTCCATGCCGTGCTCATGCGCAACGACGCCGGCGAGTGGACCGTCAGCGATCTGAGCCGCAGCGGCGGCGTGTACCTCAACGGCGAACAGATCACGGAGCCGACGCAGGTGTTCAGCGGCGACATTCTCCGCTGCTCGACGCATATGCTCAAATTCGCCGATATGAGCGAGGAGCGCCGCGCCGTGCAGGAGCAGCGCCGCACGATCGCGGGGCGGAAGGTCTCCGCCGGCGGCACGCTGTTTTTCCTGACGGTGTTTCAGCTGCTGCTGGCGCTGGAGTTCGTGTCCTCGGCCGACAGCGCACATCTGCTGGGCATTCTGATGGCGTTTGCCGCGCTCACGCTCACGCAGTGGTTCTGCTACGTGCTCATGCGCACGATGGACCGCTCGGGCTTCGAGGTCGAGACGATCGCGTTTTTCCTCTGCACGCTCGGGCTCGAGATCTGCGCGACGAGCACGCCGGACGATCTGACCAAGGAGATCATCCTCATCATCGTGGGCATCGCGCTGTTTTTCCTGCTCGGCTGGTGGCTGCGCGACCTGAGCCATGTCAAGGCGCTGCGCTGGCCGGCGGCCATCATCTCGCTGGCGCTGCTGGCGCTGAACCTGTTTGCCGCGCGCGAGGTGTTCGGCGCGAAAAACTGGCTGACGATCGCGGGCTTCTCCCTGCAGCCGTCAGAGCTCATCAAGGTCGCGTTCATCTACGTCGGCGCGACGTCGCTCAACCGGATGTTCCGCAGCAAGAGCATCCTGCTCTTCATCGCCTTTTCCGCCATCTGCGTCGGCGGCCTCGCCCTGATGGGCGACTTCGGCTCCGCGCTCATCTTCTTTGCGACCTTCCTCGTCATCGCCTTCATGCGCTCGGGCAGCATCGCGACCGTGCTGCTGGCCGTGACGTCCGCCGCCATGGCGGGCACACTGGTGCTGAGCATCAAGCCGCACGTGGCACAGCGCTTCGCCACCTGGGGCCACGTGTGGGAGGACGTCTCCGGCGCGGGCTACCAGCAGACGCGCGCGCTGAGCGCGGCCGCCTCCGGCGGCCTGTTCGGCCAGGGCGCGGGCTGCGGCTGGCTGAAAAACATCTTTGCCGCCAACACCGACATGGTGTTCGGCATGCTGTGTGAGGAGCTCGGCCTGATCGTGGCGCTGTGCGCGATGCTGGCCATCATCGCCCTCGCAATCTTCACCGTCAAAAACGCGGCTCAGGGCCGCTCGTCGTACTACGTCATCGCCGGCTGCGCCACTGTGACGCTCATGCTCGTGCAGATGTCGCTCAACGTGTTCGGCGTGCTCGACATCCTGCCGTTCACGGGCGTGACGTTCCCGTTCGTGTCCAAGGGCGGGTCGAGCATGCTCTCGTGCTGGATGCTGCTGGCCTACATCAAGGCGGCCGACACCCGGCGCGGCGCGAGCTTCGTGGTGCGGCTACCATCGCGTAAAAACAAGGAGGCGCAGGCATGAACAAAGTCAAACGCCGCGCCATGAGCGCGCTGCTCGTCGCCGTGCTGGTGCTCGGCGGCATCGGCGTGTACATCGTGCGCTACATCGAACACGGTGCCGAGTGGGCGACCTTCGCCGCCAACAGCAGTGTCTACACCAGCGGCGTGCTCAGCACCGGCACGCTCACCGACCGCAGCGGCGTCGTGCTCGCGACGGCAAACGGCGGCTCGCGCAGCTACGCCGACGACGCCGCCGTGCGCACGGCCTGCTATCAGGCCGTCGGCGACTACACCGGCAACGTCGGCACCGGCGCGCTCAAGGCATTTTCCAAGCAGCTCTCGGGCTACAACCCCATCACCGGCACCTATGCGACCGACGGACACACCGTCGCGCTCACGCTCGATTCGAGCCTGTGCGTGACCGCCTATGAGGCGCTCGCCGGGCGCAAGGGCGCCGTGCTCGTGAGCAATTACAAGACGGGCGAGGTGCTGTGCATGGTCTCCGGCCCGAGCATCGACCCCAGCAGTGACGGCGACGTGCCGGACGGCGCGTACATCAACCGCTGCATCAACGGCTCGTTCACGCCGGGCTCCATCTTCAAGCTCATCACCTCCGCCGCGGCGATCGAGAACATCAAGGACATCGACAGCCGCCGCTTCTCCTGCGCGGGCAGTCTGGACGTCAACGGCGTGAGCGTCAAGTGCACGGGCGTGCACGGCAGCCAGACGTTTGAGGACGCACTGGCCAACTCCTGCAACTGCGCATTCGCGCAGATCTCGCTCGAGCTCGGAGCCGACACCATCGAGAGCTACGCCAAGAAGCTCGGCTTCCTCGATTCCCAGTCGCTGAGCGGCATCCCGACGCTCGCCGGCAGCTTCACGAAGGGCGCGTCCGGCAGCGCGAACCTCGCCTGGTCGGGCATCGGCCAGTACGAGGACCTCATCTGCCCGTACTCCATGCTGCGCTACGTCTCGGCCATCGCCAACGGCGGCAGCGTCGTGGAGCCGTCGCTGCTGCTCGATACGCCCAGCAGCTCGACCACGAACCTGCTGAGCGGCACGACCGCCAACAAGCTGCGCGACATGATGAACTACAACGTCTCGGCCCACTACGGCACGAACCGCTTCCCGGGCCTGAATCTCTGCGCCAAGACCGGCACCGCCGAGGTGGGCGACGGCACGTCGCACGCCTGGTTCACGGGCTTCCTGCTCGACGATGCGCACCCGTACGCCTTCGTCGTGCTGGTGGAAAACGCCGGCGGCGGTCTGACGAATGCGGGCGCCGTGGCCAACACCGTGCTGCAGGCGGCCGTGAACAAGTAATTTAGGAGTCACACATGATCGATCTATCCGTCCGCGGGCTCGTTAAGGGCTTTGAGCAGGGCAACGATATATTAAAAGGTATCACATTCGACGTCAACGCCGGTGAGCGCGTGGGCATCCTCGGGCGCAACGGCTGCGGCAAGACGACGTTTTTCCGCATCCTCTCGGGCGAACTGCAGCCGGATGCCGGCACCGTGTCCATCGCCTCCGGGCGGCGGCTGGGGCTGATCTCGCAGATCCCGGTCTACCCCGACGGCTGGACGACGGAGGACGTGCTGCGCGAGGCGCACCGGCAGCTCTACGACATGGAAGCGCGCATGAACGAGCTCACCGCGCGCATGGCGACGGACGACTCCCCCGCCCTGCTCGCGGAGTACGACCGGCTGTCGGAAAACTTCCGCCGCCTCGGCGGGTACGACATGGAGCACGAGCGCAACCGCGTGGCCAACGGTCTGGACATCCCGGCCGCGATGCGCGCGCAGCCGTTTGACAGTCTCTCCGGCGGGGAGAAAACGCGCGTGAACCTCGCGCGGCTCATCCTCGAGGACACGGACATTCTCCTGCTCGACGAACCGACCAACCACCTCGACCTGCGCGCGACCGAGTGGCTGGAGGCATATCTGCTGCATTTTCGCGGCACGGTGCTCGTCATCAGCCACGACCGGTATTTTCTCGACCGCGTCGTGCAGCGCTCGATTGACTTCACGTCCGGGCAGGCGGAGTTTTACAGCGGAAACTACAGCTTTTACGTCGTTGAGCGGCAGCGCCGCTTTGACGAGCAGCTCAAAAAATACGAAAAGGATCAGGCCAAGCTCCAGCAGCTCACGGAGGCGGCGGCAAAGCTGCACCTCTGGGCCTTCATGGGCAACGACAAGCTGCACAAGCGCGCGTTTTCCATCGAAAAGCGCATGGAAAAGCTCGAAACGACCGAGCGGCCGACCGAGGCGCGCAAGCTCAACGTGCACTTCACGGCGCAGGAATTTCGCGGCGACGACGTGCTGACCATGGCGGGTCTGAGCAAGCACTACGGCGAGCGGACGCTCTTTCACGACCTCGACCTGACCGTGACCGGCGGCGAGCGCATCGCCCTGCCCAAGCCGTTCATGGTGATCGCCACGCAGAACCCCATCGAGGAGGAAGGCACGTTCGCGCTGCCCGAGGCGCAGATGGACCGTTTCATGATGAAGGCGATCATGAACTACCCCACCGCCGATGAGGAGAAGCGCATGCTGGCGCTGATCACCCGCCGTGGCTCCGACATGCTCGACCCGCTGCAGTTGCAGGGCGACCGCCTGTCGATCCGCGACGTGGAGTTTTTGCGTGCGGCCGCCAAGCGCGTGTACGTGTCGGACGCGATCATGCAGTATGCGGTCGATATTGCGGCGACATCACGCGGCGCAGGCTCGCACCCGGTGCAGGGCTTGGGTTCCCTAGTGCGTTTGGGCGCTTCGCCGAGAGCGTCGATCGCACTGGTGCGTATCGGCCAGGCGAACGCGCTGCTCAAGGGCCGCGAATATGTGATTCCGGAGGATGTGAAGTCCGTGGTGGCCGACGTGCTGCGCCACCGCCTGGTGCTGACGTTCGAAGCGCTGGCCGACGGCGTGACCGCCGATCAAGTGATCGACCGCATCGTGCAGGCGGTTCCTGTTCCGTGATCCGCGCGATGAATGCCGGCCGCAGCGCTCGCGGCGCGAACGCACGCCAGTCGAATGCCGGCATGGCTGAAGCCCAGCCGCTGCCAGCCGTTTCGCACGACCCGATCAGAGCCAAGATCGAGGCCATGGGCAATCGTCTGAATCTGCCGACTGTGGCCAAGGCATTGGGCGTTATCGAAGGTGAACATTCGTCACGGCGGCCGGGCGGCTCGGACGAGCTGATGGAGGTCCGTGCCTACGAGGCGGGCGACGAGGCGCGACTGATCGAATGGAAGACGAGCGCGCGCCAAGGGCGGCCTATGGTGATCCGGCGCGAACGGCTGGTCACGTCACGCGTATGGCTGTTGCTTGACGTGGGCCGTGAAATGACGGCCTCATGCGAGTCGGGCGAAATGGCATACCAGATCGCCGCGAATGCGCTGCGTATGTTCGCCGCGCTGTCGCTACGCCGTTCCGACGAGATTTCACTGGTGTTCGGCGACGCCGCAAGCATTACGCGCGTGCCGTTCAACGGTGATTTCTACCAGTTCGAACGCACGCTGGACAGTGCGCTGGAACGCAAGTGGGAGCATACGCGCAATATCGACGCCCTGCTCGCGTATGCACGGCGCATCAAGGACCGCAACGCGCTGATCGTGCTGGCAACCGACGAGCATGCACTGACCAAGGAGCATCTTCAGGAGATCCACCGCATTACGCGCACCCACCCGCTGACGCTGATCGACGTGGCCACGGCGAACCCGTTCGCCGCCGCCACAGGCGCAACAGTCACCGACGCGCTGTCGGGGCGCCGACTGCCGGCCTTCCTGCGGGACAAGCATGCCGCAGCGGAGGTGAACACGCACCGCGAATACATGGCCGCGGCCCTGGAACGCGAGCTTTCGCACATGGGGGGTCATATGATTCACGCCGGTTCCAGCGAAGCCGTGTTCAACGATTTCATACGATTGGTGTCGCGTGCGCTGGCGAAGGATACCCGCAATCTGGTTGCGCCTGCGACAGGACTGGGAGGCGACAGCCGATGAACATCCATATGATCGCCTCCGCACTCGCACCGCATTCCCCTATAGGCGTTCTGGCCGTGGACACCAACGATCTGCAGCCGGTCGGCCAGCTTGACATCGCCACGCCGCTGATCGTTGCCGCGGCGCTCGCCGCAGTGCTCGCCATAGCGCTTGTCGCAGGCGCGGTCCTGTTGTCGCGTCCACGCCGCAATCGCGACAAACCGCAGCCGCGCGGCGCCCATCTGGACGATACCGTCAAAACCTCATGGCACAGGCGCATCGACGACGTGGTACGCCGCTACCATGCCGAGCAGATCGACCGCGAAACCGCGTTCATTGAACTGGCGGCGATCTGCCGTGGCATCGCATCCGCACACACCGGCCGCGACCTGCACGCGCATACACTTACCGATATTCGCCGTGAGCCCCGCAATCCTTCGACCCGCACCGGGTTGGATACGCTGCGCATGACCATCGCGGCGCTGTACCCGCCGGAATACGCGGATTCCGCAGTGGACACGCACGCTCGTGAGGTGAGCGTCGACGATGCCGCCGGCTGGGCTTCAACCCTGGTGGAAAGGTGGGGACGCTGATGCAGCTTTCCTGGCAAAGCCCCTGGGGCGCGCTGGTCGGGGTGATGGTCGCGCTGGCGATTATCGTCCTGTCCATCGCGTTCGCCCGCAAACACAGTGCCGAGAACATTGTTCGCGTGTTCTCGATGGACGACGATCTGGCCACCGAACGCGCTTCGCAGCTGCTACGCCAATGGCGTCTGCTGAACCGTGCTGCCGCGGCGCTGATGGCAGCGGCGCTTCTTCTCACCTTCGCGCTGATCGCCCGCCCGGCAACCGTCGATCAGGGTGAGGAACGTGCCAGCAGCCGCGATATCGTGCTCTGTCTCGACGTTTCCGGCTCCACCCTGCCGTACGACCGCGAGGTCATCGAAACGTACCGCGATCTCGTCTCGCATTTCCAAGGCGAGCGCATCGGCATGAGCATCTTCAACTCCACGTCGCGCACCGTGTTCCCCCTGACGGATGACTACGAGCTGGTCAGCCACCAGTTGGAGCTTGCCAGCAAGGCGCTCAGCGGCGTGCAGTCGCAGGACGACATCGACAAGATGAGCGACGAGGACTACCAGCGCATCTCCGATTGGCTTGAAGGCACGCAGAACCGCAAGGACGCCACCTCGCTGATCGGCGACGGCGTGGTCTCCTGCGCGGCCATGCTGCCGGGCTTCACCTACGGTTCGGCTTCCACGGCCGGCAGCGCCGAACGCAGCCGCGCGGCATCCATCGTGCTCGCCACCGACAATGTGGTCTCCGGCACGCCCGTGTACACCCTCAACCAGGCGCTCAACCTGACGTCCAAGGCGAATATCACCGTGGATGGTCTGTTCTCCGGGCCTGAAGCGAGCGAGAAGGAAAACGCCACCACGGATATGCGCAAACTCATCGAAGCGCATCACGGCACGTTCCTCACCCAGTCGAACGGCACCAGCGTCAACGAGCTCGTGCGTGACATCAACACGCGCCGCAACAAGGAAAGCCAAGCCTCGTCCAAGGCGTCGATGGTGGACGATCCGGCATGGTGGGTGCTGGCATTGGCTGTAATCGTTACCATATGGCTGCTGCTCGTCTGGAGGTTGAAGCGATGAGCACATTCACCTTCTCTCCCCTGCTGGGCTGGCCGGTCGGCGGCACCATCGCGCTGGTGATGCTGGTGCTGGCGATTGTGGAGGTCGTACGCCACACGTTCGGCGACGAGGGCAACGAGACGATGCTCTCATGCGTACGCCGCATGTTGATCTGCCTGACGGTGGGCGCGATGGCGCTGGGGCCGAGCATGACGGTATCGACCACCAGCCGTGCGGTGAACAACACGGACGTGGTGATGGCCGTGGACGTGACTGGTTCGATGGCCGTCAAGGACGCAGCATACGGTTCGGACGAGCTGACCACGCGCCTGAATGCGGCCAAGCAGGCCGTGGACGACGTGACGAAGGCATATGCGGATTCCAGCTTCGCCGCAGTACGCTTCGGCGCATCCGGCACGCTCGACGTTCCGCTCACGCCAGACGCGGCGGCAATCCGCAATTGGGCGACCACGCTCGCCCCCGAAGCGACCAGCGTATCGTCCGGATCCTCGCTGGACGCGCCGCTCGACCAGCTCATCACCACGCTCAACGACATACGCACCACGCACCCCGACGACGCGATCGTACTGTACCTGATCACGGACGGCGAGCAGACCTCGGCGCAATCCAGGCGCACCTTCTCCACGCTGCGCCACTACATCAACGACGCGATCGTGGTGGGCGTAGGCTCCACAGCAGGCGGCAGGATCCCACTGATCAAGGATGGCGCATCATCCGACTCATCCAAATCCGACGACTCCTCCGAATCCTCTGAATCCGGTTCCGCTGAATCCAAGAATTCCAACGCACAACAGTGGGTCACCGACCCCGACACCGGCCAGCCGGGAATCTCGAAAATGGACGAAACCACACTGAAGAACCTGGCCGACGAGCTGGGCGGCAGCATGGTGACCACATCCGCACAAAACACCATGGCGAACGGCCGATCCGCCGAAGCGTCAAAGAAGTGGAGCGTGGGCGCAACCGCCAAACAACGCACCCGAACCAACCCCGTAGTATGGCCGCTGGCCGCCATAGCGCTCATACTCATCGCCTGGGAAATGGGCTCAACCATCGCAATGTCGAGGAGACTGCTATGAGACGCAACACCACAGCCCACACACAGGCCGGCACCACCAGCGCCAACAACGCCACCGGCACCAGCAACGCCATAGTCGGATCGGCAGTATCCCTCGAATCACATGCGCCCACAGTCCAAGCGCGCGCATCGCTCGCCATACGCATCGTAATGATCGCAATCGCCGTCATAGCGCTCGCATTCGCCGTACTCACCGGCCTGAACATATCGGCCTCCGCGCGATTCAACCAGGCGACAGCCTCGCTCAACAGCAACCTCAAGCAGGCCGCACGCAGCGATGCCGACCTCGACGCCCTGAACGCCAGCCAGCAGCAGACCGATGCCCAATTCGAAGACGCCGCACGACTCAACCTCGCGCTGCTACCGCAACTACGCGAGGCGATCAGTGCCAACGCGGCAGTCTCATCCAAACTCACCCAACGCATCAAGCAGGAGCTCGCCGCTCAGCAAGGCGGCAACTCCGCAAACTCCGGTTCCGACACCAACGGCGTCGAGGGCGGCAACGGCACCAAGGATTCCACAGCCAACGACACCAGCGGCCTGACCGACGAACAGAAAAAGCAGGTGGAGGAACTGCTCAAAGCGAACCAGCAATCCACCGACACCAACCCCTCAACAAACACACAGACCGACAAAGGCAACAAGAAACAGCAGACCGCCAAACCCTGGTGACCGGTGACGCGGCGAGGCAGCGAACAGTGGCACCGAGTCGCGGTTCATGCGGATACCGCGGGGTTTGCGACAACCAATGCAGTGTTAATGACAGTTACCGCAGGGTTTGCGACATATGCTGTGACTGGAGTGACATATTCTGTCACTCCAGTCACAGCATGTGTCACCAGTACCGCAGAAAAATGCCACAGCTGACTGAACACAACGGCACACGACCAGCACCTTGTGACGAACCTGTGACGAAACCCGAAGGCTCCGACCACACACCCCCATCCAGCTGGACAACACACCAACGCCTCCCGTTCAATGAACGCATGAGCATCACATCACTTTCCGGCCACCACACAACATCGCTCCTCGCCACCACACAGGCAACGGCGGCCACCACCTGCCCATGCCTCGACATCGCAGCACAAGGGCACGAGCGCATCATCACACTCGCCGCCAGCAGCGCGTCCATCCATGGATCGATACGCGAAACCCTAGCCACGGCACACAGCATCGATTGGACAGGCAAAGCAGCCGACCATTATCGAGACCGCCTGCTCACCATACGCAATTCGCTGAGCACACACGACGACGAAGCACGCTCCACCGCCCAAATCGCGCACATCGCACACGTCTCCACACCGCAAGGAGGCGCATGATGGGATGGCAGGTCACGTCATACATATACGGCGGGCACCAACTAGCACCAGCCACACAAGAGGACTACCGCCGCGTGGCCACAGCACTGGACGATGCCGGCGGCAAACTCATCGCGCACGGCATCGCCTGGCGGCAAGCAGCAATGGACCTCGCCCGCGACCGCACCAGCGTGCCACTCTGCCCAGTATTATCCGGCAACATCACAGTTCCCATAGCCACACCATCATCAAACACCATTACCAGCTGCATCGCCGCCTCCCCCACCTCCACGATGGCGCTCGCCGGCGCAAGCAGCATGGGCGGCACCGGAGTAGGCGTAGCGCCCGCGGTCGCACACGGCACGCTCCCCTACGAACGTCTTATCTCGCTATGCACCGAAAATGCCAGGTATTGCGATGCCGACGGTTCGAAGCTGCGCAGCATGGCCGATCTGCTGGTTCGCGCGCACAGTCTGTACAGCGAAGCCGATTGGAGAGCCCGTCAGGCGTTCAACGAAACCGGCCAAGCCGTGACCAAGGCGGCTCCCGGCTGGGTATCGCTGGGCATGTTCGGATTGATTCTTGGCGGACTGGGCGCAAGCTGGATTAATGATGGCAAGCCGAAACCATCGGCGGCATCCTGGGTGACTGCGCCGTTTCAAGAGGCCTATCTTTCCGGAATCGGCTCGCTGATCGCCGGCTCATCACTCATCGAGGGCCTGTTCTCTACGGATGAGGTGAACCAGTCGGCGGGGAAGATCAGCAAGTATTCCGCCCCTGCAAAAGATCTTGCGCAGGGCAATACCCTGACCGTTCGCCGCGTGCGTTCAACCGTGGACATGGTCGGCCCGAGCACCTCCGTGGCGGAATCGTTGGAACATCTGCGCAGGCTCGGCGAAGACAAATACAAGCTGGGGTCAGGGCTGCAATACGCCACCATCGCCGTACAACGCTACGAACGCGAGGATGGCACGAACGCCTGGCTGGTAACTATTCCCGGCACGGATGGGCATGCCGATTCACCATTCGGATGGGAGCAGAACATCGAGCTGATGAGCGACGATGCCGAGCAGCGTAAACAGGCGGACAGCGCGCGCATGGTGGTGGAGGCGATGCGCAAGGCGGGTATTCAGCCCAATGATTCCGTAGCGCTGATCGGACACTCGCAGGGAGGCATCGTGGCGGCGCAGATCGCCGCCGACCGGGCCGACGAGTTCAACATCCGGCATGTGGTGACGGCAGGCTCCCCGGTGGCGAATCATCCGATTCCCGAAAAGACATGGGTGACCAGCATCGAAATGAACGACGAGCTGGTGGCCGCGTTGGACGGCGCGCAAAATCCGCAGACGGAACACTGGCTGACCGTTCGCGGCACGGTAACGCCCAGCGCACCGCAAGTGGTGGAGGATGGCGTGATCATTCCTTCGCCGAACCCATATGCCGCCGCACAGGTGCCGAACGCCTCGGAAGGGCAGGAGCTCAGCCATTGGCTGAGATACCATCAGGCCGCATACCAGAACGCCAGCGACTTGGGCTCACCCGCAGTGGCCAAGCACGAACAACATTTCGCGGGCGTGATCGACGGCAATCTGCGTGAAACCCTGTACTACGAGGGGCGCATGACACGTTGATCCCTTCTTCTCCCAGCGCCAACGTACCGGTACACAACGGTACACATTCGTACACATTCGTACACATTCGTACACAACGGTACACATTCGTACACATTCGTACACAACG
>OHVB01000632.1_pt1 | contig 12257 bp, 8 predicted proteins | sample 1579331 | NCBI WGS metagenome assembly OHVB01 (sample SAMEA3882503, study PRJEB24775) | human gut metagenome | biome: human-associated habitat; feature: intestine environment; material: feces | place: Netherlands | collected 2009/2010
AGAAAACTGCTATGCATTCGGAGACAGCCCAAACGATCTCCCCATGCTGAAAGCAGCCGGTATCAGCGTCGCCATGGGAAATGCTTATGGGGGCATCGAAAAAGACTGCACCTGGCAGACAAGCGCAGTTGATAAAGATGGCATTTATCATGCATTAGAGCATCTGAATCTGATCTGATAATTACATCCCGCTCATGAACTCAAAACGGGAAGTGTACTATAAATCGTACACTTCCCGTTCTTTTATCTTGTCATATTCCGTATTTTATTTCTCTGCCTCAGGTGTAGCTGTAGTCTCCGCCTCAGTATCTGTCTCTGCAGTCTCATCCTCTGCTGCAACCGTAGTCTCACTCTCCTCAGCCGCCGGTGTCTCCGTTGCCTCTGTTTCGGCCTCAGATGCTGCCGGTGTTTCGGTTACTGCTGTGGAATCTGCTGCTGCGGAGTCCTCAGCTGCCGGTGTCTCTGTCACATTCGGATCCGGTGTAGGTGTCGGAGTCTGGATTGTAAAGCTGTGATTATCTGTGATCTTAATCTTCTTGATCAGTTTTTTCTCTTCTTTGATGTCGGCTTTTTTCTTCCATCCATCTGTAGTATCGTTATAAAAATCATCCTTCTTGGTATTTGTCAGAGACTCTTTCTTACTCTCTGTTGCTGTTTCATCATTCTTGGAATCCAGTCTTACCACATACCATACGGAATCTGTCTTGATAATCTCCTCGTTCAGTGCACCTTCATCCAGTTTTCTTAATGCGGTACGGACCTCATCCGGATAAGTAGTTCCGTTGGCAGCACTGTCATCACCTTCCTCATAGGTAGGGCATGTTCCGGTTGTTGCGGTCATATCCTCGGAGATCTTATCTCCAAGAGTATTGAAATCTGCAGCCGGATCCTCTTTAACCTTGTCATAGAACTTCTGAAGATTCTCTTTATTCTTCTTGATATCATCATCGGAAAGATCATCTCCGCTGACCTTTGCACTTGCATAGCTGAAGGACATCTGCTGATATTCTTTCTCATCCAGCTTCACGTCCGCTTTGGCTTCAATGGCATCCTTCATCTTCACATCGTATGTTTCAAGCTCGAGGAAAGTCTTCACCATATCTTCATCAACCGCAAGCTCTGCAATTGTCTCATCAGAATTGGCAGCCATAAAGTTCTTGGCAGCTTCCTCAAGAGCCTTCTGCTCATCATCTGTGATTTCAACATCATACTCGGAAGCGTGTTCTTTCTCCAGACACATCTTTTCAACAGTTTCAACAGAAGTTGTTACCGCATTTTCACCGTAAGTCTCATCGGAATCATCCATTTTGGTACTCCAGATAGACATATCGTTTCCGCCGCCAAGATACATCTTGTACATTGCCTCAGCCTGTGCCTGCTGCATACGTGCTGCCAGACTTACAACGCCAAACGGGATTTCCTGCTTATTGACTGTCACTGCGATCTTTGTACCATCGAGTTTTTTATTTCCGCAGCCTGCCATCATTCCTGCCGCTGTAACGCAGACAAGAGCAGTAACTGCCGCTTTCTTTACTGAATTTCTCATTTCATCCTCCATCTATCCGTCCATAAGAATCACGGTCCGGCTCTTATTCCATAATACTTGATTATAAACGTTTTCACCTTTAAGAGCAAGGAATTTCACGAACTTACACGACATTTCACAAATTATCCACAAGTCTTTCCGGGAAAATATCCGGTATCCACAGACCGGATGTTTTTTCCCGTGGATAACCCTAAGCTTAGCTGATTCTTCCCTTTACTCCAGTGGCTCTGCCAGTTTTGCCAGCTCCCCCGCAAACTTCATCAACTCTTCGATCAGCCTTCCCTGTGGTGTCAGGATAAATTTCGGCTCATGATCCGCCTTAAACTGCAAACCTCTCCGGTACTGCGCCATAATAGCCGGGATACCTGCGGGATCCAGCTTGGCCTTTTCATAGAGCGTGATCCGGACATCTTTTCCAAGCTGCTTGATCTCCGTCACATATCCCTGATGGGCAAGAGCCTTCAGTCTTGCAATGGCAAGAAGATTCAGCACAGCTTTTGTCGGCTCCCCAAAACGGTCGATCAGCTCCTCCAGCATGTCATCATACTCCTGCTGGCTTTCAATACCGGCAATACGCTTATAAATATCCAGCTTCTGGAACTCGTTGCCGATATAGGAATCCGGGATAAACGCATCAATATTGAGATCAATGGTCGTCTCAAAATCATCCATAGTCCGGATTCCCTTTGCCTCCTTGACAGCCTCACTGAGCATCTTGCAGTAAAGGTCATAACCAACTGCGTTCATATGCCCGTGCTGCTGAGCACCAAGAAGATTTCCTGCTCCACGAAGCTCCAGATCCTTCATAGCTATCTTAAAACCGCTTCCAAGATCTGAATACTCCCGCATGGCGCTGAGCCGTTTCTCCGCGGTCTCCTGGAGCATCTTGTTTTTGGTATACATCAGAAATGCATAAGCAGTCCTGTTGGAACGTCCTACACGCCCACGGAGCTGATAAAGCTGGGAAAGACCATATCTATCCGAATCATGGATGATCATGGTGTTTACGTTGGAAATATCCAATCCTGTCTCAATAATAGTGGTGGAAACCAGTACATCCACATCTCCGTTGATAAAATCATACATTACCTGCTCCAGTTCCCTCTGACTCATCTGTCCATGTGCAAAATCCACTCTGGCCTCCGGCACAAGCCTGGATATCCGAAGGGCTACTTCGGCAATGTCATTGACTCGATTATATACGTAATACACCTGTCCACCCCGGCGAAGCTCCCTGCGGATGGCTTCCCGAACAGTCTCCTCATCGTACTCCATAACGTATGTCTGGATCGGCACACGATCCATCGGCGGCTCTTCCAGAACGCTCATATCACGGATACCGATGAGACTCATATGAAGAGTCCTCGGAATCGGCGTTGCCGTCAGCGTCAGTACATCCACATCTTTTTTCATCTGCTTGATCTTCTCCTTGTGAGTAACACCGAAGCGCTGCTCCTCATCAATGATCAGAAGTCCAAGATTTTTAAATTCCACATCTTTTGAAAGAACTCTGTGGGTGCCGATCACAATATCTACCTGCCCCTTTTTGATCCCTTCGATGGTCTTTTTCTGCTGGGCAGATGTCCGGAAACGGCAGAGAAGCTCCACCTTCACCGGAAATTCTTTCATACGCTGTACAAAGGTATTGTAATGCTGCTGGGCAAGAATGGTAGTAGGGACCAGATAAACCACCTGCCGGCTTTCCTGTACTGCCTTAAACGCAGCTCTTAAAGCCACCTCCGTCTTTCCGTAACCAACGTCACCACACACAAGACGGTCCATGATCCTGGTGCTTTCCATATCTCTCTTGGTATCCTCAATGGCTGCCAGCTGATCCTCTGTCTCCTCATAAGGAAACATCTCCTCAAATTCCTTCTGCCATACGGTATCCGGTCCGCAGACATACCCCTCTTTCTCCTGGCGGACTGCATAAAGCTCAACCAGCTCTTTTGCGATATTTTTTACTGCACCCTTAACACGGCTCTTGGTCTTATTCCACTCCTGACCGCCAAGCTTGTTCAGCTTGGGCGTTTTTGCATTTTCGGAGGATCCTGAATATTTCTGCAAAGCATCCAGCTGGGTTGCCAGGATATAGAGATTACTGCCGCCCCGGTATTCGATCTTGATGTAATCCTTCACAACACGGTCAACCTCTACCTTTTCGATTCCACGGTAAATACCCAGTCCGTGCTTTTCATGAACAACAAGATCACCAACGGAAAGCTCTGCAAAATCCTGGATCCTGTTTCCGCTGTACTTTTTCTTTTTTTTACGCTTTTTCTGCTCTTTGCCGAAAATATCGGTTTCCGTCATCACTGCAAATTTGATCAGCGGATACTGGAAGCCACGTCTTGCGTGACCATAGACCACCATGATCTCCCCGGGACTGATGATACGATCCATGTCCTGGCTGTAAAAAGCATTCAGTCCTTCCTCTGAAAGATCCTTTGCCAGACGCTCCGCCCTGGTCCTGGAACCGGAGAGCAATGCGATCCGGTATCCCTGACTCTTATACTGAAGGAGATCCTTTACCAGAAGTTCAAAGCTGCTGTTATAAGAATCTACAGACTTCACCGTAAGATCAAATTCCTCATTGATCTTCCATCCGGAACGTCTGGGAGAAAGTGCGGATACAGCCACACAATTCCGTCTGTTCAGCTTCTTCTGCAGTTCCTGAAAGCCACATAGCCACTGCTCCGGAAGATTTGCCTCGCCTTTTTCCTCTCTGTGCATACGACTCTGACGGTACTCTTCCTCCACACCCTCGCCGTTTTCTGCCAGGTGGTTCAGTTCATCCAGAAACACCAGTGTTTTTTCTTCCGGAAAATAATCCAGAAAGGATACCATATCTTCTCCGTCCATCTTTTCTGCGGCCGGATAAATCGTAATTTCATCTACATTTTCCAGAGATCTCTGACTTTCCGCATCAAAGCTCCGGATAGAATCCACCTCATCATCCCACAGTTCGATACGCCAGGGATTATCCTCTGTTAGCGGATAGATATCAATGATTCCTCCACGCACAGAAAACTGCCCCGGAAGCTCTACCTGACCAATGCGTTCATACCCCAGCTCTACCAGCTCTTCCTTCAGCTGATCCAGATCGATCACACTGTCACTTTTAAAATGAAGAAGTCTGCTTCTGATCTTTTCCAGCGGCATCAGGAAATCCATACATCCGTCAATGCTGGTAACAACGGTCACTTCTTCCTGTTCCAGAAGTGCCCGGATCACACGCATCCGCTGCCGGATCAGAAGATTTCCGTGAATATCTGCCTGAAAAAACAGAAGATCCTTTGCCGGATAAAAATATACATTTTTGTCATAGAATCGGTAATCCTCATAGATTTCCTTTGCGTTGCGCTCATCATCCGCAAGGATCAGATGATATGGAAAAAGCCCGGAAAGTCCATACATCAGATGGACCTTCTGGGACTCCATGCATCCGGAAACATTAAGAATTCCGCAGTTTGCGCCACAGCGCTTTTTTATTTCCCCAAACTCTGCAAGACCCTGCAGAGGATGCAAAAATGCTTCCATACAAACCTCAATTCTTAGGCTTTTTCCTGTTATATTTATTCATCGCCGCATCTACGCCCTCGGACAGGATCATCTCCACAGCCTCTGCCGCATCATTGATCCCTTCATCCACAAGCTTGCGATCACTGTCCGAAAAATGACCCAACACAAAATCTGCCAGATCCCAGTCTTTCGGTTTTGCACCGACACCAACACGGATGCGGATAAATTTTTCAGTTCCAAGGCGGCGGATGATATCCTTGATCCCGTTATGTCCGCCTGCACTGCCTTTTTTGCGGATACGAAGCTGCCCAGGCTCCAGATCGATATCATCGTAGATCACGATCAGCTCTGTCTCCGGATCGATCTTGAAATAGCCGGACATCTCCTGGATCGGACCGCCGCTTAAATTCATATAGGAAAGCGGTTTCATCAGAATAGCTTTTTCACCGCCAATGATACCTTTTCCATACATGGCATTAAATTTTACGCCGCCCTGCGGGATATTATGCTTCTCCACAAGACAGTCAACGGTGTCAAAGCCCATATTGTGGCGTGTAGCCTCATACTGCTTTCCCGGATTTCCCAAACCTGCAATTAAATACATAAAAACTCCTCAGCTGTAATTTACCTGGTTCAACGCCAGGCCCTCTTATGCCTTAAGACATACAAATGCTCTGATCGTATCAGTTGAAATATACCATCTCATCAGCAAGTGGCTCACAAACTTCTACATGCTCTGCGTAAAGTACGACTCCCTCTCCCTGATATTCCATTCTCTTCTCAAACGCAACCTTCGCAGTAACATCCACCCACTGGCCTTCTGCGATCTTCGGAGCAAAAGCGCTCTTGCAGATATAACCAAGGAATGTGGTATCATCTGCACAGCATGTCATGGCTGTTCTTCCGGGAACAAAGAATTTGCTTCCCATTCCACGCGGCTTCAGGGCACGTGCTTTAAAGTGAACGGTTTTTCCGACATAGCGGTCCGGATGATCCATGGAATCCACAAACCAGATACCATAATCCTCCGGAAGGATATCGATCACCGGCGCATCAATATCAAATGGCATCTCATCCTCAAAAAGATCACCAAGCTCGCCCTCTTCATCCTCAAAGATGATCTCCGCACGCTGGTTCACCACCTTAATGCTTCTTCTGTAAGAAGGAAGCGGATCGTTCTCCTGGCAGCGGTTAAAGATAACCATATCCGCATTGCGGACCATGTCCATAAAAAGGGACTTCATATTCGCCATATAGACTTGGAATGTGCTTGCATCCACACAGGTGATATGCTGCTCCACGCCCCAGCCTTCCGGTTTTTCCATTTCTTCGAATTTACTTACCAGCCACATGCCATTATACTCAATGATCACCCGCTCCGGCTGATGCAGGATCTCCATTGCCGCAAGTCGTTCCGGTGTAAGCTCTTCCTCACTGTCAATGCTCTCCACAACGGTATTGCACTGTTTCAGTGCTTCCTCATCATATTCTTCCTCACCCTCTTCGCAAAGGATCAGCAGTGTTTTTCCATCGATCTGAAAGTAATCCTGCTGCAGGGTAAAGCTCAGGAAAGAGGTCTTGCCGCTTTCCAGAAAACCTGTGATCAGATAAACGGGTACTCTGGTCTCTTCCATAAATCCATCCCATCAGATACTGTACGGTTTAATGTACAGTATCTATTTCCTTTCTGTAACAATCTATATCTGTATTCCGTTTTGGCTTTGCGTCAAAACGGACATTTATTTTATCATATGCTTTATGCGATCCCGAAAAGCTCCTCCAGTGCATGCTCGTCAAGCTTAGAACCGATCACGCACAGACGGCCTGTATATTCTGGTGCCCCCTCACGGATCTCAGTTTCTTCCGGAACCATATCAAAATAGATCCATGTTCCGTCTTCTGCCGGAAGCATTCCCTTTGCACGGAGGATGATACCGTATTTATCAGACTCGGAAAGTGCCTCAAGGATCTTCTCAAGTCCCTCACGTGTATATTTTTTAATAGTCTCACGGCCCCAGCTTGTGAAGACCTCATCTGCATGATGATGGTGGTGGTCATGTCCACAGCCACACTCTCCGTCGTGGTGATGGTGATGCTCATGCTCTTCATGATCATGGCCGCAGCCGCACTCTCCGTCGTGGTGATGGTGATGCTCATGCTCTTCATGATCATGGCCACAGCCGCACTCTCCGTCATGGTGATGATGCTCATGCTCTTCATGATCATGGCCACAGCCGCACTCTCCGTCGTGGTGATGATGATGCTCATGCTCTTCATGATCATGGCCGCAGCCACACTCTCCGTCGTGGTGATGATGATGCTCATGCTCCTCCTCAAGCATCTCCTGCTCCAGGGATACCGGATGCTCCATAACCTCTACCAGTTTCTTACCGTCAAGATTCTCGATCGGGGTTGTAATGATAGCAGCATCCTTATTCAGGCTGCGGAGAAGCTCCAGGGACTCCTGAACCTTTTTCTCACTTGCAATATCGGTACGGCTCATGATGATAGCACCTGCATACTGGATCTGGTTATCAAAGAACTCACCGAAGTTCTTCATATACATTTTGCATTTTTTTGCATCAACAACAGTTGTATAGCTGTTCAGTTTAATGTCAACCTCGTCCTGAACACCCTGTACAGCCTTGATAACATCAGAAAGCTTACCAACTCCTGACGGCTCGATCAGGATCCTGTCCGGATCATATTTGGTAACAACCTCTTTCAGAGAGGTTCCGAAATCTCCTACCAGAGAGCAGCAGATACATCCGGAGTTCATCTCACGGATCTGGATCCCTGCCTCTTTCAGGAAGCCGCCGTCAATACCGATCTCACCGAACTCGTTCTCGATCAGCACTACCTGCTCACCCTGAAATCCATCCTTCAGAAGCTTTTTGATCAGAGTTGTTTTTCCGGCGCCAAGGAAACCGGAGATAATATCAATTTTAACCATTTTGTATACACTCCTTTTAACGTAGTTTGACCAGGAAGTATTATACCCCCTGGTTGTATCCTGTTATGCTCATGATGACAGAGAAAAAATTACCTGTTTCTGTATCTGCTGTCATTATATCCATTTTACAAAACAGACATTCCTATTCTGCTTTATATTCAGATTAATAGAGGGATGTGAAAAGCTCACATCCCTGAAAATCGTTCTTCCTATCAGCCGTTGATCATAAAGCTCATAAGCTTGTCGATATCCTCTTTCTCTGCTGCAACGATCTCAAGCTCCGGGATCTCACCAGCGGAAAAGATGTTTGCAAGAGATACATACTGGGAAAGCTTGGATTTCAGGTTCAGTCTGTCTCCCTCTCCTGTTACAAGCTCTACTCTGCCCTTGCAGCTGTCAATTACCTCAAAAAATTTATCAATATCTGTAATATGTGTTACTTTCATTTTAAAAGTCTCCTTTCTTATTAAAGGGCTGTTCTTAACTCTTTCCGTTAGATTATACCCCAGTGTTTTTAAAAAAGCAATCCCTGCCGGGCAAAAACACTTCACAGATATTCTCTACGGATCTATATATATTTCGTCATATTTCTTCAATTTCAACGGTACAGTCTTTTCTTCCTTTGTTCCATTTCATGAGATAAACCTTAAATCCCAGAGAATCTCTGGCAATGGTAAACGGTTCTTCCCTGAGTACTTCGGATCCCATCCCCTGCTCTTTCAGCTCTGCCTGCTTTGTCCTGGCTTTTTCTGTAAGAACTCTAAGCTCTTCATCGGCTTCTTTTCCAAAAGAACGATTCCCATATCCGGATGAAGCTTCCCGCAGCTTTTCAGAAAGGCACATCGTTACCTGGATGTGTTTTGTACGGTGAAGCATTCCTGCCAGTTTCCGTGCTACCCATTTAAACGGAAGTTTCCGATAAATTTCAAGCCACCTGACAAAGGTACGGTCTCCTGCCTGCCTTGCGATCTCTCCCATTACCTCAAATGCCTTTTCCGAGGGAATCCACGGATTTTCCTTGGGAACAATATACTTTTCCGGAACAGCCGGATAACAGCAGTAATTCAATGGCGGAAATTCCACCAGTGCAGAAAGCTTCTCCTCCAGAGCGTTGCAGCTGTCCCCGCCTATATAATCATATTTGTCGCGGAGGATCGCCAGCCGATATTCCAGCTGCCGTAAGTATTCATACCCTTCTACCCAGAAATGACCGATCCGGCTGTAATCGTAGAAATGTTTTTCCAGAGACAGGGTTTCAAAAAACAAAGTCACCACCGAATCATCCTGGTGGACCACAAGAATATATTCTCTACCCTGCCGGCTTAAATCTGCCAGGATCTCGCCCTCGTAATCCGGTTTGTATACACCTGTCATACGGGCATTTCCAAAAACAAGAAAGCTTTCTACCGCATCATTCATAAGATACACAAGGCGGATTTCTCCGTTTTTTACATAAGAATCCACTCTGTATATATTGTCATCGGGCTTTTCCGCCATCTCTTCCGAAAAAGCACTCTCTGAAGCTGCTTTCTGATCCTGAGGATCTTCCTCATCATTCACTGCCACCAGTTCAAACTGATCTTCTCCAAGCAGCTCTGCTAGCTTCTGAAAGGTATCTGGCAGCTCTTCAAATGCCTTCTCTGAGACATATCTCTCCGGTGCTGTTTTTCCTGCAGTATTATTTCCAGTATCCATCAATTACCTCTTTATTCAGTTTCTCCCCAATAACGATCATGATCTCCTGTCCCAGCTTTGCCGGCCGGATGCAGATCTCATGGCGGGTAGCATTCAGCTCCAGCCACTGTCCATCTTCTTTTCTGAGAAAACCTTTTACGCGAAAAACATCTCCGCAGGATGGATCATTTAGGATCCTTTCTGCAGTTTCATGAAGTTCCTCCTCGCTTTTATGAACGTTCATAAAAAACAGAGAATCAAATCCGCCGCCTTCCGCATAGGATTCCTTCACGTAATCCTCTGCCACATACCCGCAATCCAGGATCTTTTCCAGGTCTGTGTCTGTGAGATCATCCCAGTTTCCGGTGAGAATCTCACTGTCCAGATGGCGCCTGCACTGGATCTGGCCAAGTGCACGGTTGAGATGCTCTTTTGTGCTGCTGATCTCTTCCACCGTGGCTTCCTGGCTCCTGCTCAGTAATACATAGCCTGCATCTGCCACCTCGGAAGCCAGCAGATAATCCGCTTCCGCAGAAAGATCCTCTGCCAGCTTCGCATCCACAATGGCGATCACATTTCCGATCTCATACCATTTATCCAACGGTTCCTCATGGAGGGCGTCAAAGAACTCATCCACATCAAAGATTCCGGATGGTTCTACGATGACACGGTCGTAACCGCACATTCCCATGGCGATCAGCTTTGTCTTAAATCGCCGTCTGTGACAGTCCGCATCACAACCGCCGGAAACCATCTCCAACTCACAGTTGTCACCCATTAGATCCTGAAGCAGCATCATATCCACATTCACTGCCCCGAAATCATTTTCCAGGATCCCGATGTTCATGCCTTTTTTCAGAAGATAGGAGGCATATTTTTTTATAAATGTTGTCTTTCCGGATCCGAGAAATCCGGTTATCAGATCGATCTTTATCATATTTCTTCCTTTACCTTATCAACTCTCCGGAGCATACAGTAAAATAAATGCGAATATATGCTTTACTTATGTTCCGGTCATATTTCAATAATCTCCTGCCCGACAAATGCCGGACTGCTATCAGTATATAATCTTTTTTCCGCAAAGAAAAGAGGCGGTCCTGAAAAATCCTCTCAGAACTGCCTCTTTCCGGCTATTTTATCTTTTTATAAACATATATGAAGATTACTTTGTAAACAGATCTACCAGATCCTGACCATCATTATAGCCCTGTTTTTTCAGTTCCTGAACAAACCAGTCATCTACACCGTCTACTGCTTTCTTAAAGGAATCGATATCCATGTCCTTTTTCTCTGTGAAGGTCACACCGTTTTTGTCTGCCCAGCGTGCTTTGATCTCATCATCACTGGAACGGTTGATGTAACGCTCATACTCAACAGCTTTCTGACCACACTCGTCAACAACAGCCTGCTGCTCCGGTGTCAGCGCATCATAAATATCCTGGTTGATGCAGAAGAACAGGCAGTCATAGATTGCATCCCACATGGAGCAATATGGCTGTACCTCCTGTACACTGGCTGCATCGATGGCGGGCAACGGATTCTCCTCGCCCTCTACCGTATTCTGCTGAAGTGCTGTGTAGGTCTCGGACCAGTTCATATTTGTAGCATCTGCCCCCCATCTCTTATAACACTCCATAAGAAGATTAGAGCCGGCTACACGAACCTTCAGATTCTTCATATCATCTACAGATTTTACCTCATGCTTGCTGTTTGTCAACTCACGAAATCCGTTCTCTGCAATACCCATGCAGTGAAGTCCGTAGCCGTTAAGGATCTCCTTCAGCTTGTCTCCGGCCTCTCCGTCAAACTTCGCATCTGCATCATCATAGGAATCATAGATGAACGGCAGGGATACCACATTGAAGCGTGGATCAAATGCAGAATAGATCAGATTGGAATGCATGGAGATCTGTACCGGGTCTCCGTTCATCAATGCCTGGATTCCCTCGGACTGATTTCCGTTTGTCAGCTGATCCGCTGCGTAAATGTTAACCTTGACCTTTCCTCCGGTAGCCTTTTCCATGAGTTCACCGAACTTACGTCCTCCATCAGCCCAGGTACTTGTCTCCGTTGTGGAGCATGCAAAGTTCCAGGTTGTCTCAGGCCAGTTCAGATCACTGTAATCCTCCACGGTATCTACCGAATCCTCTGTAAACAGATCTACAAGATCCTGTGCATCGTCATAGCCTGCACTCTTAAGCTCGTTTACAAACCAGTCGTCGATTCCGTCTACTGCTTTCTTGAAGGAATCGATATCCATATCCTCTTTCTTTGTAAAGGTCACACCGTTGCTCTTCTCCCAGCGGCTCATGATCTCCTCGTCGCCGGAACGGTTGATATAACGCTCATACTCAACAGCCTTCTGGCCTGCCTCATCAACAACCTGCTGCTGTTCCGGTGTCAGGCTGTCATAGATATCCTGGTTGATACAGAAGAACAGACAGTCATAGATTGCATCCCACATAGAGCAGTATGGCTGAACCTCCTGCACACTTGCCGCATCGATTGCCGGCAGCGGGTTCTCCTGTCCTTCTACTGTATTCTGCTGCAGAGCTGTGTAGG
>OHVB01000633.1_pt1 | contig 12208 bp, 10 predicted proteins | sample 1579331 | NCBI WGS metagenome assembly OHVB01 (sample SAMEA3882503, study PRJEB24775) | human gut metagenome | biome: human-associated habitat; feature: intestine environment; material: feces | place: Netherlands | collected 2009/2010
CCTCCAGCCGGTTCTGTGCCTGTTCGTTTAAGTCTGCAAGGTACGTCCAGAACCTGCCGGACAAAAGCAGGTCATTGTACAAGACCGGACGCCATTCTTTCAGATAATCCCGGTGCATCCGTCCCCAGCGTCCGATAGGACGGGATTCCTCCGGCAGCCGCAGGTCAGGGATATAGTAGTCACCGACCAGTATATAGTCAATGCCGTTCTCGGTGATTCGTTTCGGTAAATGTTCCATAATCGACCTCCTGTATTCATTTTTCAGAATCCAGTTGATCGTGTCCCTGTTCGTGATAGATTCAAGGCAACTGAACTCTTCACGAAGTATTATGGCATATCTTTAATATCTGTAGAATGATATTCTGTATTTCCGTATAATTCAAATACTTTGTCTATGCTATCTCCAAGCTTAATACCTCTTACTGTACTTTCTACGACATTATCATGATCTGTAAACTCTCCTGATACGATCATGTTTGCATTGTCCGCAAGTATATATGCAACTCCGTCATTTCCTGCTTCTACATATTCATTGTAAGTATCATATCCGAGGAAACTAAATGCAAGATCCTGTTCTGAAAGCGGCTCTGCTTCTTCTATGTTGGTTACTTCTGTGGTTACTTCTGTCTCTGTTGCTTCAGCTTCCGTCTCTATTTCACTTGTGTTATCCTCTACTACCTCAGTGGTTTCTATTGTCTCCGTGGTTGTTTCTGTTGTTTCGACTTGTGCAGATTCAACGGCAGTGGGGATGGATTCTGCCGTAGCTGTAGTTTCCTGTTTTCCGCAGGAAACAAAAGATAAAATACATATTGTCATCAGTGCTAAAATAATTTTTCTTTTCATAGTCTATTTCTCTTCCTCCAGTGCTGCTTTTACCATCCGTTCAAAGGATTGTGCAAATCTCTCGTCATCCTCTTCTGTCCGCTTCTTCGGACCTTTTAAATGATTTTTATGAGAAGCTCTTCTTGCCTTTTTATTCAGATGTCGTTCCATTAGCATCTGGTCGATGTTCTCATCCGTGTACCATTTACCGGACTGGTGGATGGCGTAGGCACTCTTGCCCAGCGCCATGGCTGCCACGCCATAGTCCTGAGTTACCACGATATCACCCCTGCGGCAGAGACTGATCAGCTTATAATCCACTGCATCTGCCCCGGCTCCTACGACCACTACCTCGCTGTAACCGGAAGTCAGTATATGATTGGTATCGCGCAGAAGTGTCACCGGAATCTGATACTTCCGTGCTGTTTTTTCCACTATGTCCACCACCGGACAGGCATCCGCATCCACAAAAATCTGCATAAGTAAGTTCTCCATCACCTTTTTCTGTAATTGAAATTATAGTAACTTTATCAGACGTTTACAAGTGTATATTTAGCCATAAAAAAACCGACCTCCTATCGTTAGATTTTAGGTCTAACGATAGGAGGTCGGTTCAGGATAAGGCTATTTTTCAATCCATATCAAAAATTATCCATTTTGAACAATTCACTTCTTGTTTTTATTCAGTTTTGTTTTTATTCAGTTTCGTTTTCTTCCTCTAATAGCTTTAATAATGCAGAAGGTTCACACACCTTAACAGAAGATTTCATATAATCTTTTACATTTCTGGTTACTATACAATCCATTTCTGAACGAATTGCTGTTTCCACCATAATAGCATCTTCATAATCACCAATTTCAGAAGATATTGCTTTCCGGCAATCTAAAGAAGTGGTATCCAACAAATGAAATAAAGTAAAAAGCTTGCTCAAAATCTTTCGTGTTTCTGCGTCGTTATGTGTTAAACGGTGTGTCAGATAATAGATATCTGTAACTGACTTTGCTGTAATATAACCCTCAAATTGCTTATTTGCAGAATATATAAAGAGCTTTTGCGCTGCTTCTGAAAATGGAACACGAGACTGTAATGCATCGATGATAACACAAGTATCAACTAAAACTCTCATATTGTATTCAACCTTTCTTCCCGTGCTTCTTCCAGAGTCATATCATTTGAAAGAACGCCAAACAATGATTTAGCAACATCTACTCTATCCTGATATGGATTAGACAATTTTGCAACAACTTTTCCGTTACGAGTAATATAAATATCCTCTGTTTCTGCAAGCATAAGATATTTGCCAAGATTACTTTTCAATTCAGTTGCAGTAATAGACATATCATCATCACCTTTCTTGAAGAATAACTATTTATCGCCTCATAAAGAGAATTTCTCTTTTCAATTATATTATACACAAATCGTACGATTTTATCAACAAAATCGTACAGAAATCGACTATTGAATGCCAGGCGGAGCACTACTCTGCCAGATACATCTTCAGGCTTCCTTCCACAGCATCCATGGCTTCCTCCACACCCGCCTGCCCGTTTAGGTATGCCTGCAGGCTCTCGGTCAGGGAGGTCTCGATCTGAGTGTCTTCCTTAAGGCACAGGGTGGCTGCCCTGCACAGCTCCATCAGATGGTTCGCGGTCTCCTCAGAGTAAGATTTGATGTCGAATTCCACGCTGCTGCCGTCGATATCATAGGTGGTATAGGCTTCCGCCATGCTGCGGTCTGCTGCAGCCTGCGTCTCCAACGCTTTTGCATTGACAGGGAAGCCCTCATAGGTATCCACGCTCTGTAATTCTTCGGACAGAGCAAAACGCAGGAAATCTTTTGCAGTCTCCACATGCTCGCTCCGGCTGTTGATTCCAATGACCATCTTCGGATAAAATGCGTTTTCCATGGAGACCACATTGGCATTCAAAAGCTCCGCCACTGCATATGGCATCATTGCCTCATTAAAGCCGTCGGTCTCCTGAAGTACCAGCTTCACATCAGATCCCAGATCCCAGATATTCGCTGCACGGCCTTCTTTTCTGGAAGGCAGGATGCCGCAGTTATCCGCAATCTTCTTCAAATCTTCCAGCCAGGGACGTAAGATATCACGATTCACCTGACGGTTCTGTAAAATATCATCCACGATCAACGGATAGAACTCTTCCACCAGTTCGCCGCAGGTACGGTCTCCCATATAACTCTCCGTCTTTCCGGATACCGTCTTTGCAATAGCGTCCATGCTGCTCATTTCCTCCGGCTGCACATCCCTGCCGACAGCTAACAATAATCCGAATTGCAGCGGCACCGCATACCGTCTTCCATCCGCCTCTTTATACGCTGTTGTAATATTGGAAAGCAGGGTTCCGTCCTCTTCCATGGGCTGCAATATCTCCTGCAGATTAAACAGCAAGCCCTTAGAGGCATACGTGTCCAATTTCAGATGATCCATCACCATGAGATCCGGTCCGTTGCCGGAGGTCAGGGAAGTGTTCAGATCCTGATAGATCTGCTGATAATCCGCATTTCCGCTGTATTTATCCGTCATGGAGATTGCCGCATCCACATGGATCAGTATCTCCGGATGCTGCTTATGATACTGCACCGCAGCCTGCTGTAAAAAGAAGCTCTCCTCTACGGTATACAGCGTCAGTTCTTCGGTCACCTCTATCACCGCATCGGGATCATATCTATAAATCATTATTTTATCCCCGCTCTCACTTCCAAACCACGCGTATACACTGCCGTCCGACAGTGCCACAATATCCCGGCACCACTGATCCGACATGGAAAAGCTGGTATCGATTCCTTCTAATAGCTTCTGCCAGTTAGTATCTCCAGCATCACAGTGGAAGAATCCATCTGCATCCGCCGCATAGACTGTGCCGTCCTCCAGTACACTGAAATAAGCAGAGCTATAGCTGTCCTGGGAAAAGGGAATCACTCCCTTAGCTTTTGCCCCGTTATTTCCATCCAGCTGCATCTGTAACAATCCGTTCACAGAGCCCTGTTCATCTGCCTGTGCCAGATACAACGTGTCTCCCACAGCGCTGACCCACTTATTATCCGCCAGAGTTCCGCTATCGATCAGGCTGTCGCTCTCCTGGCTGCTCACCATGCTTCCGTCCTGTGCCAATACAACATCCAGGGAAAAATAAGACAGTCCCACTAACAATCCGTCCTCTGTCAGTGTCACATACTGCGGCGCATCATAGAACCGATAGCCATCCATATCGATAGGCTCCAGCCACTTCTGTGGTGTAATATCCAGCGCATTACCGTCCGCTTCCTTCCACAGATGTGCGGAAGAGCTCTCCTCATCCCGGTAACAGTTGCCGTACAGGTACTGATTCCCCTCCGCATCCTGCAACAGTGTAAAACTGTCACTGTTCTCCAGATCCTTTCCCTCGGGAAACGCCTTCAGCCAGTCCTTCGTCACTTCCGTCAGAGTATCTCCTTCTCCCAGCTTCCATTCCTCCAGAGTGGTCTGTCCTTCCGCTCCTCCTGCCACAAGAAAATGGAGTTCGTCATCCGAACGGAAAATCTGACTGATACTCTTGTCCTTCCATTCCTCCGGCAGCGAAAGTTCCGTCTCCACATAACATCCCTTCTGCGCTTCTTCCGAAGATGTTTGGATCTGCAGATCATTCTTGTTCCCGCAGCCGGTGAACAGTCCCATGACGATTGCCATACAGGTCGCCAGTGCGATTCCTTTTTGCATGTTATTGTTATTCAAATAGTTTCTGTTTTGCATCCTTCTCTCCCATTCTGCTGTGTCGTTTCACAACTTTTTCTTACAGGAAAAGTATAACGGTTTCTTTTTTAGGATAACAGCAGGCACGGTTTAAGATACCTTTACCTTTTGTTTAAGATTTCCTTAACGCAAAACGGAACCGGCATAATTGCCGATTCCGTCTTCTCCGGGAACCCTTTTAGGAATTCAATATCTTCATAAATTCTTCTCCGGTAATGGTCTCTTTTTCATATAAATACTGAGACAGTTCATCCAGTTTAGCACGATTTTCCATCAGGATCTGTCCTGCCTTCTCATGCTGGCGTTTTACCAGTTCCACCACTTCCTTATCAATAGAAGTCTGGGTCTCCATGGAACAGGTCAGGGAGGAATCTCCACCCAGATACTGGTTCGTCACGGTCTCCATGGCTACCATATCAAAATCTTTACTCATACCGTAGCGGGTGATCATACCTCTGGCCAGCTTCGTGGCCTGTTCGATATCGTTGGAAGCTCCGGTAGTCACAGATCCGAAGGCGATCTCTTCCGCTGCACGTCCACCGGTCAATGTAGCGATCTTGTTCTCCATCTCTTCCTTGGTCATGAGGTAATGATTGCCTTCCTCTTCCACCTGCATGGTATAACCCAGTGCTCCGGAAGTTCGGGGTACAATGGTGATCTTCTGCACTGGTGCGGAATTGGTCTGCTTCGCTGCCACCAGTGCGTGACCGATCTCATGGTATGCCACGATCCGCTTCTCCTTATCTGTAAGGATGGCATTCTTTTTCTGATAACCGGCGATAACCACTTCAATACTTTCTTCCAGATCCGCCTGGGTCGCGAACTTCCGTCCGTCTCTGACTGCCCGAAGAGCTGACTCATTGACGATATTGGCAAGCTCTGCACCGGAAGCGCCGGATGCCATACGGGCGATTTTATTGAAGTCTACGTTATCTGCGACTTTGATCTTGCGGACATGCACTTTCAGGATTTCTTCTCTTCCTTTCAGGTCGGGAAGTTCTACCGGCACCCGTCTGTCAAAACGTCCGGGACGTAACAGTGCGGGATCCAGACTCTCCGGACGGTTAGTGGCCGCCAGAATGATGACACCGTTGTTGCCTTCAAAGCCATCCATCTCCGTTAACAGCTGGTTCAGGGTCTGTTCTCTCTCATCGTTACCGCCCACCTGTCCGTCACGCTTTTTACCGATGGCATCGATCTCATCGATAAATACGATACAGGGAGCCTTTTCCTTCGCCTGCCTGAACAGGTCTCTGACCTTGGAGGCACCCATACCTACGAACATCTCCACGAATTCCGAACCTGACATAGAGAAAAAGGGAACATTGGCTTCTCCGGCTACTGCCTTGGCTAACATCGTCTTACCGGTTCCGGGAGGGCCTACTAAGAGGATGCCCTTCGGCATGGAAGCACCGATCTCTTTGTATTTGTCGGGGTCATGCAGGTATTCCACGATCTCTGTCAGATTTTCCTTCGCCTCGTCCTCACCTGCCACATCGGTGAACTTGATACCGTTGGAAGACTTCACATAGACCTTCGCATTGCTCTTGCCCATGCCTCCCATTCCGAACATCATGGAGTCGCCGCCGGCCTTTTTCGCCATCTGACGGTACATCAATTGTCCGAAGCCAATAATGATGATCAAAGGCAGCAGCCAGCTGATCAGAAAGCTTAAGAGTGGTGAAGCTTCCTCCACGATCTCACTGGAGAATTTTGCCCCGCTGTCATACAGTCTCTGCGTTCTGTCCGGATCATCCATCAGACCGGTCTTGTAGATGGTCTTGTCATCTTTTGCGGTAAACACGATCTGATTATCCTGGACCTGTACCTCATCGATCTGTTTATCATAAGTCATCTGCATAAAAGTGTTGTAATCCACTTCCTTCACTGCCCGCTGTACGATCTGCGGTACCAGAAGACTGTTGATCAGCATGATCGCCACCAACGCGATCAGATAGTAAAATATAAACGGTTTTTTATTAGGTTGTTTTACTTCCTGCATATAGGATTCCTTCCTCATTCTTGTAAGATGGTCTAAAACTGTTGTAATAAAACAATCATAGCTATTTTGTGCCGGACAATCAATATTTAATCTGTTACCTTATTCTAAAAAAAGAATAAACTTCAGCGTGAAAAAGGCTACGTTTTCTCAGATTTGTTTCTTTTCCTTCTCCCTAAAAAGAGAGACAATGAGACTATGATAAAGGAGGGAGCGATGATGCGTCATGATTCCGGTAAAGTGTTGAGCTCTATATTGAAATATCTTTTGAAATTACTGTTTGTCTGCCTGTTGCTGGGCATTCTGTATTATAGCTTCAAGGATTCCATGGGGGATATGCTGACGGAGCTTGCCGGTGTCTCCCCACAGGTGGTCTTGTCCCTGTTTGTGACCGTGATCCTCTACCATATCTGCGAAGGGCACATCACCTGGCTGATCGTGCATAAGACACACCCGGAATACACCGGCTTACAGGGATTCTGCAATGCTTTCTACTGCTCTTTCTATAAGACGGCCACTCTGGGCAGCGGTTCCGGCATCGCAGGAATCTATTACCTGAACAAAGCCGGTATCCCGGTTCCCAATGCCACCGGCATGTACTTTTTCCAATATATTGTCCACAAGGTCTCTATGGCAGTCTATAGTCTGTTATTGTTTTTGGTAACCTACAGATTTATTCACACCTCGTTTGCATACTATCAGGGTTATATTCTGCTGGGATTTGCAGGTGTCTGTGTGATCGCAGGAGTTCTGTTAGCAGTGGCTACCGTTCCCTGGATGCAGACTGCCTGTAATCTGCTGGCCAACCACCTCCGTGCAAAGCATCCCTCCTGGGAGGAAAAACTCACCGGCGCCGGGCATAAGCTTGCCCAGCTGCAGGCGGAAAGCCGTTCTCTATTAAAAGACCCTCTGCTGCTCCTTCGCCTGTTCCTGTGCAATCTGTTAAAATTCACTACCTGGTATATCATTCCCTGGATGGTATTCTGCAATTCTCCTGGGGATGGATCTGGCGATCTGCCCTTTTCTTTCCTGCAATGCTTTGCTCTGACCTCCCTCAGCCAGTCGCTGGCGGGTGTCATCCCCACCCCGGCGGGGATCGGATCCGTAGAAGCTGTCTTCACATTGCTGTTCCGGCGTCTCCTGCCGGAGGCCAAAGCCCTGTCTGCCGTGCTTCTCTACCGGTTCACCACCATGCTGTTACCCTGTGCCATTGGTGCCTTTTTCGTACTGGGTGAGAGGATTGTCTCCTTACACAGGAAAAAGAGAACGGCAGACTAATATACTTTCCTAAAATCTCCACGCAAAACAAGCCACAACACAGTATTCTGTGTCGTGGCTCTTATTATATTCCGTTATTATAAAAACAAATGCTAAGTATTACTTTCTCTGTAAGAAATCAGGAATCTTCAGAGATTTCTCTTCTACAGAGCTTCTGATATCTGTAGGCTTATGAATACCGGGCACCGGCTGTATGGGTCTCGGAGCCTGTCCTCCCTGTCCCTGGGATGTCGTAGGAGCGGTAGACTGTATATTCATTCCCTTCAGAGAACTGGGAGTCATATGGGAAGCAGGCTGTCTGAAAGCAACACCACCGCCCAGACGATTCTGTACCACATTGTTGGCCTTATCTTCCAGACCGGTAGCGATCACGGTGATCGTACAGCTATCGGACTTGGACTCATCGTACATAGCGCCGAAGATGATATTGACATCATCTCCTGCCAGTTCCTGAACATAGCTTGCTGCATCGGATGCATCTGCCAGAGTGATATCTCCGGAGATATTGATAATGACATGAGAAGCACCGGAAATAGTGGTCTCTAACAGAGGACTCTCTACTGCCATCTTGACAGCTTCGCTTGCCTTATCATCTCCCTTGCCTTCACCAATACCGATGTGGGCAATACCCTTGTCCTTCATAACGGTCTGCACATCGGCAAAATCCAGATTGATAAGTGCCGGCAGATTGATCAGATCTGTGATTCCCTGTACTGCCTGCTGTAATACTTCGTCTGCTTTCTTTAATGCATCCGGCATGGAAGTACGTCTGTCAACGATCTCTAAAAGTTTATCGTTTGGAATCACAATCAAAGTATCCACACTCTCTTTGAGTTTCTCAATACCGGATACGGCATTGATCATACGTTTCTTTGCCTCAAACTTAAATGGCTTTGTCACAACTCCAACGGTCAGGATTCCCTGCTCCTTGGCAATCTTTGCAACGACCGGTGCTGCACCGGTACCGGTACCGCCGCCCATGCCGGCTGTGACGAAGACCATGTCGGCACCCTGCAGGGCCTTGACGATTTCTTCTTTGCTTTCCAGGGCAGCCTGTTCGCCGACCTGGGGATTGGCACCGGCGCCGAGGCCGCGCGTCAATTTTTCACCGATCTGAATCTTGACATCGGCTTTGGATACTTCCAGGACCTGGTCTTCCGTATTGACCGAAATGAACTGGACGCCCTGCAAGCCGCTTTCTATCATACGGTTGACAGCGTTGTTACCGCCGCCACCGACACCTATTACTTTTATGTTTGCAAACTCTGCCATATCGCATTTTCCTCCTTCAGACTCTATAACGCACACCCTGTGCAGTAGGATTCCTTATTATTTTACACTATCTTAGAAAATTTATCTACCTGTTTTTGAAAATCAAGGCCCTATGCGCCTTATTTCGTCTTGACAAGGGGCGAGCGCACATCCGTGTCGATGTATTGGACGGCCAGATGATTTTCCTGAACTTCGGCCAGCAGCGTTTCCGTCAGCTTCGCCCGTTCTGCCGGTTCATCGCCGCTGCCCAGGTGGATAGGGATGGAATCGGTCGTATAGGCGACGATGCTTTCGGGATTGCCCACGTTGATTTCAGCGATATTCTTGAGAATATCCGGCGGCAGGCTTTGGAGATAGACCATGGCCGAATGGAGGGTCGGGTCCGTCACCGTATCGCCTAAGAGCAGGTTATCGACTTTCTTGCCCGTCATGATTGGCAGGGATACGCCCTTGATCTGCGGCCCCAGTTCGATGACCCGCCCCGTCTTGTCGACATAGGCGAAGCCGTATAGCGTCGTGATGACAGCGGCTGGCTTGCGTTCTGTCAGGGTGACGTGGATCGTCGCCGGGAATTCCCGCGTCACTGTCGCGTCGGCAATGCGCAGGTCTTTCTTCAGCCGTTCTTCCACATCGTCTGTCGACAACTGGACGACGTTGACATAGGAATAAGCCCCGCAGGCCCGGTAGACGTCTTCAAAGGACATGTTCTCGTTGCCATCGACGATGATCGTCCCGAAAGAGACCGGCGCCAGGCGCAGGAAGAGCCAGATGACGAAGACGCCGAGGACCGTAAAGATACAGCCGATACGGCGGCGCCGGGCCCAAATCTGTTTCTGCCGAGCCTTTTTCTTCTTCAGCCGTGCTGCCTGGCGGGCCTTGCGGCGGCGCTGGGCTTCTTTCTTGGCGGCCAGGGCTTCCCGGTCCGGTTCGTTCAGCGGGTCGTTCTCAAGATGAGGAGGAACAAACACATCATGAGGATCGTTAGGCAGCACGACCCGTCGCTGCCCCGTATGATATGATTTCTTTCCCATTAAAACTTACCTACCGATGCTTCCAGCAAAATCTTTTCACACAAATCTTCAAAGGACATGCCCATGGCCCGGGCGGCATCGGGGACCAGGCTGGTCGCCGTCATGCCCGGGACGGTGTTGATTTCCAGGACGAACGGATGGCCTTCTTTGTCGGTCATGATATCGACGCGGGATACGCCGCTGCAGTGGCACAGATGGAAGACATTCAGGGCCAGGTCCTGCATTTCCTTGGTCAGTTCCGGCGAAATCGGAGCCGGGCAGAGGTGCTTGGCGACGCCAGGGGCATACTTGGAATAGAAGTCGTACTTGCCCGTGCTGGACACGATCTGGATGACCGGGAAGGCGACGTCGTCCATGACGGCGACGGTGAATTCATCGCCATCGATGAAGGCTTCGGCTACCAGCGAAGCGCTGTACTTGAAGGCTTCTTCCAGGGCCGGACGGAGTTCCTCCTTGGTCTGGACGATGACCGTGCCGATGCTCGAGCCCTGGCCGGACGACTTGATGACGACAGGCAGGTCGAAGCGCTGTTCAATGTCGGCAGCGATGGCTTCGCGGTCCTGAGTGGCGAAATAGTAGGCAAAGGGCGCTGTGGCAATGCCGGCCCCCTGGAAAGCGGCCTTGCTCATGACCTTGTTCATGCCGACAGCACTGGCCATGACGCCGGGACCGGTATAGGGAATCCCCATCATTTCACACAAGCCCTGGATGACACCGTCTTCGCCGTAGCGGCCGTGAAGGGCGTTGAAGACGATGTCGATACCCTTTTCGGTCAAGGTCTTGGCGAATTCTTTCGGTACGAGTTCGATCGTTTCGATGTGATATCCCTTTTTCGTCAAAGCGTCAGCAATGGCAGCCCCAGTGCGGCGCGATACTTCTGCTTCTGTCGAAGGACCGCCGACGACGACGGCAATTTTTTTATCTTTCATGTCTTCCATTTCCTTATTTCTCCATTTCTTTAGCTTCAGCGAGATAGGCTTCGCCGACTTTATAAATGTCTCCGGCCCCCATGGTGATGACCAGGTCGAGAGGCCGGGAATTTTCCTTCAAATAAGCCACTAAGTCTTCTTTGTGCGGGATATAGGTGACATCTTGTCCCGTCGTTTCCTTGACCTTCTTGGCAATGAGTTCCCCTGATACACCGGGGATGGGATCTTCACCGGCACTGTAGACGTCGGTGACGATGAGCTTATCGGCTTTGGCAAAGGCGCTGCCGTACTGGTCAAGGAGCAGCTTCGTCCGCGTGTAGCGGTGCGGCTGGAAGAGGCAGACGACGCGGTGCGTCCCCATATCGCGGGCAGCTGTCAAGGTCGCATTGATTTCCGTCGGATGGTGGGCATAGTCGTCGACGACCCAGACGTCACCGACGAAGCCCTTGGTCTGGAAACGCCGTTTGGCGCCGTGGAAATGGCTCATGGCCGAAGCGATGCCGTCGAAGGGCAGGCCGCAGGCATCGGCGACGGCTGTCGTCGCCAGGGCGTTGAGGACGTTGTGGCGTCCCGGTACGTTGAGGACCATATCCCCCATCTTTTCGCCGTGCTTATAGACGGAAAAATGGAGCTTGCCCTTGAGGTAATGCAGGTCGCTGGCCTGATAGTCCGCCGGCTGTTCGATGCCGTAAGATACGTAACGGCGGCCCGTCTGCGGGGCCAGGGCGCGGATCTTGTCGTTTTCAAAGCACAAGACGGCCAGGCCTTCTTCAGGATCGAGCTTCTGGATGAACTGCTTGAAAGCGGCGATGACGTTTTCCAGCGAGCCGTAATGGTCCATATGGTCGGCGTCGATATTGGTGACGACGGCGATATAAGGGTTCTGCTTGAGGAAAGTCCCATCGCTTTCATCGGCTTCGGCGATGACATAGGCGCCTTTCCCCAGGATGGAATTGCTATGCAGGTAATCGACTTCGCCGCCGATGACGATGGTCGGGTCCTGATGACATTCTTCAAAGACCTGGCCCAGCATGGACGATGTCGTCGTCTTGCCGTGGGCACCGGCTACGGAAATCCCCTTCCCCCAGCTCATGATATGGACCAGGGCATCCGAGCGATGGATGA
>OHVB01000639.1_pt1 | contig 12163 bp, 7 predicted proteins | sample 1579331 | NCBI WGS metagenome assembly OHVB01 (sample SAMEA3882503, study PRJEB24775) | human gut metagenome | biome: human-associated habitat; feature: intestine environment; material: feces | place: Netherlands | collected 2009/2010
TGGATTTTCAGTGGGTTATGGGAATGAAAAAAGGACAGCCTCAAACGAAGCTGTCCCCTTGTGCGGAATCGTGGAAGATTATCGAACCTTTGTTGAAGACTTCAAGAGAGTGCTGGAGTTTGTGGAGTGGTTGGAGGAAGAGGGTTTATAGAGTGCATTGAAGAAAAACATTGTCAAAATGAAAATATTCTTTATCTTTGCATTGTTATATGCATTCGGGAGATAACAAGTAAAAGCAAGCATCTTTTCCCTAAAAGGGATGCTTGCTTTTTTATTTTTAGCTCATACCGAGGGGGTACTACAACAAGGACGGTTGTTCTCTCATTTTCCCGATTAATTTACATATAACATGAGAACAAGCCAACATCTTGTGATAGTCGCCATTGAGGCGGAGATTATCAGACTTGTCCGGGTGCGAGCCTACAGGCGAGTACGTTTCGGCAAGGTTGAGAGAGTCCGCAGCCACTACAGACGTTATTAGGGTAAGGTCTGTACCCGCCTGCAACTCTGAGCCGTAAGGCTCTCTGCTTCACCCCTCGGTTTTTTATTGTTCTGTAATCCTCCTTGTTATCCAGCCAAACGGTTAAGTCTAGTAGGCTACATTCAGTTGCTTGTGATGATTTTTGTCCTCTGACCTGCAAAACATCGTTCTACTATTCTTTACATTTCTACTATGCTTGCCTATTTATTATTTGGAGCAGGCACTATAACGCCTGAATGAAATTATGATAAAGCACAAAAGAGAGTTCAGAGAACTCAGTGATGAGACAAAGCGGAAAATCAGCCGGTCTTCTTCAAATAAGCCTAAGACAGATAGCCATAAGCAACATATCAGCCAGGCTATGAAAAGGTATTGGCAAAGTGTTCCTCATCGCCCGGTTTCGGGTGATACGATGAGCGTATAGTTATTGTCAAGAGGAAGAAGAATGGAAAAATAAAGCGGAATATTGAAAAAATGGTAAGTGGTAAAGTTTGATAGACTAAAATTAAGGGTTGATGTGGATAGTGTAATAGTTAAAAATGAGGAAATATTTCAGCATATAGTCGAAAATGGAAAATTATGTGAATTGAGGTATCATCAAAGTTCGCCATTTCAACTGGGTCTTAAATTGGATTATCTCAAGAATGAAGCGATAATAGAATTTTCGGGCAAAGTATTGGGAAAGGACTATCCTCAATTAATATCCTCAGCCACCATTATGGAATGCTTTGAGCATATTGCCCAACTTGGATTTTGTGAGTTCGATATGTCTTGTTTGGAATCCGCTATGGTGCTCTCTTGTGATGTCACGAATGATGTTGAGGTTTCAGATATCAATGCTATGACCAAATATATTAGGGGGCATCTTAAAAACTATACTCAGTTCACTTGTTCCTTGTTGAAGAATGGCAATCTTATTATAGAGAAGAATGTGACTTCGACCAAGTGTAAGAGACGAATGGTGATTTACGACAAAAGCAATGAAATGCTGATGTCCAGTAATATGAGGTTTGCGGAACAATATGACCTTTTGGGAGCGTTTGATGGCAAATGCCGTTTTGAAATGAATCTAAGGAATATGGAGGCGATACGTTCAGCACTGGGCGTAACCGATAACTCGTTGAGGTCAGTCTTATCTTCTGATTCCACACCACTAAAGGATTTTCTTCAAGACGTTTTGTCCGTTGAACCTCCGGTTAAATGCTCTGATTGGAAAGAATATGTCCGAACACTTGTTCTTCGTGACTGCAATTTTGACCTTGCGCAGGTTGAGGCGAAAGTCCGTAGCCTATACAAACAAGGAACATTCATAACGGGTGTTATGAAGCCTTACAGGGCTATGATGGAAGAACATTATTGCGCTGATCTGGTTTTTAGTTTGCCAGATTTACTGTCCAAACTGTCTTGATGTATCAAATCAATGTCTGTATCAATTTAAGGTCTGAAAAGAAAGGTGACACGTCTTGAAAACGTATCACCTTATCTTTTTGTCTTAACTTGGATGGTAACGGGGTTATAAATCCTCTCCGTTGGCTCTGTTTTTAAGATTGTCGTAGTAGAGGCTTATGTAATATTTCCCATAGTGTTCACTGATAGTAAACCATACTTGTCCCGAAATGTTTTCAAGAGCCTTTGTTCCAAAGTAGAGATTTGCTTCGTCTTCTGTCATATTGGAGGTTTTCTCTTCCATATCTTTGAGTTCTTCCTCTGTAAAGTTCACTTTTAGATAGAATGACGTATCGTATCTTTTTTTATGTACTAACATCTCATAAGAAATGTCTTCGTCATCAGGAATCGGTTGGGGTTCTTCAAAAGTGAAATACTTATCGTTCTTCTTGAACTGATAAAGAAGATTATTGTATGAAATACGAATTGAAGCTTCGTCTTCTAGAACACTGCTAGCAACATACACCCTATCCACTTTGCCATTATTAGTAGAGATGTAAATGTTAGAATCTTTCCCATTGAATCTTCCGGAGAGATTCTCAAATTGAGGGTTATACTTAAACCCTTTATTTTTGAGTTCCTTAATCATTTGTTCCTTGCTTCCGTCTATTGGAATGCCTAAGAACTTGATGGTGTTATCGGAGTTTGTTTGAGCCACAAGCGATAAACACGCAAGTAACGAGCATAAGATGGTTACCAATTTTTTATGAAAAAATGTTTGTAACAGCCTGGCTCCGGTGGCAATGTCGTGGTATAAACAAAAGTGTGAAGCCATTTCATCTATCTGACAGGAGGTTTAGCAGAACCGTAGGCAAAATAAATGACTGATACTCCACACTCGCTGAGATATGGAGCATCAGTAGCGAAACGCTATGAGGACAATATACCTTAGCAAGTGCGAAATGTCCCCGTCACCCCTTGCCTTTTTGAAACTGCTAATTTCCTGTCAAGGTAACACGAAAACACTTTCGCTGATATGTCCATCAAGCCTATAAATTGACTTGATGTAACAAAGATAATGATTTAGTCCGTAAAAAGATACGAAAAGTTATTTTTTGTGCGGTGACGTGATAAGTGTCCCTTTACGGATGATACACTTTTTGCCGTTGTAAGGGTGGCTTTCAGAGAGACCGTAGTTTTTCAGATAGTTGTAGGAAACGCCTAATGTGTCCCTATCCCAATTGTCGGTCAGGGCTTTGATGTTACCGTAGTAATAATGTTGTCCGTTCAAGGTGGACAACGTTCCTTTTTTGTTTATCCATATCGCAAAGGTCGGTAAAGTTGCAACGGAAAAATGGCGTGTCCTATAAGTGCCTGAGGGTCAGTCGATTCGGTGCTTACCTTTAGTGCTGTAACCGGAATCGAGAAATGCAGCAAAAGTGGTAACCAGAGTGCAACATAAATAGTAACAGTAGTACAGCGAAATCGGTAACAAGAGTGCAGCAAAAACGGTAACAGGAATGCAACGTTTTTGAATATTAATCCGACCTTTGAGTCATAACTTTTAGCAAAGGTGTTATGACAACAAAGGCCTACAAAGCACTCAGTCGACTGATTATGTACGACAAAATCAAAAGGTTCTACGAAGAGGACCACCAATCAATCCGCTGGATAGCCAGGGAGTTGAATCTAAACTTCAGGACTGTAAAGAAGTACCTGGAAATGGACCAGCGGGAGTTCGAGCAGTTCTCGGACACGGTTATCAACAGAGGTCATATCCTTGACCCATACAGAGACTTTATCATCGGGAGCCTAAGCCAGTACCAGGAAACTCCTGCCGCCCAGATGCATGACTGGCTTAAGGAGAACTACAGTGACTTCCCCAAGGTATCCCCGAAGACGGTCTACAACTATGTGATGAAGATCCGTCAGGAATACGGGCTTCCTAAAATCAGTGAAAGCGAACGTCAATACTCTGCACTCCCGGAAACAGCCCCAGGAGAGTATGCACAGGTTGACTTTGGTCAGACCAAACTTCGCAAGAGCGATGGCACGCGTGTAAAGGTGTACTTCATTGCAATCCTGCTAAGCCATAGCCGTTACAAGTTCATATGGTTCCAGGACAAGCCGTTCACCAGTGAAACTGCGGTAATCGGTCATGAGAAAGCCTTCGATTTCTTCCACGGAATCCCTAAGAAACTTGTATACGATCAGGATGCAGTGTTCCTTTGGGATGAAAACGCTGGTGACTATCGCATGACTCAGGTCTTTGACAGTTATGTTAAAAGCCGCCCGTTCAAGGCCATCTTCTGCCGCCCCGCAGACCCGGAAAGCAAGGGTAAGGTGGAGAACTGTGTCAAATATGTGAAGCGGAACTTCCTCTTGAACAGGCAGTACTCAACACTCGACAACCTTAATCAGGAAGCACTCGCTTGGCTTGACAGAACAGGGAATGGTATGGTCCACAATACAACTTGCAAGATACCATATGAAGTGTGGTGCACAGAGTGCAGGGAACTGCTGACGTTCATCCCGGCTCTGGCGCCCGAAGCAAAGGCTGGCCACAAGGTCCTCAAGACCAACAGCATAAAATACAAAGGCAATACTTACTCCTTGCCAATAGGCACCTATCGTGGGGAGGATACTAGAGTATACCTCTCCGAAGAAGGTGGCAGTCTTCTTGTGAAAGATGTGGACGACAATCTCATCGCCAAGCATACCATCCCTGCTGGCAAGGGACAGACCGTGATAAACAACAATCACGCGAGGGATACATCCGTCAGCGTCAATGATAAGTGTGACTATGTCAAAAGTCTGTTCACAGACCAGAATGCAATAGGTCTCTTCCTTGTTCATATCCGTGAGCGCTATCCACGTTATATGAGAGATCAGCTTGCGGTAATCATGACATGCGTCACCAATCTGCCCATCTGGCGCATTAAACGACGCACTCTGCGGAGGCCGACCCTAAAGTTGTTTTCGAGAAGAAAGTCTGTCATACCCACTACGCCTTTAGCTGGGTGCTCAATGTGCTCCTTATCGATCTTCTTCATAATATGCAGGTTCTCCTCGCTCTCGCCTTTGGGCTTGTAGTAATGAGCCGTGCGGCTCAAGCCAAGGATCTTGCACTGCTTCTGGATGCTGACCTTGCTCTTCGGGGAAATCAGTCGTCTGCGGGTATCTCTATCCCCAATTTCCTGGATACCCGCTTGGCAAAATCCAGCTGCATCTCCAGATCGCCTATCTTACGGAGATATCGGTCCTTCTGCTTCTCGAACGCAGCTTCATCCATCTTCGGGGTTTCGAAAGCTGCGGCTGAGTTCTCAAGGAACTCCTTTTTCCAACGGCTGATCATCACTGGTGACAGCTCAGTTCATTGAGTGTCTCGCGCTCTTTGAGGGCCTCGATGGCCACTTTTGCCTTGAACTTGGCGTCGTACTTTTTCCTTGTCTGCTTTGTGGTGCGAAGTTATTGTTTTTTAACTTAAGCACCTGTATTAAAATCCGGGAGTATTATAGTTTCAATTATATATAAGGATTAAAACTTCTCTCTCTCACTTCTATTCTGGTTATTTGAACGCGATGCACTTCCTTTGCCGAAGTTGTATCTAAGGCTGATTTGCATCAATGTGTTATTAACTCTTTGATCCCCCCAAGATGTGAACTTGAAATCTGGGATAGTGATGTCTTTATATGTACGTTTTGATACAAGACTTGTTGGTATTGCAAAGTTAACAGACAATGATAATTTGCCCTTACATAGCGGACTCATTAAACCAAGCATTAAGTTCTCTTCTTGATTATATTCTTCTCCTTGTAATAATGGGTGCTTATCATGTCGTAAGAAATATGCAGCCATAAGATATAGATGTGAGTTCATCTGATATGTTGCCATAGCATCCAAATACCATGTGCGACCTCTATGCCAAATATTATCTGAGCCTTGCCTTCCATACCACTGGTAATTTGCAGTAAAATTCACTTGGAACTTCTGGCCGATGTTATAGTCACCGCTTAAACCTATGTATTGATGTAGGTATTTACTTCCCACTAAAGTCTCAACAACATAGTCATTCTCCATAAAATACCAAGGAGTTATATCATTAGCAGAATGTTTCAGCATATATGTGAACTCAATGATTTTTAGAACATTAATACGCCATTCCATATAGTGCATAACTCTTTCTTTTAAATCTGGGTTACCTCGGTACATTAGAATCTTATTCTTATTATAGGCAACCGTAGATAACTGATCCAAATTAGGATATTCGATATTACAAAAGTAATTACCCGTAACTGACAATTTCTTGAGAGCTTGCCAATGTAATTTTGCTGAAGGCATCCAAGAATAACGATTATCAGAGTCTATACCATTATCTCTATGCACAAAAAGCACATTGCCACCAATTGCAAGACTAACTTTTTGATGTGGATTTATCACCAATGAGGCATAGATATCATGACGTTTCTCTAAAGAGCGGAATAATTCTTTGTCTGTATTGGTGTCCTTATTTATATAAGATTTGTCTGTATAAGTATATCCAACGTTACTTGTAAGGATATTATTCCAAATATTGTAAGCGTTGGCATTATATCTCCAATAATTTTTTCTTCCTGAATAATCTAATTGGGTAAGTTTATCTACATTTTCATAAGCTCTGTTTTCGTTAACATTGTAGTAGTTATATGTGAGATCGCTTGTAATAATGAATCTATCTGTTATATCACCTCTATAGAACAGACCACTTGTTGAGTTGATATTACGATAATTATTGCTATTTTCTGATAACAGCATATTTTCAGGTGTCTGATAACTCTCGAAACTATCGTATTTTCCTCCATCAAGCCATGATTGAATAGAAATTGTATGTTTTGGAGCGATCTTATAATCTACACCAAAGCTAGCATTGAAATTTCTGTTCGCATTGTTGTTGTTCGGATTACGATAGTCTTCCATTGCGGTAGCTTCTGCTACTTCGTTCTTGTATAGATAACTATATGATGTTGCACTATACATTTTCTTATTAGACACATTGAAATCGCTATAGATATTCCATTTGTCCAATGTGTAAATAAAGTTTGCCCCTATATTCTCACTATGAGAATTGGGAGTACGAAAAGATACAAGCCCTTTGGACTGAACGCCCAAATCATAACCTAAATAGTTGTCGTATGTAATATAGTTCAGCACAATAGGCATATCGCCATATTTCCCTTTAGGGAATCGCAATAATTCAATCTTCTTTATTCGTTGGGGATTTAGATTCTGTACCAACTCTTTTCCTACTTCTCTTCCATTAAGCATTATTGGCACATCTCGATATTCACCAATCTTTACCGCATCAGATGCCCAATCTACACTAATTCCTGGTAGTTTGTCCAATAACTGAAGAGAATTCTTTGAATTGTTTCTCAAAGAATCGGTAAGAAAGAATGTTTCTGTTATTGCATCCTTATGTTTTGAGTCTCCTGTAACAACTATCTCTTCTAATAATTCAGCATTTACATTAAGGATTAAGTTTCCCAGATTACCAGGCTGACATACTATAGAAATCTTTTCAAACCCAATAAAAGACAATTGAAGCAGATATTCTCTATCCTCATTCACTTTAAGTTCAAAACATCCCTCCAAATTTGTTGTTGTCCCTGTTATATAAGTGGAGTCTGATTGCTCCATAAGTACGCAATTAACTCCGACAATGGGATTGTTTTCATTGTCAATAACTCTTCCCCGAATGCTTTGGGCATTCGAATATGCAAAAGGACAAATACAGATAAGAAAAACAAGTACAAATCTAAACATATCCCCAATCTTAAAGTTTAAGTTTTCTATTATTTATCACTCGCCAACAATAATCAAGTATTCTATTCTGAGTTTTGCAACTATTTGTACTAAGAAGTCTCTGTCTGCGGCTTAGCCGGGCGGCCACGCCTGCCCTTGGTTGACTTCCTGGATGTGTATGTCGGACGGCACCCTTCCGGGATTTCGAAGCCAAAGGCGTCGCAGATAGTCACCTGATCTCCTACGAACGGAGTGATGAACTTGCGGCGGCCGTCGTGCTCGATGCAGCGGATGGTCTGCATCTCCTCGAGAGTGGCCGCCATTGACGGGAAGGCCTTCGTCAGCTCCGGTTTAGTGCCGCGGATGTGCCTGATGTATGATGCGAGTATCAGGGCCACAAAACAAATGAACATCCTTCCATGCTTGGAAGACTCCGTACATACCCTCAGCCGGTCTTCGCCCAAGGGCCCTTTCTGCAACATGAAAGTCTTTCCCTGCTCGTCCCGCATTCCGTACCGGCTCTTCGCCTCCATGGGGTCAAGGTCGAGGCCGAGGGTCTTGCTGGCAAAGAAGCCGCTTGTGAGCGTGGCTTTCTTGACTGTATCCCTGTCAACTTCAAAAGAACGCACCTTGCCGCTCTTCCAGAAGGCTATCTTCATAAAGTTGTTCTCCTTTCTGAAGGTATCCCGGTCTTCCTTGGGAACGGGTTCGCCGGCCTCGCAGACGGCTTGGACAACTTCCGTCTGCGTGGTGATAGCCATCTGAACCCTTGCAAGGTCGTCCGCACGCTTGCGGATGTCAAAGTAGAGATTGAGCTTCATGCGGTCGGCCTTGATGACATGCTCGCCGTTGCCCTGCACCTGATAGTCAAGGCTGTACTGTCTATAGAACAGGTTGGTGCCCTTCGAGAAGGTCATCCCCTCAGGGACTCCGGTGGACAGGTCTATGGACTTGATGGCCTTGAGAGCCTCGCCCCGGCCACATTTGACACTGGTTATTACCTTCTGATTCTTCGCAATATAGACTTCGAGATTCTTCATGGACTCATACCCTCGGTCGGTGATGAGGATAACATTCTTGAACCCCGCATGCTCAAGTTCGGTGACTATCATCTCTATCGTACGGCTGTCGGGCATGTTGCCCGGAAGTTCCAGATAGTAGATGGGAAGATGCGACGTAAGGGAGTACACGATGACTTCCAGTGTCTGCTTGAGCGGCAGGTGCTCCTTGTTGTGTCCCCGGCGGATGTCCACCAGGTGGAACCCATAGGTGGAGACCGACGTGGAGTCCACGGCGCAGTATTCGTCCTTGCCCATCCGTTTGGCGCGAAGCCTGAAAAGAGCCATCAGGTTCTGCTCTGTGATATTCTGCGACAGTCTCGTGATGCTGGAACTTGTGAGCGTATGCACGGAGGGCGTCTTCATTACACGCTGCCACTTCCCGATATGGGAATAGGTGCGGCTTTCAAGAAACAGATAATATGCGAGGGTGAGCACGTCCTGGGCCATCTCCATGTTGCCGTCAAACACTTTCCGGAGGTCATCCGTCAGGCCTGTCTCCCTGGCGACGTTGTCCAGAAACCAGGTGGGGCCGTACATCCTGTCGAGGTCTCCGCCCTCGTACTCCACCGCGCCCCGATGACCGGTTCCGCACAGGGCCTTGATTTCGGACAAGTCCCATTCGGCAGGGAATATCAACTTACGGCGCTCTTCGATAGGCGCATAGAAGTATGTCGAGTTTGGATGAAACCTCATGTCGTCGTCAACAATGCCCCAGTGCTTGTGCGTGTAATGCTTCTTGCCGTCGTCATCAACAGTGAAAGGCTGGGTGGATGCGTACTTCCGTCCTCCATTGTCATGGATGCTTACCTTGTATATCGTGCTGGCTTTGGCCGGTCTTCCTGTCCTCATAGAATTTGCTATAAATATTAGTACAATTGTACTAAATATAAATGACAAATCCAAACTGCCGAGTGCTTATTTTCAGTATTTTACGATTTATTAGTACAAAGTGCTGCAAAACTCAGAAGTGCAACGGACTTCAAAGAGATCATCTCTTCCCATCCAGTGCCGAAACCGGATGATGAAGTCCATATAAAGCCTCTTGGTGATGCGTCATCGCGTCTCATGGTAAATGTTGAACCAAACAGGTCTTCTATCGATGTGTACGAGGACCTCTTCAAGAGGAACTGACATGGAAGAGCATAATGACAAGATAGTGTGCATAAAAAGTTATGCTAAACGTCTCAAACTCTCATGGCTATGTGCAAATGCGGCGGAGATGTTATTGGAAGCCGGCTCCAACACCCCCAGTTATGATGACTTCATATGCAATCTTCTGGTCCACGAAGTGCAAGGCCGTGAGGAAAGGCAACGCCAAAAACGCCTTAAAGAGGCGCGCCTACCGATGTCTCATGACCTTAACCAATATGACCATAGCATGTCTAACGGTCTCACTAAAACGCAACTCAATCAACTGAGGGAGTTACATTGGATAGAAGAAGGCTTCAATCTCATGCTCTCCGGGCCTAGTGGGGTTGGCAAGACATATATAGCCTCAGGGCTATGTTCTGATGCGATAGACAAAGGCTACAAGGCTTACTTCAGGACAATGGATGAGATACTTGCAACACTCAAACTGAAAGACATAACACCAAGTGCTAAAAGGGAATACAAGTGTCTTTGCGAAAGTGATGTGATCGTCATCGATGACCTGATGAATATCATTGTAGGCCATGATGAGGGCAATCAATTGTTCTCGTTCATAAACAGTACCTTCGAATCGACGTCCTTTATAATAACCACCAATAGGTCGCCAGCTGAGTGGGCCAAATCTCTAAATGATGAGGTCCTTGCAACCGCTTTGCTGGACCGGCTTCTATATAAATGTGAACTCATCCAGCTCTCCGGAGCGAGCTATAGGATGAAGAACCGTAAAAGAATCTTTGCCGCGGATAAGGGGTAGCGGCTGCAGCCGCTACCCCTTATCCCAAGATGAATAAACTTGTATGATAAACAGAAAATAATCTTACCTTTGCTAGTGTTGTAGCGTTGTTACCAAATCTGCTGCATCGTTGTTACCGAAAACGATGTACTCTTGTTACTCAAAACGCTGCACTACTTCTTACCGAAAATGCTGCACTCGCAGTTACCGTTAACAAGTGCGCTTTCACTAAAGATATACATCTATGTTCTTCATTAATAATGCGTTACCTTCCACTCGCCTGAATGTCAGAGTATGAAATGTTCCCGTTGATTCATAAAGACATATAAGATTTAGCCAGTCTAAAAAGGCAGGTGGAATTCACAAACATATTAAGAAACTATATATGTCTGTCGCAAAGTCATAAGATTCACGGATAAATGCGGTTCCTTGTCCTGATTTTGACTCCGCTATATGGAAGCTCTTTTGATAGTTAGGAAAATATATTACCTTTGTGCGGGTAAAAACAAGTTATACCGGTTATTTAAAAATCTTATTTAATCTTATGAGAAGAGTTATCTTATTGATTCTGATCACGCTCTGTTGTATTCCTTTTGTGCAGGCGCAAGATATCATAACCACAAAGGATGGCAAAGATATTCAGTCAAAGATTCTTGAAGTCAATGCAAATGAAGTCAAGTACAAGAAATATAATAACCTTGACGGTCCGACATTCACATTATCGAAGTCGGAAATACTTATCGTCAGATATGAGAATGGCGAAAACGAGGTGTTTCAAGAACATAACAACTCTGTGGACAAGAAATACAATACAACCGCCGAAGTTGTTGTTGGTATGAGGTATCGTGAATACAAAAATCTGTATAATACTAAGGAATATGTGCCACAGCGTGATGACCCTTACAGCCGTGCCTGGGCGGGAATCGCTTCATTTATCATTCCTGGTTTGGGGCAAGGAATAGTTGGGCAATGGGGACGTGGATTTGCTATTATCGGTACCAATGTTGGTTTATTGGCCTTGCAATTATCCGATACGTACATTTACGATGATGGCACAACTGAGATGGGCGGTTTGGCTTGGGGAGCGTTTGCGGCTCGTCTGGCTTTGAATATATGGAGTATTTGCGATGCTGTCCACATCGCGAAAGTGAAAAATATGTACTATCAGGATCTTAGGACGCAAAGGGCAGCCTTCGATCTTAAGGTTGAACCTTATTTCGCATACACTCCTACAAGTGTGCAAGGATATTCTCAACCTACAGCAGGTCTTTCTCTCAAACTGAATTTCTAAGCATTGATCCAAAGAATATGCAGGCGAGCCGTTGGAAATCCCAATGGCTCGCCTTTTTTAGTCTTATATTTAAGGCTAACCCTGGCAGCGATCGGTAATTGATTGAATATCAGTTGATGACCCTCCACCTCTTGACCCATAGAGACATACGAGATCTTGCCCTCCATTTTTGACTGGCAGGAATTACGAATGTAGTCATTGTCAGTTTCTTATGGATTCTATATTCTGTGACTTTCGTTTTTTGGGGGATTGGATGGATTTTCAGTGGGTTATGGGAATGA
>OHVB01000643.1_pt1 | contig 12134 bp, 9 predicted proteins | sample 1579331 | NCBI WGS metagenome assembly OHVB01 (sample SAMEA3882503, study PRJEB24775) | human gut metagenome | biome: human-associated habitat; feature: intestine environment; material: feces | place: Netherlands | collected 2009/2010
ATGCGGCAGGCGAGCTTTTCAAGAAGGCCGCCCGCGGGCAGGAGCATGGCGGTGCAGAGGACGTTGAAGACCGAGTGTGTGACGGCGATGCCCGCCATGGTGGCGGATTCATCCAGCAGCGCGGGCGCAAAAGCCGCGCGCACAATGCAGAAGACCGTCAGCAGCACGACAACGCCGCTGTTCATGCTTGCCGCGGTCATCGAGATTGCCGTCTGCTCCACAGCGATCAGGGCAAAGCCGACCGGCAGCAGCGGCCATGCGCCACGGGCGTCCATCACGCGTCCGCCCACAATCGAGGTCACGGCGTTGCAGGCAATCGCCGGCAAAATGAGCAAGCCCGCAATAAGTGCGGTCATGCCGTATGCGCCCTCAAAATAGAGCGGCAACAAAACGCTCATCGAGAACGTCGTCATCATCGACACCACCACAAGCAAACACGCAGGCCAAAAGCGAAAGCTCGCCATGGGACGCACGTTAAGCACCGGATGCTCGAGCTTGAGCTGACGGGCCGCAAACAGGCCGAGCAGCACAATGGCGGCGAAAAGCGCCACGATGCCGGCAATCAGATTGGTCGAGAACTCGCCTACGGAATACACAAATGCCGTAATGCCGGCGGCGAGCAAAACAACCGACAGAATATCAAGCGTGGTGTTCGAGCGCTCTCCGACATTCTGAACAAGCTTAACGCCCGCTGCAGCGACCACAATGCCGCCCACCAGCGGCACTACGAACACCGCCCTCCAGCCAAATAACGTGCACATAAGACCGCTAATCACGGGTCCAAACGCCGGTCCTAGCGTAATGCAGGCGCCGCCCAGGCTCAGATACAAACCGAGCTTCTCGCGCGGGGCGCAAGACAGCACCACGTTCATCATGAGCGGGAACAAGATGCCCGATCCCGCAGCCTGCAAAATACGACTTGGCAGCAAAACGCTAAACGACGGAGCGACCAGGCACAGGACTTCGCCGGCGACCATGCATCCGCATGCGAAAAACAGCAGCTTGCGCGTCGAGAAACGGCCGGACAGGAAGGCCATGATGGCCGTAAAAATCGACGTCACGATCATGTAGCCCGAGACGAGCCACTGTGCCGTGGTGGCACTCACCGAAAAGGCTGCCATAATGTCGTGCAACGCCACGTTAATGATGTTCTCGTTAAACGCGGCAACAAAGGCTGCAATATACATTACGACGAGAATCGCCGCAGAGGCCGATGGCGTTACTTGAACTTGTTGCTGAGATTTGCTCCCCATGCATTTCCTTCCTCTTGGAACGACAGTCGCATCGCCCCAGAGGAACGGTCCAGGGCGAAAAATGAGCCCTAGACTTACGCCAGACGCCGTACACGACGAATCTGGCAACATGGTCCAACATCGAAAGATTGTAACGCGGACGCACAGCTTTCCTTCCGCGCTATTATTAAAAGTCCACGAAAGCATAAGACATGAGGAGCCCGCCATGATTAAGCCCATCATGAAATCCGAGTTCTTTTTGCGTCTGCCTTCCGAAGACGCGGGACCCGACGATGCCGCAACCGGGCAGGATCTCCTGGATACACTCCACGAGCATGAGCGCGAGTGCGTGGGCCTCGCCGCCAACATGATCGGCGTGCGCAAACGCATCATCTGCGTAAAGGACGGCAACAGGACACTCCTGATGTACAACCCGCAAATTCTTGAGCAGGTCAATGCCTATCAAACGAGCGAAGGATGCCTCTCGCTGATCGGCGAGCGTCCCTGTACCCGCTATCGCCGCATTAAGGTTGAGTATTTGGACGAGAACTTCATCCACCGCATCAAAAACTTCTCGGGCTACACCGCCGAAATCATCCAGCACGAAATCGACCACTGCAACGGGATAGTGATTTAGTTCCGCCGATTCAAGAAAGCTCCCTGCAGCAAAACAACTGCAGGGAGCTTTTCATAGTGCGGAGCTTCTATCCCACTAGCTCTGACGGTAATGGTCAAAGAAGTCGGCGAGGTCTTCGAGGGACTCTTTGAGCACTTCCATGCGCGGCAAGTACACGATGCGGAAGTGGTCGGGCTCGGCCCAGTTAAAGCCGCCGCCGCGCGTGATCAGGATCTTCTTCTCGTGTAGCAGGTCGAGGGCGAACTGCTCGTCATCGGTGATGTTGAACTTCTTAACATCCATCTTGGGGAAGATGTAGAACGCCGCGCGCGGCTTAACCACCGAGATGCCGTCAATCTTGTTGAGCGCCTCATACACAAAGTTGCGCTGCTCGTAGACACGGCCGCCGGGACGGATGTAGTCGTTAACCGACTGATGGCCGCCGAGCGCCGTCTGGACGATCGACTGAGCCGGCACGTTGGAGCACAGGCGCATGTTAGAGAGCATGTTGATGCCCATGATGAAGTCGCTCATGCAGCGCTGGTTGCCCGAAAGCACCATCCAGCCAATACGATAGCCCGCGATCATGTGCGACTTGGAAAGGCCGCTAAAGGTGACACAGGGCAGATCGGGAGCGAGCGAGGCAATCGAGACGTGCTCGTAGCCGTCCATGCACAGGCGGTCGTAGATCTCATCGGCAAAGATCATGAGCTGGTGCTTGCGGGCGATCTCGACGATGCCCTCCAGAACCTCCTTGGAGTAGACGGCACCCGTGGGGTTGTTGGGGTTGATGATGACGAGGGCCTTGGTCGCGCTCGTGATCTTGGACTCCATATCCTCCAGGTCGGGATACCAATCCGCCTGCTCATCGCACAGATAGTGCACGGGATGGCCGCCGGCAAGGGTTGCGCACGCCGTCCAGAGCGGATAGTCGGGGCTGGGGATCAGAATCTCGTCGCCATTGTCGAGCAGCGCGTTCATCGAAAGCTGAATGAGCTCGGACACGCCGTTGCCCGTGTAGATATGCTCCATCTGAACATTGGGCAGGCCTTTGATCTGGGAGTACTGCATGATCGCCTTGCGCGCAGAGAACAGGCCGCGCGAGTTGGAATAGCCTTCGCAGTCGGGCAGCTGCTGACGCATATCCTTGATGACCTCGTCGGGCGTGCGGAAACCGAAGGGCGCCGGGTTGCCGATATTGAGCTTGAGGATGCGCTCGCCCTCGTCCTCCATACGGGCAGCCTCGTCGACGACGGGACCGCGCACATCATACAGGACGTTATCAAGCTTGGTGGATTTAGAAAAAGTACGCATGGTGGTGCTCCTTGGAATTTGAGCTGAGGGACTAGGTTCGGATTTGGCAACTTTACGGGACGGAGGGGTCTCACCTTGGTCGGCGTCACCGGCAAGCAGCCAGGTAACATCGACCTCCAAAATGCGGGCGAGCAGCTCGGCCACATCGCGCCGCGGGATCGTCTTGCCGCTCACATATTGGCTCATCTGACTCTTGCCGAGTTTTTTGCCGAGCATCTCCGATGCGCGGATCACGTCCGACTGGCGAACGTCGCGATCGGACATAGTCTGTCGCAGGCGATCGCTAAACGTCTCTTGGGCCACTAGAACCTCCTTGCTGGCAAAGTTCAATTTATAGAACACGAATTGAACCTGAGTTCAATTTAGGCAGCAGTATAGCGCGGCGCATTATCCGGAAGTTCAATTTCACAAGAAAATGTACCGAACCCCGAGAATTGTCCCAAAGCGGACAATGACGTGTACACGTTTAGAGGTATTCAAGGAATCGAGCGGCCGCGAGCGAAACATCGGCCGTTCGATATATGGCGTTGATCTGGCGATGGGGATGCCCCTCGAGTGGGCGCACGGCAACATCGAACTGACAGCGGCGCAAGATGAGCGCGGGTAGAATGCTCACGCCCAGGCCGTCCTCGACCATAGCCATAATCGCATAGTCATCCCAAGTCGACAGTTTTGAGCGCACTGTCAGTCCCGTCCGACGAAACAGCGGCGTAATCTCGTCATCGGTGCCGCGTTCTAGCAGAATAAACTGCTCGTTTGCCAAATCGGCAAGGGGAACGACCTCCGCCGCGGCAAGCGAGGAGTCCGCCGGCACTACCGCCATCAACTCGTCGCGCACCAAAGACCGCGATGCCATGCCGTTTTCTCGGGGTTCACGCGGGATAAAGCCCAGATCGCAGCGGCCCTCTGCCACCCATTGTTCAATCTCTGAGTAATCGCCCATCAGCAACTCGTAATCGACGTCCGGGTGATTGGCGCGAAAGCGCGCAATCACCGGCGGCAGCACGTGGGTCGCCACGCTCGAAAACGTACCGATGCAGATTTTGCCGCGCATGAGCCCGCGCATCTCATCCACCCGTCGCTGCAAGCGAGTGAATTCCTCACAGAGCGCTTCGACAGCCGGCATGACCTGCCGCCCATCGGCAGAAAGAGCCACGCCCTCGCGACTGCGGTCGAGCACCTTAAAGCCCCAATCGGCCTCAAGATCGGCCACCATACGGCTCACGCCCGACTGCGAATAGCTCAGGCGCTCGGCAGCACGCGTAAAGCTTCCGGCGCGCACGGTCTCGAGCAGCACCTGCATCTTTTGAACATTCGTTTCCACGGCACCCCTCCACCTATGCATGAGCTTTTGTCATGTTATCTATGCATTATATTCGCTTTTCTTCTAAAGCCAGTTCACCCATAGTGAACATGCTCGGATATAGAGGGGATGGAAGCGCATGAACAACGGGCTGTTTACGTACTTAGCAGCATTGCTATTGTTTGGCTCCAACGGCATCATCGCCTCTGCCATCGCGTTGCCGAGCTCCGATATCGTGCTACTGCGCACGTTTTTGGGCGCCCTCTCGCTTGTCACTATCCTTGCCATCACCCAACGCCATAAGTTGCAGGCGCCATCTCGCCTCCGCGAAGCCGCAGCCCTCCTCCTTTCGGGAGCCGCGCTGGGCGCCAGCTGGATTTTTCTGTTCCGCGCCTACCAGACGATCGGCGTCGACGTATCCTCGCTGCTGTACTACTGCGGCCCCATCATTGTCATGGCGCTCTCCCCGCTCATCTTTGGCGAAAAGCTGACCGGCGGCAAAATCGCCGGCTTTGTCGCCGTTGCTTGTGGTGCTTTTCTCATTGCAGCGCAAGGTCTAGGCGGCAATATGCCCATTGCGGGTATCGTCTGCGGTATCGCCTCGGCATTTTGCTATGCGCTGATGGTCATCGCTAGCAAGGGTGCGCCACACATCGAAGGCCTCGAGAACTCCACGCTCCAGGTGAGCGCCGCCTTTGTGACCGCGCTGGTCCTCACGCTCATCACGCAGGGCGCTCCCTCATTCCTGTCCGCCGGCGTCGCCACCAGTATTGATTGGCGCGCCGTCGTCATGCTCGGCGTCGTCAACACCGGCATCGGTTGCCTGCTCTACTTTAGTGCCGTCGCCAAGCTGCCCGTCCAGACCGTCGCGGTCGTCGGCTACCTCGAGCCGCTTTCGGCCGTCGTGTTCTCGGCCGTCCTTTTGGGCGAAGCCATAACACCGGTCCGCCTGACGGGCGCCGCGCTTATCATCGGCGGCGCGATTTTTTGCGAACTCGCCGGCAAACGCGCAAACGCCAAGGCTGGCATCGCCCAGACAGTACGTGCTTAAAAGCCCCTGCTTTGAAATACTACCTGCGTAGATAAATAATCCCCAGCTGAGGATTATTGTCTAAAATAACCCGATGTGCCAAACTGCTCTTGTATGTATAAAGACGGCATAAAGTTTTTTGTCCTAGACAGATAACCGGATGTCTAAGGGAGTCCTCGTGGCACACAATAAACTGGAGGCAAACCTCCAAGACCAGCACGGGCAAGGCGGGCACGGAGCCATCCCCCTCTCCGCTGGCATGCTGCTCGTAACGCTCGGCGTCGTCTATGGTGACATCGGCACGAGCCCCATGTACACCATGAAATCAATCGTCGCCAACAACGGCGGCATCGGTACCGTCAGCGAGGACATGATCCTGGGCGCGCTTTCGCTCGTCATCTGGACCATGACGCTCGTGACCACGGTCAAGTACGTAGTAATCGCCATGAAGGCCGACAACCACAACGAAGGCGGCATCTTCGCCCTGTTCAGCCTCGTACGCAAGGTGGCACCATGGCTGATTCTGCCCGCCATGATCGGCGGTGCGGCACTGCTTGCCGACGGCATCCTCACCCCCGCCGTCACGGTCACCACAGCCATCGAGGGTCTGCGCACCATCGAATGGGGCCATGCGCTGCTGGGCGACGGCCAGACCAACGTCATCATCATCACAATCATCATTATCTGCGGCCTATTTGCCATGCAGCGCGCCGGCACCTCGTCAATCGGCAAGCTCTTCGGCCCGCTCATGACGCTGTGGTTCCTGTTCCTGGCAGGCGCCGGTCTGTTCAACATGCTCGGCAACCTGTCCATCTTGCGCGCGCTCAACCCCATCCGCGGCATTATGTTCCTGTTCTCGCCCATCAACCATTCGGGCATTATGGTGCTCGGCTTTGTCTTCCTGTCGACAACCGGTGCCGAGGCACTCTACTCGGACATGGGCCACGTGGGCAAGGCAAACATCTATGCATCCTGGCCATTTGTTAAGGCGGCCCTTATCCTCAACTATCTGGGTCAGGGCGCTTGGCTACTCGCCAATAACTCCAACCCCCAGATGCTCGCGATGGATATCGTCAACCCGTTCTATATGATGCTCCCCGAGCCCCTGCGCCCCTTTGCCATCGTGCTTTCGGCCGTGGCGGCCATCATTGCCTCGCAGGCGCTCATCACCGGCTCGTTCTCGCTGGTATCCGAGGCAACGCGTCTCAACCTTATGCCGCATCTGCGCATCCACTACCCCAGCGACACCAAGGGCCAGCTCTATATTCCGCTCGTCAATAACATCATGTGGGTCGGCTGCATCTTCATCGTGCTGCTGTTCCAAAACTCCGAGCGCATGGAGAGCGCCTACGGCCTCGCCATTACCGTGACCATGCTCATGACCACGACGCTTTTGACGAGCTACATCGCCGGCATCCTCAAGCACAGGCTGGGTGCCTGCGTCTTCGCCCTGCTCTTTGGTGCCATTGAGCTGTGCTTCTTCGCCTCGTGCCTCACCATGTTCTTTGACGGCGGCTACGTCATGATCTTCCTGGCCGCACTGCTGTTTGGCCTTATGTACGTGTGGCGCCGCGGCACCGCCATCGAGCGCACGCAGACGATTCTGTTGCCCGTCTCCAAGTACATCGATCAGCTCAACCGCCTGCGCAACGACGAGACCTATCCCGTGCTCGCCGACAATCTGGTATTTCTCACCAACAGCCCCGACCCGCTCACGCTCGACCGCGACGTGCTCTATTCCATCCTGGATAAGCATCCCAAGCGCGCCAAGGCATATTGGTTCATTAACGTGCACGTTACCGACGAACCCTATACGCACGAGTATTCCGTCGAGACCTTTGGCACGGACTTTTTGTTCCGCGTGCGCCTGGACCTGGGCTTTAAGGTCAACCAGCGCGTCAACGCCTATCTGCGTCAGATCGTCGGCGACTTGATGGCATCGGGCGAGCTGCCGCCGCAACATCACACCTACTCCATCTACGAGACGCGCGGCAACGTAGGTGACTTCCGCTTTTGCATGCTGCGCAAGATGCTTGCCCCCGAAACGGACATCAACCGCAATGACCACCGCGTGATGGCCATCAAGTACGCCGTCCGCCGCGCCTGCGGAAGCCCGGCACGCTGGTACGGTCTCGAGAACTCGGCCATCATCATTGAGTACGTACCGCTGTTTGCCCGCATGCGCCCGGCCGTTAAGCTCGTGCGCACCCAAGTGCCGCTCGAGGTTCAGATCGAAGAGGCCGAGGAAATGGAAGTCGACATCTTCTCGGACGACTTGGTCAACGGCAACGAAGCCGGTAAGGACATGAACGTCGATCCCACCGAGTTGCTCGAGAGTGTCGCCGATACGCCCGAACAGCAACTCGACGGACTCGAGAGCACCCAGTTCAACGACGCCAACTTCTAACACGCCACCAGCCATTGACGACAACGGCCTCGCATCTCATAAGAGGTGCGAGGCCGTTTTATGTCGCAACGGACCAGTGAGCTACGAACGGCGCGGCTCGGGAACCACGAGCCTATCGGGGCTCGCGCCCTCGGCATCCATCAGGCTCACGTAGCGAATCGACGGATCCCCATACATCGCGTAGTAATAATTGCCCGTGCGCGCGCTAAAGCATCCGGTGTAGATAGTCTTCTCGAACTTGCCATCGCCCATCCTGGACGCTCCCTCGATCATCACCACGCCCTCGAGCGAGCGGAACATGCGAACGACGTTTTCGGTCTCGCTCTCCTTTTGCGGGTAATTGGCATTGAGGTACGCCGCCTTTACAAAACGGCTCGGCGAATAGCAATCGCCCGGAATGCCGCGCATGCCGGCACCGGCTCCATAGGGCTTGAGCTCGGCGCCACGCCATGTCGCCGTCTGCGGAAAATCGCTTGTGGCGGTGATATAGGTGCGCAGGTTTTCCATGTGCCACGGGAAGGTCGGCTGGTTGGCAAGGGTGTCGACCGGATCGTCGTATACATGCAGGCCGTCAGCCATCATCTCGACCACGATGCTGCGCTGGCTGTCGCCGATAATCCAATGGAGCAGCGACACGCCCAGCCCCTCTCCGGCAGATTTGGCGACAATCACCGTGTCGCGCAGCGCGGCCTCGACCTCATCGACCGTCGAGAACGTCGCTGCCACCCACAGGGGGAACTCATAGGCCGCGATATTGGTCTTGCCGTCGACAGGGTCCTCGGCATACTCGGCATAACCCGGGAAATTGAGACCCGCCACGGCGAGGCCCGCATCGTTGCCGCAATCGAAGAACATAGGGTAGTTCCTGTAATCGATGCACATACCAATCACCGCGTGCGCCGCTGTCGCGTCGTCGATAAACGAATACGGAATGTGAAACCCGCGCGGCATCACGCGAACCTGTTGGCCGTAGTCAAAGCTCCAGTCGAGATTGCGGCCCAGATACATGTGGCCAGAATTATCGGTAAATCGAATACTCGTACACATAGCGCCTCCTAGCTTTACGTTCTTGCTAATTTCATTGTCTCCAAACAAAAAGGCGCTAAACACAAAAGCCCGGACATGACAACAATGTCACGCCCGGACTATTCAAGCAGGATAAACTCAACCAAGTTAACCCCGCAGGTCGTCTAAGGGGTCAAAGTGCCGCAGATTGCCACGAAAGAGGAGCAAAGCGTACTTAAGGTACGCGAGCGACGATTGAGCGGCAAGGTGCGGTGCTTTGACCCCTTAGACCAACTTTCCTAGACAGTGATCGATCATATGCTGGATCATCTGTGCCTCAAAGCCCGCGTAGTCGCGGCGGCACTCCTTCATCTTGCCGTCGACGATCTGGTCAAAGGCAACCTTGCACTTGATGTAGCGCGTGGACTTGGTGACCTCCTCGTGCGTCAGGCAGCTCTCCTCCATCTTGCTGGCACCCAGGCCAAACACCAGACGGGGGTTGTAGAGCACATGGGGCTCGCCGGCGTCGTCCAGATAGACGCAGACCTTCTTGGTGACGCCGATCTGGTTGGCGGCCAAGCAGCCGGCATCATCGAGCGACTTGATGGTATCAATCAGATCCTGAGCGACCGACTCGTCCTCGACAGTCGCAACCTCGCAACGCTGAGACAGGATAGCCTCGTCGCGGCAGAGCTCTTTAATCATACGTTCCTCCATAGGGGTCGTTGTAACTGCTTAAGTATACGGTACCCACTCATTTTCATGCGAAAAATACCGTCCGTCTGCTACAAAGCGCCGAACATCAACATGCGAGGAACAACAGCGTCGTAAAGGGGCTATAGTGAGTGAGTTCGTGTCAATCGGCCTAAACTCGGGGCCGAACAAGGAAAGGGTATGCATGGACGAACTATTTCACGTCAGCGAGCGCAAGTCCACAATCGGGACCGAACTTCGCGCTGGACTGACAACATTCCTGGCGATGGCCTACATCATCGCCGTCAACCCCGCGGTGCTCTCGGGCGCTGGCATCGATGCGGGAGCGCTCGCCTGCGCCACCTGCCTGGGCGCCGGCATCATGACCATCTGCATGGGCATCTTCGCCAACCGCCCGCTCGCCTGCGCGTCGGGCTTAGGCGTCAACGCGATGATCGCTGGAATCGCCACCACCGTCTGCGGCGGTGACTGGCACGTGGCCATGAGCGTCATCTTCCTTGAGGGCGTCGTCATCTTGCTGCTCGTGCTTTGTGGCCTGCGCGAGGCCATCATGGACGCCATCCCCGTGGTTCTGCGCCACGCTATCTCGGTGGGCCTGGGCCTGTTCATCGCCATGATTGGCCTGTGCGATGCCGGCATTATCACCGCTGGCGCCGGTACACTCGTCGGTCTGGGCGACATCACCTCCCCCACCTTCATCGTCGGCATCATCTCCATCGTCGTGACGGTTGCCCTGGCTTCCCGCAACGTGCCGGGCTCGCTGCTCATCGGCATCGTCGTCGCCGTCATCGCCGGTATCCCCCTAGGTGTGACCCAGGCTCCGACCGGTATCATCGCCCCGCTCGACTTCTCGAGCATCGGTGGCCCCATCGCCGACGCCGGCGGCGTGCCCGCCATCGTCAAGGTCCTTACCTACCCCACGCTCCTCGTCATCTCGTTCTCGCTGCTCATGAGTGACTTCTTCGACACCATGGGCACCGCGATGGCCGTGGCCAAGCAGGGCGAGTTCCTCACCGACGACGGCAACGTCGAGAATATCAAGGAGATCCTGATCGTCGACTCCGCCGCCGCCGCTGTGGGCGGTGGCTTCATGGGCGTCTCCTCCATCACCACCTTCGTCGAGTCCACCTCTGGCGCTGCCGACGGTGGCCGCACGGGCCTCACCTCCGTCACCACCGGCGTGCTGTTCATTCTCGCTGCGTTCTTCTCCCCCATCGTCACCATCGTTTCCAGCGCCGCCACCTGCGGCGCCCTGGTCTACGTCGGCTACCTCATGATGAGCGAGGCCTCCGAGATCGACTGGTCCGACGTGTCGCAGGGTTTCCCGGCGTTCATGATTGTCGCCGGCGTGCCCTTCACCTACTCCATCTCTGCCGGCATTGGCCTGGGCTTTATCGCCTACGTGATCGTCGCGCTCTTTAAGGGCGAGGCTTCCAAGATCAAGCCGCTCATGTGGATCGCAGCCCTTGCCTTCCTCGTCTACTTCTTCGTGGCGTAACAGCATAGTCTGCTAAAGCAAAACAACAAGGCGCGGAATCGCATCGAGCGGCTCCGCGCCTTTCTTTTAGCGTCTGCCCCCGTGCCAGCGTGCGACAATTGAGGCTGTCAATATCACAACACCGAGAGAAGCCTGCCTTGGAAGTGCATCAGAAGCAGATAACCGTTTATTCAGAGTGTGCAGAAGGCGCGCCCGTCATCTACCTCCCCGTGGTTATGGGCGACGGTAGTGAAGTCTACGAGCGCTGCCGAGAGCTCGACTGCCCGCCGTTCACCCTTGTCGCCATCGGAGGACTCGATTGGAATCGCGAGTTGAGCCCCTGGGAATGTGAGGGAACTATACGAGATGCCGAGCCCTTTGGCGGACAGGCTGCTGGTTTTCTTGACGAGTTGTTGAAGCAGATAATCCCCCAGGCCGAATCATCGCTCCCGCAACCACCCGCCTGGCGCGGCGTTGCCGGCTACTCGTTGGCGGGCCTCTTTTCGCTTTGGGCCCTCTGGCAGACCGGTACCTTTGACCGCGCCGCAAGTGCATCGGGGTCGCTGTGGTTCCCCGGCTTTATCGACTACGCGCGAGAGCGCACGATGACAGCCACGCCCGACGCCGCCTATCTGTCGCTCGGTAAAAAGGAAACCAAGACGCCCAACCGCATGATGCGGCACGTACTCGACGATACGCGTGCGATGGAAGAGCTGTTTATCGAGCATGACATTCCAACAACGCTGGAGCTCAACCCCGGCAACCACTTTGCCCAAACTGACCTGCGCATGGCGCGCGGCATCCACTGGATACTGACGCATTAAAAATGGCGTCCACGCGTACATACGCATGGATGCCATTTTTAATTTGGCTGAACGCAGCTACTATTCGGCAGTCTCCTCAAGCTCGGAAGTATCGAACTCAAAGTCATTACCGGGCAGGATGGCGTTGAGCACAATGCCCACCAGCGAGCCCACGGCAAGGCCCGAAAGCGAAATCGTCACGCCGCCCAGCTCCAGCACGATGGCACCGGCGG
>OHVB01000646.1_pt1 | contig 12120 bp, 8 predicted proteins | sample 1579331 | NCBI WGS metagenome assembly OHVB01 (sample SAMEA3882503, study PRJEB24775) | human gut metagenome | biome: human-associated habitat; feature: intestine environment; material: feces | place: Netherlands | collected 2009/2010
GATAAGCTTCAGCAGGGACACGCCCTCCTCTTGCGCCACCTTGCGAAACATGGGCAGGAACGAGGAGTGACATCCGGACAATCCCAGCATCAGCTCCACTGGAGCGATGGCTACGTGGTAGTGATATGGCTCCATGGTAGGGATCAAGTCGTCCTCCAGATAGTGCAGCAGTCCGAACAGATCCACCTCTGGCAGGTAGCCCTCCCTCTTCAATGTGGCGGCGGCCAACTCAGTGGCGCAGTTGCCTGCGCTGCGGGCCATACCCAGCAGACCGCAGTCGATTTCGTCAGCACCGGCTGCCACGGCAGCCAGCGCGTTGGCCTGAGACAGCCCCAGATTGCTGTGACCATGAAAGCCTACAGGAATCGTCACAGAGTCCTTCAGCGCCTTGACATATTCCGTGGTCTGGTCGGGAAACATGGTTCCGGCAGAGTCCATGATGGTAATGCGGTCTACACCGGCGTCCTGCAGGAGTTTTGCCTCCTTTGCCAGCTCCGCCGCCGGAAGAACGTAACCCTTCATCAGCGAGTAGCGACAGGTAAGTCCCGCTTCCTTTACAGTTGCCACCGCCTTGACAGAGCCTGCGCCGTCACCGGCATCAGCGCCCACCCGCAGGAAATACAGACCTGCGTCGGCAGCGCCGCGAACCAGTTCTTTATCCGCCAGCTTTGCCAGCATTTCATCGGTAAGGCCGGAGTCCGCAAGGTTCAGGTGATTCCGGTTCAGCGTTATCTTCCAGATAATCTGATTTTCCGCCGCATCAAAGGATCCGGTTTTTTCCAGTGTGTGTTTGTTTTGAATCGTAATATTTGTTTCCGCACTGCTCTTCACCTTCGTTTTGTCGTTTTCCGAGCTCGCACTGGCGATGTTCTTCGCCGTCGGCTGCTCCGTATTTAAATTTGTTACCTCGTAGGTATATACAATTTTATAACGCGCATATTCTTTGTATGAACCTCCATTATTATCTGTTTTCTCCTGTGCCGGCTCTATTTTCGGAAGTGTCATCCGAATGGTTCCATTTTCCGACGTACTCTCCTGGTTTTCCATCGTTTCTTCCGTAATCGGGTTAGAGTCCCACCAGCTTCCATTTTCGCCATAATAACGCGAAACCGTTTCTTTGGTAACGGTAATTTCCAGACTGCCAAGTTTCATTCCTTCCACCTGGATCACATCCTGAAAATCAATGGTTTCCGGCGTTCCTTTCAAAGAAGTCACGTACACGGTGTAAATCAATTTTCCATTCTTGATCTCATAGGAGCCGTTTTTCTTTGTACTGATATCATAATGGTTTGTCTCATTGTCCGGGTACTTGATGGACTCTTTTGGAATATCAAGCTTCACCTGATCTTTTCCGACAAGTTTAATATTTCCGTCCCCGTCCGCTTTTGTTCCATCAATCTCGCCGGAAAACTGAACAAAGCCCTGAATCGTTTCCCCGGCTGCCGCTACATAGGCCTGATCAAAATCAATGGCCAGACGGTATGCGCCACTCTCTGTTTTTTCAAATCGATACGTTCCTGCCTTCTTTCCGTCCGCATCATAAAGATCGTGGTTCTTTCCGTCCAGAAGCCCATTCGGAATGATAACGCCTTCCGGATATTCATAGTAATACTGGTACCCGTTCTTCTCTATCTGCTCTTTTTGAAAGTTAAAATCGACCTTCAGATCCGAAGAATAGACATTTCTGTCGGCATCATACCTTGTCTCCCCGCCGGTAAGTCCCGTCACCTGCTCACTCATGGAAATTCTCTGTTCCTTTGGTGTCTCCGCCTGCGACGTCTCATCCGATTCCGTTTCCGGTGCATCTGTATTTGCTGTGTTTGCTGTATTTACCGTATCCTCTGTATGTTCCGGTTCTTCTGCGTCTGCTGCCATCTCCTCTGCAGCTTTTTCTTCCGTCTTCACTTCTTTTTGTGTCTGTAAAAGTGGATTCTCCGGTATCAGACCATATCCAAGAATTTTTGCATCCTCCGTCGCCCATTCATTTTCCTTTACCATATCAGCGGAGTTTCCCTCAACCACCTTCAGAGTTCCGGATTCCTGCACTTTTTCTACAATGCCGACATGATCCGCGCTTCCATCCTGATCCAGATCGAAGAAAACCAGATCTCCGCTTTTGGGCTGTTTTGTCTGGCTTTCCACATACATTCCGGCATTTTTCAGCTCCGAAATCCATGCTGCACAGCCGGAGTTTACCGGCATCTGTTCCGCCGGGATTCCTGCATACCGGATGCAAAATGCCGCAAACATGGCGCACCAGTCTCCATACTCATTTCCATACCACGCACCGTAGCGTGTATATCCCTTCCGCGTTGTTCCGTCATCTGCAAACCTGAAATTTTTCCGGCTTTCCTGGTATCCCATCTGGCTCTGTGCAATCAGAACCACATTTTCCGCCCAGTTTTCCGTCAGATTCTGCGGAATCGTACTTTCCCAGTCCGCTTCCGTTTCCACATCCGCCGTCTCATCAATCAGACATTCTACGGTATGCGTATGCTCCGGTATCGTACACGCAAGCTCCGTCTTGTAGCATTCTTCTGTGTGATGATGCGCCGGAACAGGTTCCTGTTCTTCTTTCCCACAGATCTGTTCCCGTTCTGTATAGTAGCAGTTTTCGGTATGTGTATGCTCTTCTTTTTCACAGATCAGTGTTCCATCTTCATCGTAGCATTCCTGTCCATGTACATGCTCTTCTTTTTCGCAGTTCAGCGTAGTTTTTTCCTCATAACAGCTTTCCGTGTGCGTATGCCCTTCCTGCCCATCGGTTTCCTCTTTCTGGCAAACCAGTGTTTTGGTATAGCAGGCATCCGTATGAACATGTTCTGCCGTGTAACCACACTGATAATCTGCCGTCATGGAAATACCGGTATGATGCAGCTTCCAGCTGACAACCAGAAAAATCCCGGCCGCCAGGACAAGAAACACTGCCAGATACAGCCGGATGCTTTTATGTTTATCCTGAAAATTTCGGATATAATGATTTAATGTATTTTTCACCTTGCACCTCACTATCTGATTCTGGAAAAACGGTTCAAAGGCCAGACCCGCAAAAATACTTTTCCCACAATCTGTTCTTTCTCTACGCATCCGATCGTACTGCTGCGGCTGTCAATTGACACACTTCTGTGATCTCCCAGCACAAAGTAACGGTTTTCCGGTACCTGATACGGAAATTTCACATCACATTCGCCCAATGCCAGTTCATCCACATACGGCTCATCCAGTTGTTTTCCATTCACACTGACAACCCCGTTTTCCGCTATATCAATCACATCCCCGGGACCACCGATAATCCGCTTGATCAGCAGCTTATTCTGCCATCCAAAGCTGCAGAGATCCCCCGTTTTATAATGATCGTTTTTCACCAGCAACAGAATATCCCGGTCGGAAAGTGTCGGTTCCATACTGGTTCCCGAAACCTGAAGAACCGGAAAAAACAGCGTCGCAAGAAGAACTGCAGCAGCCGCAACAACTACAAGCGAATAAATCGTGCTCCGCAGAACCGCCCGATACCGATTCTGATACTGCAGCCGGCTTCGTTCCCGGCTGATTTCCTGCATCGACGGAATTTTTATTTTTTCCATCCTTCGCAGTTTCATGTATTTCCTCCCGTGTACGCTTCCAGACTCTGCAGCAGTGTTGCAAGTTCCTGGTGCTGCCGCATATAAGCTCCGCATTTTTTCTCAAACGCATCCCATTTTTGTTTTCGTTCCTGTTCCGCTTCTTCTGCCATCCGCTGACATGCTTCCTCTGTCTCTTTCTGCTTCTGTACTGCTGCTGCGAGCATTTCCTGACATGTCATTTTCATCTTTTCCATTTCGGCATGCACCGCAATTTCAGTCTGCTTTCTGAGAAGCTCTGTCTCCTCTTCTGTTTTCGCACGGATCGCCAAAGCTTCCTCCTCTGCCTCTTTCCGTATCCGCTTTGCATACTGTTCCGCCTCTTCATTCGCTGCACGGACGGAATTCAGATATTCATCCGCTGCTTTCTGTGCGCTTGCAAAAACGTGATTCAATTCCATCGCCGCTTCCGCAATTGATCCGGCTTTCGCAATCTGAATCGTCCGGTTCTGCAATTGCTGTTCCGCTTCCTCCAGTTTCTGATTTACTTCTTCTTCCTCTTTTTTCAGCGCATAAATGATTTCGATCAGTTCGGTCCGGTTCATTTTTCGCAATTCTTTTTCTTCCGCCATGTTCTGCAGCCTCTCAAGTTTCAATTTTTTTCTCTTTTTCATTACCTTTTTCATTACTTGTCAAATTCAAAAATAGCACAAAAAAAGCAGTAACACAAGGGTTTTTACTAATTTTTGTCAAAAAAAATCCTGTGTACCGCTCTTTTTTGTTTATTTTTTCTACTTGATTTTTATTTTTTCCAACGAAACCATTTTCGTTTTGTGCTGTTTTAAAACAGCATCTGTAATTATTTTTTACATTCTTCGTAACTATTCAGAGCCCCATCTCGGTTTCTGATTACTGCAGGGGCTCCTGTCGTGGAGGAACGCCATCGGAAGTGAAGCACCTGATCTGCGCCGTCAGTTTTTCCCCACACGTAAAATCGCATCCTGAATATTTTCCACCGGAACCAATGCAATTCCTCCGATTTTTTCCACCGATTTCATGCAAACCGCCGGCAGAATCACCCGTTCAAAGCCAAGTTTTTTGGCTTCCAGCACACGCTGCTCTGCCATACTTACCGCGCGAACCTCTCCGCTTAATCCTACCTCACCGAATACAACCGTTTTTTCGTCTATCACCTGGTCTTTATAGCTCGACACAACGGCAAGTGCAATGCCAAGATCGATCGCCGGTTCATTCATTTTTATTCCACCGGCGATATTGACATAGGCATCACTCGTGGAAAGATTGACTCTTGCACGTTTCTCAAGTACCGCCATCAGAAGGTTTACTCTGTTAAAATCGCAGCCCGCAGCAGTACGGCGCGGGATTCCAAAATTACTGTGGCAGACTAACGCCTGGATTTCGATCAGAATCGGCCGCGTTCCTTCCATGGAGCACGCAACAACAGAACCGGAGGCACCCTCCGGCCTTCCATTCAGCATATATTCTGACGGATTTTTCACTTCCACTAGCCCCTCTGCCTGCATTTCAAATACACCAATTTCGTTTGTGGAACCAAAGCGGTTTTTTACACCACGCAAAATACGATAAGAGGCATGGCGATCCCCTTCAAAATACAGCACGGTGTCTACCATATGCTCTAAAACCCTCGGTCCGGCTACATTTCCATCCTTCGTCACATGACCAACGATAAAAATCGAAATTCCCATCCCTTTGGCAATCTGCATCAGTACATTTGTTGATTCCCGTACCTGTGAAACACTGCCCGGTGCTGAGCCAACCTCTTCGTTGTACATCGTCTGAATGGAGTCAATCACCGCAATTTCCGGCTTTTCTCTTTCCATCACAGCACGGATCATGTCAAGGTTTGTCTCACAGAGCAGAGAAAGATTCTCATTAAACTCTCCGATCCGCACAGCACGCAGTTTGATCTGGCGCAGGGACTCCTCCCCTGAAATATATAAAACCTGGTGTCCCGCCGCAGACAGCATGCGGCACACCTGCAAAAGGAGGGTGGATTTTCCGATTCCCGGATCGCCGCCGACAAGGGTCAGCGAGCCCGGCACAATTCCTCCGCCAAGTACCCGGTCAAGCTCTCCGATTCCCGTTGGAATCCGTTCCTCTTTCCCTGTTGAAATTTCTGTCAGATGAACCGGCTTTCGGCCCGCAGCACTATGGCTGCCGATGCCCTGATTACCCGCCGATGTTTTCGATGCCGTCGGTTCTTCTACAAAGGTGTTCCATTCTCTGCACGCCGGACACTGCCCCATCCACTTTGCGGATTCATAGCCACAGTTCTGACAGAAAAAGGCTGTTTTTTTTGTTTTCGCCATCGTTATCTCCTTTTTTGATCTGCCTGGAAAAAAAGGCTGCCGCACACGTTCTGCGACAGCCTTTTCCTTATTTTATTATGCTTTTATGATCTCTACCTCTACGCCCTCTGCTTTTTCCAGCTCCACACTGAAAGAAAGCTTTCCACCGAGATTTGTGGTCATATGACCGACATTTACGCCGTCGAGCAGCACCTTGTATTCGGTCTCTGCTTCCATCTCAACCGTGATCTGCGCGTCCTCCGGTCCTTCTACTTTGAAGGTCATTCCTTCATCGAATACATTCAGATCGGTAACTGCTGTTCCCGGAACAGATTCGTATACGAACATTCCATTTCTCTCCAGCTTTGTGATTTCTTTGAAGGTTTTTACTTTATAAAGATCTCCTCTGTGTTCAAAGTCAGATTTTTTTGCCTTTGCCGCAAGCTCATAATCTCCGAAGCTGATTCCTCCGTCTGCTTCTGTGCGGATTAATTCTTTCACTACTGACATTTTCAAATGCCCTCCTGGTCTTGTCTTTTGTGTTGTTTCGTTTCTTTGTGAAAATCATACCATAATCAAAAAGATTTTACCATATAAATTATGAATTTTTATTTTTTTCGAGAACTTTAAACGTAATCTCCTTTTTGCTCATACCGGCCGCTACCGTATCACCTTTCTTTACTGTTCCGTTCAGGATGGCTTCTGCCAGCGGATCTTCTATTTTACTCTGGATCGCACGTTTTAACGGACGGGCACCATATTTACTGTCAAAGCTGTTTTCCACAAGATACTCTTTTACGGTGTCGCGGACCTTCAGTTCGATATCCATCTGCTCCCTGCAGCGACGCTCCAGGTCTTTGAGCAGAATCTGCAGAATCTTCTTGGTATCTGCTTTGGTCAGCTGGTGGAATACAATAATCTCATCGATTCGGTTCAGGAATTCCGGTTTAAACATCCGTTTGACTTCCTCCATGACCTGACCCTTCATGTACTCATAGTCCTTGCGTTCATCTTCCTCTGAAAGGAATCCGAGACGCTTTGGCGCTACGATGTTCTGCGCTCCGGCGTTGGATGTCATGATGATACAGGTCTGTTTGAAATCAACTTTTCTTCCCTGTGCATCGGTGATATGACCGTCGTCAAGCACCTGAAGCAGAATATTGAAAACATCCGGGTGGGCTTTTTCAATCTCATCAAACAGGATCACGCTGTACGGATTTCGGCGTACTTTTTCAGAGAGCTGGCCGCCCTCCTCATAACCGACGTATCCCGGAGGAGAACCGATCAGCTTGGAAACACTGTGTTTCTCCATGTATTCCGACATATCAACACGGATCAATGCCTGTTCTGTGCCAAAGACTGCCTCCGCGAGTGCCTTGGAAAGCTCTGTTTTTCCGACACCGGTCGGTCCCAGAAACAGGAACGAACCTGTCGGACGATTCGGATCTTTTAAGCCGACTCTGCCTCGTTTGACAGCCTTCGCCACAGCCGCTACTGCTTCCTCCTGCCCAACGACACGCTTATGGAGCGTCTGTTCCAGTCGTGCCAGGCGTTTCGATTCGCCCTCTGCAAGACGCTGCACCGGAATCTTCGTCCAGGTTGAGACCGTCTTTGCGATTTCTTCCTCCGTCACCTGCAGTTTTCTGCTCTTGCAGCGGCGCTCAAAACGTTTTCTGATCTGCTCTAATTCTTTTTCCAGCTCCTGCTGGCGTGCCTGCAGTTTTTTTGCCTGTTCAAAATCGCCTGCGCTGATGGCAGCTTCTTTTTCCTTCTGCACCTCAAACAGCGCCTGCTCCTCTTTTGTCATATTGTCCGGCACCTGATAGCCTGCAAGCTGTACCCCTGCAGATGCTTCGTCGACCAGATCAATCGCTTTATCCGGCAGAAAACGATCATTGATATAGCGCACACTCATTTTTACAGCTGCTTCCAGCGCTTCATCCGTAATTTCTACGCCATGATGACGCTCGTAGTATGGACGCAGTCCTTTTAAGATATCGAGTGCCTCACTTTCTGTCGGTTCTTCTACTTTCACCGGCTGAAAACGACGTTCCAGAGCCGCGTCTTTTTCGATATATTTTCGGTATTCCTCCAATGTTGTTGCACCGATGAGCTGAATTTCTCCGCGGGAAAGGGACGGTTTTAAGATATTGGATGCATCGAGTGCTCCGCCGGCCCCGATGATGGTGTGAAGTTCATCGATGAACAGCAGAATATTTTCATTTTCCGTAACTTCTTTAACAACGCGTTTGATACGCTCTTCAAATTCACCGCGGTATTTGCTTCCGGCTACCATTCCGGAAAGGTCAAGGACAACAACTCGCTTATCACGGATCGTTTCCGGCACGATGCCAAGGGCAATCCGCTGCGCCAGACCTTCCGCAATCGCCGTTTTTCCGACACCCGGCTCTCCGATCAGACACGGGTTGTTTTTTGTCCGGCGACTTAAGATCTGAATGACACGCTCAATTTCCTGCCCACGGCCGACAACCGGATCGAGTTTTCCTTCACGCGCAAGCTCGGTCAGATCCCGGCTGTACTGATCCAGTGCCGGCGTTTCGCTGCTCTGTGCTCCACCTCTTGTCTGCGGTCCGCGGCCGGTGTTTGTATTTCCGCTTGCACCGCCCTGCAGCGGTGCCTCGCCCATGGCAGTAAGGATTGCTCCATATAGTTTCTGAATGTTGATCCCCATGGTAAAAAGCAAACGGGTAGCAACACAGTCACTTTCTTTTAAGATTGCAATCAACAGATGCTCGGTTCCCACAGCTCTGCTCTTAAAACGCGCTGCCTCCGCTTCTGCATTTTCAAGCACTCTGCGTACCCGCGGAGTATAGCCCGGACGGGATTCGGTTACGGTGTTTCCGCCCGGTGCAATCAGACGGTCAATCAGTTCGGTAAGCTGTCCGGCATCTACGTGAAACTCAGAAAGCACCATGCCTGCTGTGCCATCCTCCACGTTCAGAAGTCCGATCAGAAGGTGTTCGGTTCCCACGTAATTATGTCCACATTTTTCAGCTGTCCTAACCGCATATGCCAGTGCTTTTTTTGCCTGACTGGTATATCCTTCTCTCATAACACTATTATCTCCTTCATGTTTCGTCTGCGTAATTGCTGTAAATTTCATCTACAAGCTGATGTACTTCTTCTTTTGATATATTTTTGCAGACGGCTTTTGCAAGAATCACCTGCAGATCTTCGCGCAGTTCCTGCATAGCATACAGTTTATCCGCATCGATAGAAATAACGGCTCCTTTTCTTCGGTCAATCGAAAGAAGCCCCTCCTGCCGGAGTACGCTGTAGGCCTTATTTACGGTATGCATGTTGATTCCGATATTGTCTGCGAGCTGTCTTACCGAAGGTAGAGTATCTCCTTCCTGAATTCTGGAAGTGGCAATACCCAGAATAATCTGATTTCTCAGCTGGATATAGATCGCTTCATCGCTGTTGAAATCGATCTGTATTGTCTCATAATACATAGTTACACCCTGCTTTCTCGTATCGTTTTGTTATACATATGTTATAACAATTCGCAGACTTTGTCAACAAACGGTTTCCTACCTGTTTTTCTCGTAGATGATCTGAAGACCTTTCAAGAGCAGATTCTCATCGATGATGATGTCGTGTCTGCAGTGCGGAATCACAGCTTTCGCCAGACCTCCGGTAGCCACAATCGTGCATTTGCAGCCAAGTTCTTCTTCCATCCGTTCGATCATGCCGTCGATGCTGGCAGCGTTTCCATAAATCATGCCGCCTTTCATACAGTCCAGCGTATTTTTGCCAATGACTTTTTTCGGTGCTGTCAGACTGGTCTGGCTAAGCTGCGCGGCATTTGATACGAGAGCATCCAGCGAAGTACGAAGTCCCGGAAGAATCACGCCTCCGATGAAGCTTCCTTTCTGATCAAGTACACTCATCGTCGTGGCAGTTCCCATATCAATAACAATCTGCGGGCATGTGTATTCATTCAGAGCCGCTACTGCCACAACAACAAGGTCACTTCCTGCCGTTGCAGGGTCGTCCAGTTTGATATTAAGTCCGGTCTTCACACCGGGGCCGACAACTTTGACCGGCTTTTTAATCACTTTTTCTGCCGCACTCCTGCAGAGCTCTGTCACCTGCGGAACAACGGAAGAGATGATACCTCCTTCGATCTGCTCCACCGGAATCTCATACAGTTCCAGTACATTTTTCAGGCTGACTGCGTATTCCAGCTCTGTTTTTGCCTTGTCCGTGGAGAGTCTTTCGATGAAGTATGTTTTTTTCCCTTCCACACACCCAAGGACGATGTTCGTGTTGCCGATGTCTATTGCAAGGATCATGATTCGGGTACCTCCTGTAAAACCTTTGAAATGAAATTCTTGTGGTTTTATTATACATGGTGTGGCGCCTTGAGACAAGGAAAAAGAGTTCTCGGTAAATTCCATTTTTTTCTCTTGCGTCCTTGTTGTTTTTATGGTAAAATATACTTTGTTCTGATTACGAACACTGCCGCTGTGGCGGAATTGGCAGACGCACTTGACTCAAAATCAAGCGGTGAATAACCGTGCCGGTTCGAGTCCGGCCAGCGGCATAGCTAAAAAAGATCTGCAAAAACGAACGTTGATGCAGATCTTTTTTATTGTCTTCCCTTCAAAAAAACAGCTTTTGCAAGAAAGAAAACCCCTTTCGAAGAACCGGCCATCTGCCGCATGGTTCTTTTTGAAAGGGGTTTTACTGTTGTTACCTCTTATTTGTTTCCAAACATCTTTTCATATTCCGGTGTTCCATCCAGTGTAGCGAAGTAATCCTTCGGGGTTTCTGCGCGGCGGATGACTTCAAAGCTGCCGTCCTCTTTTAACAGAACCTCTGCAGATTTTAATTTTCCGTTGTAGTTGTATCCCATGGAAAATCCATGTGCGCCGGTGTCGTGGATGAAGAGGAGGTCTCCGACTTCCACTTCCGGAAGCATGCGGTCGATCGCGAATTTATCGTTGTTCTCGCACAGGGAGCCTGTTACGTCATATTTGTGGTCGTACGGCTGATCTTCTTTTCCCATCACGGTGATGTGGTGGTAAGCGCCGTACATAGCCGGTCTCATCAGGTTGACCGCGCAGGCGTCGCAGCCGATGTACTCTTTGTAGATGTGTTTCTGATGGATGGCGCGGGTAACGAGTCCGCCGTATGGTCCCATCATAAAACGGCCCATTTCCGTGTAAATTGCAACATCGCCCATGCCGGCCGGAACGAGAACTTCATCGTACACTTTATGTACACCCTCGCCAATCACGCGGATGTCATTGCCTTCCTGATCCGGTTTGTACGGAATTCCGACGCCGCCGGAAAGATTGATGAATTTAATCTTCACGCCCGTCTCTTTCTGCAGCTTTACAGCCAGCTCAAACAGTGTTTTTGCCAGAACCGGGTAGTAATCATTGGTTACGGTATTACTTGCAAGGAAGGAATGGATGCCGAACTCTTCTGCCCCTTTTGCCTTCAGAATGCGGAATGCCTCAAAAATCTGCTCGGTTGTCATACCGTATTTGGCATCTCCCGGATTATCCATGATGTCGGTGCTGATTTTAAACAGTCCGCCCGGGTTATAACGGCAGCAGATTTTCTTCGGAATGTAGCCTAATGTTTTCTCAAGAAAATCAATATGTGTAATATCATCAAGGTTAATGATCGCACCAAGCTCTGCAGCCAGTTGATACTCTGCAGCCGGTGTTACGTTGGATGAAAACATAATTTTATCTTTCTCAAATCCCATCGCATCGGAAAGCATCAGCTCCGTGTAAGAAGAGCAGTCGCATCCGCAGTCATATTCACCCAGCATTTTGATCAGTGTCGGGTTTGGATTCGCTTTTTCAGCAAAATACTCAATCCGAGATCGTTGCAGGTGAATTTAATAAGTTTTGAAGCTGACTTTTTTTCCCTTTTTTTCAGGCTTTTTTGCATCTTTCTCTTCAAGTGACTGCAAAAGAGCGGTTTTTTCGTTGGGAATTTCTTCCGCGATCACCCGCTCCAGCAGCCGCCGCAAAGCGGCCCCAACCCCTGGGCCGCAATAGCCCAGGGCCATGACGTCCCTCCCGTTCACGGCCAGGTCGCCCACGGATAAGCAGGGTCTGGCGGCTAAGATGGCCCTTGCCGCCGTTTCCACCGCATTTCGACCGTCTTCCCTTGTGCAATCTGACAAAGAACAGGCCGCAGCGTCCCCCTTCTGGAGGGCCAGGAGCGCAAAAAATCCGTCCTCC
>OHVB01000647.1_pt1 | contig 12112 bp, 9 predicted proteins | sample 1579331 | NCBI WGS metagenome assembly OHVB01 (sample SAMEA3882503, study PRJEB24775) | human gut metagenome | biome: human-associated habitat; feature: intestine environment; material: feces | place: Netherlands | collected 2009/2010
CTGTTTCATCTCCGATAAAGACGAAATAGCTCCGTGGTTCCACTTTACTTTAAGGACACACCTGCCCTCTTCTTTTCTTCTGCATAACGTGCAGGACCCGTGCCGGACTACCCACTTTTTCCGCTTCACCCGGCCAGCTTCCGGACGCACTTCAAAAACCCTCGTTTCAGGCAGCTTCCAGCCCCATTTGTCTGCCATTCTCTGTGAAACAATTCTGATTTTCTACTTTTTCCGTTCCAAGCCTTTTTCTGTTTCCGTTTGTTCTAGTTTATGCAAATTTTTCTCGTTTGTCAAGCAAATTTCCGCCGGATCCACTTGCTGATTTCGACCGCCGGAATGACAAGCAGTCCAAGGCCGATCGCCACATCATATTCCAACGCGCTGATCCGCTCAAAACCGAACGCACTCGACAGTGCCGGGATGTAAATGACGGCGGATGTGAGGACAAATGAGAGTGCCATCGCGCCCCACAGATACTTGTTCTGATGCTTCATATGGAAAATAGAACCTTTCCGTGATCTCATATTGAAGGAATGGAAAATTTCCACCATGGAGAGTGTCAGAAACGCCATCGACATGCCGTCCGGGCTGTTGACGATTTCCCAGCGGCCGGCTTCCAGATAGTGGCCGATGAAGTAGGACGCCAGCGTCAGCACCGTAATCACGATGCCCTGAAACGCAACATCAAAGCCGAGGCCGTCCGCAAAAATACCGTCATCCGCATTTCTCGGCGGGCGTTTCATGATGTCTGTCTCACCGTCCTCCATACCGAGCGCCAGCGCCGGGAAGCAGTCCGTAATCAGGTTGATCCAGAGCAGATGCACCGGATTTAAAATCGTAAAGCCCATCAGCGTCGCGCAGAAAATCGACAGCACCTCGGCAAGGTTCGATGCCAGAAGGAACTGAATTGCCTTGCGGATATTATCGTAGATTCGTCTTCCTTCCTCAACCGCTGCGATGATCGTCGCAAAGTTGTCGTCCGCGAGCACCATATCTGCCACGTTTTTCGTCACATCCGTTCCCGTGATGCCCATTCCGATGCCGATATCCGCACGCTTGATCGACGGCGCATCGTTGACTCCGTCTCCTGTCATCGCGGTGATTCTGCCTTTCCGCTTCCACGCATCGACGATCCGCACTTTATGCTCCGGCTGGACGCGTGCGTAAACAGCATATTCCTCGATTCTCCGGTCAAGCTCCTCATCGCTTAACTGGTCAATCTCGGCTCCCGTTACCGCTTTCCAGCCCGCCTCCAGAATACCCAGCTCTTTTGCAATAGCAACCGCTGTGTCTTTGTGGTCACCCGTAATCATCACCGGACGGATGCCTGCCCCGCGGCATTCCCGGATCGCATCGACTACTTCCGGCCGCACCGGATCAATCATACCGCAAAGTCCTAAAAAGCAGAGATCCTGCTCCAGAAAGTCCGGCTCCTGGGAGGACGGCATCTGGTTCCACGCTCTTCCTGCTGCCGCCAGCACGCGGAGTGCCTGGTCTGCCATCGCCTTGTTCTGCGACAGGATTTCCTGCCGGAATGCTTCTGTCATCGGCTGTTTTCTGCCGTCACGCCAAACGGAGGTGCACCGCTTCAGAATCTCATCCGGTGCGCCTTTTGTGCAGGAAAAATACGTTCCGTCGTTTGCGCGGTGGATCGTTGTCATGCGTTTCCGCATCGAATCAAACGGCGCTTCCCCGACACGCGGATACTGGACGGACAGACTCTTCTTCGGGCATCCCTCTTTCTGCGCATCGTTGACCAACGCACATTCCGTCGGTTCTCCGACTGCCTCGCCGTTTTCGTCCGGCTCCGCATCGGAGCAGAGTGCCATGACGGATACGAGACGTTTTATATCGCTTCCCTCATGTTTTACCACGGTCATCTTATTCTGGGTCAGCGTTCCTGTCTTATCCGAGCAGATCACCTGCGTACAGCCGAGCGTCTCGACAGCCGTCAGTTTCCGGATCACCGCATTCCGCTTTGACATTTTGGTCACACCGATGGAAAGCACGATTGTGACAACTGCTGCAAGTCCTTCCGGAATTGCCGCTACGGCAAGGCTGACAGCTACCATAAAGGTATTTAAGATGTTCTGCGGCGTCACGCCCTCTTTTAAAATACCGACAATGAAAATCACGGCACAGATGGCGAGCACCATCACGCTTAAGATTTTGCTGAGCTGGTTCAGCCGCTTCTGCAGCGGTGTGCTCTCATCCGCCGACTGCGTCAGAACATGGGCGATTTTTCCCATCTCGGTTTTCATACCCGTTCCGGTGATAACAGCGCGGCCGCGGCCATAGACAACGGTGCTTCCCATATAGACCATGTTTTTCCGGTCCCCGAGCGGAACCTCGCTGGCTGCGCCGGCGTTCAGAACATCCGCTGTTTTATTGACCGGGACAGATTCTCCGGTCAGCGCTGCTTCCTCGATTTTCATGCTGGCGCTCTCTAAAATACGGCCATCCGCCGGAACAGCATCGCCCGCTTCGAGAATTACAATATCACCGGGTACGAGCTCCTCGCTCTTTTTCACTTCCATTTTCCCGCCGCGCATCACCTTCGACGTGGCTGCCGCGATCTCCTGCAGAGCTTCAATCGCTTTCTCTGCCTTGCTCTCCTGCAGAACACCGAGCACCGCATTAATGATGACAACGGTGAGAATAATGACCACATCAGCGTACGATTCGCCTTCATACGCCGATGTGATGCCGGAAATCAGCGCTGCGGCGAGCAGGATCAGGATCATCGGGTCTTTCAGTTCTTCGAAAAACCGCTGCAGATTACTCTTCTTTTTCCCTGCCGCCAGCCGGTTCGGCCCGTGTTCGGAAAGCCGCCGCGCAGCTTCCGCCTCGGAAAGTCCCTGCTCCGTTGTCTGTAACTCATCAAGAATCTTCGAACTTTTTTCCAGATACTCTTTCATTTCCATCCGTCCTTTCTTCTGAAAACGCTTTTTGCGTTCCTGTGATAAGTTCCCACTGGTACACCGGTCTCTTTCTATATAGAAAAAGACCTATCCGCACCATATTTGTTGATACAGATAAGTCTTGTCATTTCATACAAAGCCAGAAGAAATGCTTTTTCTTCGGTTGTTGGCCTTATAGCGTCACGTATGCCGCCGACTACTCCCTTATTCTTCTTCCAGTCTACCACATCTTCCGGCCTTGTGCAATCGCATTTCTCTTTTATTCTTCTGCGTTCTTTGCGCATCCCGGGCAGCCGCTGCATCCGCCTGTGATCCGGTCATCCGGCATCAGGTCGAGTGCCTTGGAAATGCAGCAGATCGCCTGTGCGGAAATTCCCTCTTTCTTTCCGGTAAAGCCAAGTCCTTCCTCGGTCGTTGCCTTGATATTGACCTGATCCTCTTCGAGATGAAGCGCCTCCGCCACATTTTTCACCATCGTGTCGATGTATGGCAGGAGCTTCGGCTTCTGTGCAATAACGGTTGCATCGATATTTTCAATCAGATACATCCGCTCCTCGAGCATCTCACCCACTTTTTTCAGCAGTTCGATGCTGTCTGCGCCCTCATACGCCGGATCATTGTCCGGAAAATGGCGTCCGATGTCCCGCAGTGCTGCAGCGCCGAGAAGCGCATCCATAATGGCATGAACCAGCACATCCGCATCGGAATGTCCCAGAAGGCCATATTCATACGGGATTTCCACACCGCCCAGAATCAGTTTCCGGTTTTCCACCAGTTTATGCACATCGTAACCCATTCCTACTCGCATTGTTCGTTCCTCCGCTTCGTTACTTTCTAGTTAAATCCATACAGTTTCTGCGCTACCTTGTAGGCATAGACTGCAATTTTCTGTCCCGGTTTTGATTTGCTGCTCATAACAGTTCCGAAAATGCCGTGGCGGATGCGGAAGTAATCGGCTGCATCCTCCTGTTTCAGGTATCTCCACAGATCGTTCTTTTTCTCGAGATTTTCTTCCGTTCCAGAGCGCATCATCATCACGGAAGAAACCGTCATAATAATGGTCAGATAGCTGATCATATATTTCCGCAGGTGCTTCGACAGCCCTTTCTGTTCACCAAGGTAATCGATCATCAGCTTGTTGACACGGATCTGCTGGTCAATTCTGCCGATCATGACTTTCTCGTTAACCGACTGGTCGGCTCTCCCGATAAAGTAGCGGTAGAAATTGACATCGAGATAATACATCGTTTTGACGTACGGAAGCGGAATAAACGCAACCAGATTATCCACATAGAAGGTGTGCTCCGGCAGCTTCATGCCGCACTCTCTTAAAAGAGAAGTCCGGTAAATCAGCGAATGCATCAGCAGATAATGTGTTTTGCCGAGAGCTTTCGCCTCATCCCATCCGAAAAAGCGGCCTTCCGGCAGCGATTTCGCATAGCGCATCACACGTTTTCTCTTGGCGCCCTCTTTTTCATACACATAGTTACTGATCAGAAGGTCGAGTGTTTTCGGTCCGCGTACGACTTCTGCCAGAACATTTAAAATCTTCTGGTATGCCTCTGGGTTTACCCAGTCATCACTGTCCACAACCTTAAAGTACAGACCCGTCGCATTTTCCACACCCGTGTTGACTGCTCCGCCGTGGCCCTTGTTTTTCTGATGAATCGCTTTTACAATCGTCGGATATTTTTCCTGATAGCGGTCTGCAATCTCTGTGGTTCCGTCCTTGGAACCATCGTCCACGATCAGAATTTCTACTTCTTCTCCGCCGACCAGCAGCGAATCGATACATTTCTCCATATATGCTTCTGAATTATAGCATGGTACTGCAATTGATAAAATCTTCATCTTTTTTCTCCCTGCTCTTTTTTGCTCTTCTGCCGTTTCAGGCACGTTCCAGATCTGTGTATTTTGCGTATTCCGCAAACGCAGACGGAATGGCATATCTTTCAGCCGCGGTTTTCGCATCCGCAAAAATCAATCCGGCTTTTTCTTCCCCTTCCTGCTCCACATCGTTTCCTGCAATTTTAATAGCGTATCCTGTGATATGCCACTCGACATGGGAAAAAATGTGCTTGTACGGCGGCAATGCCTGAATATGAAGCGGCGTCACGCCGAATTTTTCTGCCTCTTCAAGTGCTTCCTGTTCGGAGAGCACGCCATCGAAGTTCGGGAACTCGTAAAGTCCCGCCAGAAGTCCTTTTTTCGGCCGTTTCCGCACTGCTGTGTGCGTACCGTCCAGAAATAACAGAACGGTTCTGTCTTCGATTCTGCGCGGCTTTGCGCTCTTTTTAAACGGATATTCCGTCCAGGTCTGATGCTGTCCCGCCAGACACTGGTCAAAAAGCGGACAGACTTCACATTTTGGTGCGCCGTTCGGCAGACAGACCATTGCGCCGAGATCCATCATCGCCTGGTTGAAGGCTCCCGGATCTTCTGCCGGCACCGGAATGCAAAACGCGATCGATGCAACGGCTCCCGCTGTGTAATTTCCAATTCCCGGAAGTCCTTTTAAGGCTTCGTAATCTGCCGGAAATACACCGTCATACACTTCCATAATTTTCTGTGCGGCCTTCTGCATATTCCGCACACGGTTATAGTAACCAAGGCCTTCCCAGAGCTTCAAAAGCTTTTCCTCGGGACAGACCGCAAGTGCTGCGACATTGGGCAGTTCACGCATAAACCGCTCATAAAACGGCTTGACCGCCTCCACCCTCGTCTGCTGGAGCATAATCTCGGAAACCCAGATTTCATACGGGTTCTTTTTTTCTCTCCACGGCAGCACTCTTTTATTTTCGCCATACCATTTCAATAATGGCTTTGTGATTGTGTCCTGCATAGTAATCTCCTGTTAATATATCATTCTTATTTTGCCACATTTTCCTCCAAAATGCAAAATAAACATTGCGCTCTCACGTGTTTTTGATTAAAATTAATAAATACTTTAAAAGAATAACCAAAACCCTTAAGATATGGAGGAAAAACTCTTGATCGACAGTATTATTTTTGATGTGGACGGCACCCTGTGGGACTCCACAGACGTTGTTGCCGACGCATGGAATCAGATTATGGAAAAAGAAACTGATATGACACCAAACCTCACCGGAACCGTGTTAAAAGGCCTGTTCGGCCGCCTGCTCCCGGATATCGCCGCCGTCATTTTCCACGAATATCCAAAGGAGCGCCAGTTAGAACTGATCGAGGCATGCTGTGCCAAAGAGCATGAGGCACTTCTTGCGACACCGGCTCCTGTTTATCCGGGACTTGTCGATGCACTTTCTATTCTTTCCAGACATTACCCGCTTTATATCGTAAGCAACTGCCAGGCGGGCTATATCGAAGTTTTTCTGGAAGCCACAGGCCTCGGTCACTATTTCAAAGGCCATCTCTGTCCTGGCGATACCGGAAAGGCAAAGGCAGACAACATCCGTACAATCATCGAACAGAACCATCTGCAGCACGCGGTCTATGTCGGCGATACCGACGGCGACTACAAGGCGACACGCGAGGCCGGAATCCCGTTTGTCCATGCCGCATACGGTTTTGGTCAGACCGAAAACCCGGACTACACCATCACTTCCCCGATGGATCTTGTCACACTGTTCGTACCGGAAAATTAATTTTTAACAGTTTCTTTCTCATAAAAAATACGCATTCCTGTTTTGATAACGGAATGCGTATTTTTTATGTTCTATTTCTTCTTTTCTCAGCTCTCGCCCTTACCTGGGTAATCATCGTCACCCGTATGGTCTCCCTGATCCGGTGCGCTCGGCTCCTGGGTCGGTTCCGGTGTGGACGGGGTCTCCGTCGGTGCTACGGTCGGCTCCGGCGTAGACGGGATCTCGGTCGGTGCTGCGGTCGGTTCCGGCGTAGACGGGGTCGATGGAGTTGATGGGGTTGATGGAGTTGATGGGGTTGACGGAGTTGACGGCGTGTAATCATCGTACGTGTAGGATGGCGTTCTCGTCGGCGTTACTGTCGTGGTATTCGTCGTATCATCGACATTTTCGTCATCTGCTTCCGGTGCCTGTGTCACAGTAAGCGTGTCTTCACTTACCTCATAAGCTTCGGAATAATAAATGATAACCGGTGTTCCGTCATCGACATTGTCATATAATGCCTGTGCCACTGCAGTCGGAAGTGCAACAGATCCTGTCGTCGATCCTGCAGTCAGATACAGGTTTCCGCCGAAACTACTTCTCCAGGAAGCATCGTAGAAACCAATCTCTCCGTTGAACGGAATCCAGGAATCCACATCTCTTTCCCAGGAATAGCTGCCGTCTGCCTGAAGCTCTCCGTGCAGTTTTTTCTGGCTTTCTTTTGCTGCGGTTGTGTAGATACCCGGCTTCGTGTAGCTGCTCTGCTCCATCAGACCGGTTACACAGTCACCGTCGACAACCAGATTTCCATCTTTGTAGAGCCAGATATGCTGACGGCTGGCATCAACCTCAACATACGTCTTGCCGAATCCGTTGTTCTCTGTGGAAGCAGCAAACTCTCTCTGCGCATACTGCGGCTCTCTTGCGTCTGCTGCGTGAGCATCTACTTCTTCTGCGATCTTTGCTATCTCCTGCTCCTGATCCACTTTCCATCCGTAGCCTTCCTGGCTGATGGTCACGCCGCCTTCGATACCGGTTGCCGGGAAGGTGTGATCCTTGCCATCGGTATCGATCGCTGCCGCAAGATTTGCCACATATTCTTTTACTCTTTCATTCCACTGGTTTTCATCTTTGGAATAATTTCCATCCGCATCGACTGCCAGCCAGTCTTTCATGGTATTTCCGTCAAGAACCTGTGTTGTTCCATCCGGCATACTGTATGTGATACTTGCGCGTACCAGTTCATTTAACTGATCCTTCTGTGCATTCAGTGTTTCGTCATCTGCTGTTACCAAGGTTCCGTCGTAAACGCCTGCTTTTTCAAGATCCACTTCGGTATCCGCATTGATCAGCGCGTTTTCGATGCACTGTTTTGCAAGGGTAAGATCCATTCCCTCACCCATAACAGCATCCACAATCTCAAACTCATTGTTCTGGAAGGTGATGTAGGCGCTGGCCGGTGCATTCTCACCGTCTGCGGACTGGAATTCGTCAAATCCATCAATCACCGCATCCAGTTTTTCCTGACTGTACTGCATGGTGACCTGGGAATCTTTCTCTTTTCCGCCATTTCCCAGGAACCAGAGGAAACTGTTCTGTTTCTTTAACACGCTCTCCACGCTGCCGTCTCCGGCATAGGTATAGTCAATGTCTTTTCCGCTGACACTCTTCGTATCATTGTCTTTGAATTTTACATTTAAGGTATAGTTTGCAGCCTGCTCTTTGATTTTCGTTTCTGCCTCTTTGGCCGTCATATCCGAGCAGTCTACTCCGTTGATGGTTGTTCCGTTGAAGAAATAATTCTGGTAATGGAACATTTTGCTTCCATAGAAAAAGCCTCCCACAGCAATAACAGCAACGGCTGCAACGGCGATAACCGCACCGCCTTTTCCCTTTTTCTTCTGCGGTTTTGCGCCATGCGGAATGTACTCTTCGTCGTCATCCTCATAATCGTCGTAGTCATCATCCTCATCGTCTATTTCCGGCATTGGGATATGGCCTACCGTGTCGCTGACGAGGCGCTCCATTGCGGCTTCCACCTGATCACCAAGCACTTCTTTCTCCGAACCCTTGGTCTCTGTCTTCTCTTCTCCCAGCAGATCATCCTCATCTGCGAATGGATCGTTGATGATCAGATCATCATCCACCATCACTTCTTCCGGTTCCGATTCTGTTTTTGTCTCCGCCGGCGTCTCTTCGATTTCTTCTTCCTCTTCTGTAAATTCCGGAATCTCGATGTCCTGCGTCACAGGCTCCACTTTGGTCTGCTTCATTTTCTGCTTCGCTTCTTCGTCTTTTGCACGCTCAGTTGCCTCAAGGACACTTCGCAGATTACTTAAATTTGCAGTCTCATCCGGGATGTGATCTTCGCTTTTTGTTTCTTTGCTTTCAAATTCAATGGAGTCTTCGATGTCTGCCAGTTCTTCCTGGAATGTTTCACCGCTCTCCTTTTCCGCCAGGTCACGGTCAATCTCTTTTTGCAGGGCAGCCCAAAGTTTACCGTCCTTTAAATCATCATCTTCAAACTTCATATTTTTTGCTCCTCATAGTTCTGTGTCTGCACTTTACTTACTTCTCTTCTTTTTTCCTTGTTTCAACTCACAGTCGGTATTTTCACGGAGTCTGACATGTCGAAAATAGTTCGACTGTGACTTGCCTCATGTCAGTGGAGGATACCGATTTCTCTCCGCCCGCCACTGCCGTTATGTTTCTTTTAACAATTCATCCCACCGCTTTAGAAGCGGGGGACTTCTTGTCTACTGATGTTAAAAATGCCCCTATAGATTTCTTCTTTTGTCCAAGGGCACATACACTGTTAAGTATATCATAAAATTCGACAAAAAAAAGCAAAAAATTTGGTTTTGGCAAATTTCTCACTTTTTTCGTAAATCACCTGTGGACTTCGTAAAAAAATATCTTCTGTAGCGCTTCTCCGAGGAAAATTCCAAGGGCAATTGCGCCTGCCGCGGTCGCTGTCTCTAAAAGATACGTTCCAACCATGTTTTCCGGCCCCATAACGATCGAGTAGACGATGCGGTACATACCGGCTCCCGGCACCATCGGAAGAATGCCCGGGATCCCGAAAAGGATCACCGGCGCTTTGAAATGACGCGCCATTGCCTGGGAAACCAGGGCGACGGCAACGGCGGCAAGAAAGTTCTTCATCAGAATGCCGTCGTTGAATACTTCCACGATCAGATAGACCGCCCAGCCGATCATACCGACACCGGCCGTGTAGCATTCCAGCTTTTTTGGTGCGTTCAACAGTCTTGAAAATCCCCAGATTGCAACCCAGGCTCCAAGGGATTTCAGGATGATTTCACCTGCTATTCTCATATTTTTGCTTTAACCTCATCTTTTTTCTGTATCGGTTTTCTCTACCGCACCAGTGGACGGAGCAGCAGCATGCCAAGTCCCACGCCGATTGCGATGGCCGCAGCGGTTACAAACGCCTCAAGCATCCGTGCCGCACCGGAAATGTAGTCGCCGTGCAGGGTATCATACACTGCATTCGTGATCGCCACACCCGGTACGAGGGGCATGATGGATGCAATGATAATGACGTTCAGATCCATGGTCCCCGGCAGGTAATGAACACAGAGAATAGATGTGACCGCCAGCAAAAATGACCCGATACAGTTCACAAGAAACGACTGCATCCCGGCTTTTTTTCCTCCGTAAACACCGATTCCTGATATAAAACCTGCAAGTGCAGATGCCAGCACTTCGTAGAACCCGGCTCCGAACATGATTGCAAAGCCTGCGGTCGTCGCCATCATCGCGAGCAGATTTTTTTTAATTTCCGGCTTGGCACGATAGATATCCCGCACCCGGTGGAACAGCGCATCCAGGTCGATATTTCCTTCGCAGAAATCGCGGGAAAGCTGATTGACCGCATGGATCCGGTTCAGATCCGTTGCACGGCTCTCTACGCTGCGCATAACAGTCATGGAATCCATCGACGGGTCGTCGAGCGTTACCACAAAGCCGGTCGTCAGCGCCAGTACATCCGCAGTTTTCAGGCCGGACATGCGCAGCATCCGCAGCATGGTATCCTCCACCCGCCACGTCTCCGCCCCGCTTTCCAGCAGGATTTCTCCCGCCATGACCGCGGTGTCCAGCAGCAGTTTATAGTCCATAGTTTTTGTCCTCTCAAATGTAACTCATATTTCACACATGCCAAACGATTGTACCATGAAGCAGTGTTCACTTTCAAGTTAATTCTATGCAAATTCGGCGATATCCGGGCGTTTGGATGTTCCGATGTTCACCCGCGCCATTCACAAATCTTTTCAAAGTTTCTTCAAACTCCATTCACACTTTCCTCACATATGACAACTATACTAAACGTATCAAAACAAAGGGACAACAAATCATCTTCCTCTATCTTTCAACCGTTGTCCCAACCTAATATTCTTTCCAATTTATATAGATTTTTCTTTTTCATAATGCCGGTGTTTCTGCCAGAAGAAATACCGGCCCTCCTTTTTTTATCCCCAAAAAGAAATGCCGGCATCCCGTCTATGTACTATTCTTCAAATTTTACAACCAATGTCTTGTCCCCGACCATCTCGGACAGCATTCCGGTAATCAGTGTTTTCGCCTGTTCCTGTGCCATCGTTTCCAGGTCATCCATTTCTTTCGTCTGCTGCTCTACATCCTCTTTCGCACTCGCGATTGCATCCATCGCATCTTCCTTCCGCTCCCAGTTCAGAAGCGCTGCCTTCTCATCGTAATACTGGATGGAATCATTGTCGATGGAAATATCAAAAATCTCCACTGCCGGAAGTGTAACTGTTACTTCCGAATCCGTCACCTCCGTATTCGCCTTCGAGAGATCCACGCCCGCACGTACCTCTGCACGGTATGTCATATTAAACGCCTTCTGCGTCAGAAACGGAATCGACCCGTCCGAGTAATGAATCAGCCCATTATAAATCATCTTCGCCGACGTCAGCTCCCCCGCCGCCTCCAGCTTGCTGTCAATAAACGTCCCCGTAATCTCCGGCTCCCGGTCCCGCCGCAGCGACTGCGTCAGATAAACAACCATTCCAGCAAGGATTACTACGATCAGAAGATAAATGACAGCTTTTACCGTGCCGCGGCTTCCATTTTTTTCTCTGCTCATCACATATCTGCTCCCTTCTCATTTTTTGTTTCGTTTTTCATTAGTTTTTATAAAATTACTGTTTCCATTGTAACGTATTTAGGCAATAAAAAACAGCCCTGATTTACAAAAAACTCTTAAAATTCTGTAAACCAGCGCTGTTATTCTCTCTTAAATGTTTCTATTCTTCGATTCTCTAGTAGATATGGGGATTACTCCCCATATCCCTACACAAAACCGTACGTGCGCTATTAACGCATACGGCTTTTCACTTTATATTTCATACTCTACCTGTAAAACAAACTTACTTATTTGTGCATATTATATAAAAATAACTTTTTTAGTGTCATATGTGTTTTTTAAGGTATCAAAAAAGGCAACCAACACATTGTTGATTACCTTTTTGATTACCTTTCGTCTTACCAAACTTCAAAAACCCTTTAGTTTTTAGACACAAAAAAAGCTGCTGACGGGAATCGAAC
>OHVB01000649.1_pt1 | contig 12071 bp, 7 predicted proteins | sample 1579331 | NCBI WGS metagenome assembly OHVB01 (sample SAMEA3882503, study PRJEB24775) | human gut metagenome | biome: human-associated habitat; feature: intestine environment; material: feces | place: Netherlands | collected 2009/2010
GTGCAACAGCCTCTCTTCATATTTTTGATAGACGCTAACTTACTGACATTGGCCCGCGTGGCGACCCCTACAGGTATATGCCAAAACGGCATATACCTGTTTACCTAAACGCCTTGCCAGGGCGCCTCCAGCGTCGTATAATAAGGATATAAGCAAACGTAAAACGTCGTACTAAAGAAAATACATACAGATGAAAGGGTGGTTTTTATGTCCCAATGGACAGATATGTACAGACAGAAATTAATGACGCCGGAAGAAGCGGTAAAAGTGGTCCAATCCGGAGATTGGGTCGATTACGGCATGGGCACGACCCAGCCGATCCTCCTCGACCAGGCCCTGGCAGCGCGCCGTGATGAACTGCAAGATGTCAAAGTCCGCATGTGCCTGACCGTGGCTCCGCGGCAGATCGTCGAACAGGACCCGGAACGCAAGGCCTTTACGGCCATGAACTGGCATATGAGCGGCTATGACCGGAAGAAGTGCGCCCTTGGCCAGATGAATTTCATCCCCATGTGTTACCGCAACAAGCCGTCCATGTACCGCGACCTCCTCGACGTCGACGTAGCCCTGATTACTGTCGGCCCCATGGATAAACACGGCTTCTTTAATTTCGGCCCGGCCGTTTCGGCAACGGAAGCCATTACCAAGAAAGCGAAGAAAGTCATCGTCGAAGTCAATGAAGCCATGCCCCGCGTCCTCGGCGGCCGCGGAGAATGTATCCATATCAGCGATATCGACGGCATCGTCGAATATGGCAATCATCCCTTGGCGACCATTCCCTTTACGACAGGCGACGATATCGATGCCAAAATCGCCAAGACTATCGTCCAGCAGATTCCCGACGGAGCGACGCTGCAGCTCGGCATCGGCAGTTTGCCCAACACGATCGGCGCCTTATTAGCCGAATCGGATCTGAAAGACCTGGGCGTCCATACGGAAATGCTCGTCGACGCCTTCCGACTCATGTATGAACACGGCCAGCTCACGAACCGCCGCAAGGCTTTCTGTCGCGATAAGATAAGCTGGGCCTTCGCCCTGGGGACGCAGGACCTCTATGACTGGATGGACGACAACCCCTTCCTGGCAGCTTATCCGGTAGACGTCATCAATGATCCTTTCATCATTTCTCAGATGGATAATTTCATTTCCATCAATAACTGCATCGACATCGACCTCTTCGGCCAGGTATCGTCCGAATCGGCCGGTACCCATCAGATAAGCGGCAGCGGCGGCCAGCTGGACTTCACCGACGGCGCTTACCGCTCCCGTGGCGGCAAGAGCATCATCGCCTTGCGGTCGACGTTCCACAACAAGAAGACCGGCCGCGATGAATCGCGCATCATCCCGACGCTGGCACCGGGCACGACGGTCACGGACCCGCGGTCCCAGGTCAACTGGGTCGCCACGGAATACGGCATAGTCAACCTCATGGGCGCTTCGACATGGGAACGGGTCGAACGCCTCATCAGCATCGCTCATCCCGATTTCCGCGAAGACCTGATCAAAGAAGCTGAAAAAATGAAAATCTGGAGATACAGCAATAAGAAATAAAGGGATACGCTATTATTCTGGTAAGTGTTCCTACGGTATGCTCGCGTTCGTCGCAGGTCGTTCATCGTAGGTCGAAAATATCATACCATCGCGATGAACGACGAACTACGAACCACGAACTACGAACCATCAGCTTGACGTCCGTCCCTGGATTCCGTATAATGAAACTATGACCCGGCCCCTGCGGATTTTTCCGCCGGGGCCTGTTTCGTGAAGGGGGAACCAGCCATGCAACTTGCCGAACTCATCAACGCCCATCGTCAGCAGCTCAATAATACGGATATGGGAATCTGGAAGTACATCTTGCAGCACCGTGCCGCTGTCCGCCACAGCTCGATCCATGAACTGGCCAAGGCCTGTCACGTCTCGACGACGACGATTGTCCGCTTTGCCCAGAAATTAGGCCTCGACGGCTTCGGTGAATTCAAGATGCTCCTCAAGCGGGAAGAACCGGAAATTTCCTGCTATGACACGAATGTCATGGACGAGCTCCAGCGCTTCTATGAACAGACCGTGGACAAGCTCTGCAGCCGCAACTTCGATAGCGCCAGCGCCCTCGTCCATGAAGCCAACCGGATTTTCACCTATGCGTCGGGCTACGTCCAGAATAACGTCGTCCAGGAGCTGAAGCGTCTTTTTTTCTACGATAACGTCATGCTCTACGACGTACCGGCACGGGAAGAGTTTTGCAACCTCATCCGGACCATGACCAAAGACGACTTGTTCATCATCGTCTCCTTCTCCGGCGAATCGCCGGCCGTCAAGGAACTGGCCCAGGCCCTGAAACTACGGGACATTCCCTTCATTTCCATTACCCGCCTGCACGACAATACCCTGGCGTCGCTGTCGACGGTCAATTTTTACGTCTCGCCGGCCCGCTTCCAGCTCTACGACAAGGAAGACGACCACGTCGCCTTTCAGTCCATGATGCCTTATTTCGTCCTGGCTGAGATATGGTATGTGAAATATTGTATGTATCTGCACCATTTGAAACAGGAACAAGAGGCTTCCCGATAGGCTGTACCAAAGTACAGGAAATGTACCAGGTTACAGGCCGGGGGCCGTGTGCCAGAACGCCGCGAATCTATTGTATTCGCGGCGTTTTTTTTATATCCTGTTACTAAAGAAAGCTTATGTACTTTGTTTCACAAACGGGAGGAATTGTCTATGTCATTCAACAAGGACCGCGTGATGCAGGAACTGCAGCGTTTTGGCGGCGCTATGTACACACCGGTCATCTTATTCGCCTTCTTCGGGCTGACTGTCGCCTTGTCGATCATCTTCAGCAATACGGGCCTCTTCGGCAGCCTGGCAGAAAAAGGGACCCTCTGGTATGATTTCTGGTACGTCGTCCAGCAGGGCGCCTGGACCGTCTTCAATCAGATGCCAATCCTCTTTGCCATCGCCGTTCCCATTGGCTTTGCCAAGAAAGAACAGGCTCGTTGTGCCATGGAAGGTTTCGTCATCTACATGGTATTCAACTATTTCATCGCCGGTATCCTGACCCTTCACGGCAGCTACTTCGGCGTCGACTATAGTCAGAACGCCGGTGCCGGCACGGGCCTGGCCATGATTGCCAACATCAAGACCCTGGACATGGGCATGCTCGGCGCTATCTTCATTGCCTGCATCTCAGCCTACTTGCACAACCATTTCTATGATACGGAAATCCCGGACTGGCTCGGCATCTTCAAGGGACCGGCCTTCGTCGTCGCCGTCGGCTTCCTGGTCATGCTGCCCATGGCGCTCCTCTTCTGTTACATCTGGCCGCCTATCCAGCACGGTATCGAACAGTTCCAGTTCTTCCTCAAGACCAGCGGCATCTTCGGCGTCTGGGCTTACACCTTCTCGGAACGCATCCTCTTGCCGGCAGGCCTGCATCATTTTATTTACTTGCCCTTCATTTACGGTCCGGCTGTCTGCGACGGCGGCATCCAGGCTTACTGGCTGCAGCACCTCAATGATTTCGCCACCAGTGCTCATTCCCTGCGGGACATGTTCCCCCAAGGCGGCTTTGCCCTCCACGGCAGTGCCAAAGTCTTCGGCCTGCCCGGCGCAGCCCTGGCCATGTACTATTGTGCCAAACCGGAAAAACGCAAGAAAGTCGCAACCCTGCTCATTCCGGCTACGATTACAGCCGTCCTCTGCGGCATTACGGAACCGATTGAATTTACCTTCTTGTTCGTTGCTCCGCTCTTGTACGTCGTCCATGCCGTCTTAGCGGCTACCTTGTCGGCGACGCTCTATTTCATCGGCCTGTCGGGCAACTTCGGCGGTGGCCTCATCGACTGCTTCGTCCAGAACTGGATCCCCTTGTTCCGCTATCATGCCTGGACCTACATTTTACAGATTGCCATTGGCCTCGGCTTTACGGCCATTTACTTCGTCGTCTTCCGCTTCCTCATCCTTCACTTCGATTTGCCCACGCCGGGCCGTACCGATGATGGCGGCGAAGACAAATTGTTCACCAAAGCGGAATACAAAGCCAAGAAAGAAATGGAAAAGAAAGGCATTGCCGGTGGTGCCGATGCCCTGAAAGCCCAGGTCTTCCTCGATTGCCTCGGCGGTCCGGACAATATCCGCGAAGTCACCAACTGCGCAACCCGCCTGCGCGTCACGGTCAACGACCCGGATAAGGTCGCCGCGACCAGCAAGTTCACCAATGCCGGTGCCTTCGGCCTGGTCAAGAACGGCCACGCCATCCAGGTCATCGTCGGCCTGTCCGTGCCCAATGTCCGCGGCCACTTCGACGCCCTCATGAAAGGGGAAATGCCGGCAGCCGTAGAAAGCACGGTTCCGGAAACGAAAGAAGCTTCGGCAGAAACGCCGGCAGCTCCGGCTGCTGAATCCGTCGCTTCCGTCGATGAAGACGACCGTTCCATGAAGCTGAAAGCCTTTGTTTCCGGCGACCTCGTCGACATCAGCGAAGTACCGGACGATGCCTTCTCGCAGAAGATGATGGGCGACGGCGTCGCTATCAAACCGTCGGGCGATACTATCGTCGCCCCGGCAGACGCGACCGTTTCCATGATCATGGAAAGCTCGCTCCATGCGATTGGCCTGGAATTGAGCAACGGTGCCGAAGTGCTCATCCACATCGGTTTGGATACAGTCAATATGAATGGCGAAGGGTTCACGCTGCTGACCCAGCAGGACGCCCAGGTCAAAGCCGGTGACCCATTGATCCGCTTCGACCGTGATGCCATCGCCAAAGCCGGCTATAACGACATCGTCATCATGGCCGTCACCAACTCGACGGAATACCCGCAGATGAAGAAGAAACCGGATCAGCCTGTCGTCGCTGGTGAAACACCGATTGTCATTTTCTAGGAGGATTTTATGGATACTTTAAAATGGTGGCAGCAGACGGCTGTCTATCAGATTTATCCCCGCAGCTTCCAGGACACGACGGGCAGCGGCGAAGGCGATATTGCAGGCGTTACGCGCCACTTGGATTATCTCAAGAAACTCGGCGTCGGGGCCATCTGGCTGACGCCGGTCTACCCGTCGCCCATGGTCGACAACGGTTACGATATCAGCGATTATACGGCCATCGACGGGCGCTACGGCACGATAGAAGATATGGATACCCTCATTGCCGAAGGGAAAAAGCGGGATATCCGCGTCGTCATGGACCTGGTGTACAACCACACGTCGGACCAGCACGCCTGGTTCCAGGAATCGAAGCGCAGCCGCACGAACGACAAAGCGGACTGGTACATCTGGCGCGATGCCAAAGAAGACGGCTCGGCGCCGACGAACTGGCGCTCCATCTTCGGCGGCCCGGCCTGGACGTGGTGCGAAGAACGGCAGCAGTATTACCTGCACACCTTCGCCGTCGAACAGCCCGATTTGAACTGGGAAAATCCGGCCGTCCGCCAGGCCCTCTATGATGCGGCCAATTTCTGGATAGCCAAAGGCGTCGGCGGCTTCCGCATCGATGCCATCGTCTACATCAAGAAACCGGCCGTCTTCACAGACGGCCCCGTCGACGGAGCCGATGGCCTGTCGTCCATCCACAAGATGACCGCCAATACGCCGGGCATCCTCGACTTTCTCCATGAATTCCGCCGGAAGGTCTTCGACGGCCACGATATCTTCACCGTCGCCGAAGCCAACGGCGTCACGCCGGCCGACCTGCCCCAGTGGGTCGGAAAGGACGGAGCTTTCAGCATGCTCTTCGAGTTCAGCCATGTGAACCTGGAATTTCCCGACGATGAAGTCTGGTGCCGCGCCGAAAAATGGCCCCTGACCAAGCTCAAGAAGGCCCTGTCCGACAGCCAGCAGGCGACGGCAGCCAATGGCTGGTATCCCATCTTCTTCGAGAACCACGACCAGATACGCTGTGTCAACCGCTATTTCCCGGAAGGGACGGATAAGAAGCAGGCGGCCAAAGCCATGGCGACCATCTTGTTCAGCCTGCGCGGGACGCCCTTCATTTATGAAGGCCAGGAGTTAGGCATGGCCAATACGGCCTTTGCCCGTATCGAAGACTACAATGACATTTCGACGCACGGCCAGTATCAGCTGGCCCTGGATGAAGGCTTTGCACCGGCAGAGGCCCTGCGCCTCGTCCAGGCCCACAGTCGCGATAATGCCCGGACGCCCATGCAGTGGACGACGGCAGCCCAGGCCGGCTTTACGACGGGGACGCCGTGGCTGCCCGTCCATGACGATTACCCGCAGTGCTGTGCTGAGAGCGAAGAACACGATGCTGATTCGGTCCTCTGGTACTACCGCCGCATCCAGGCCGAACGCTTCCAGGGGGAAGCGGCAGCCATCCTGCAGCGAGGGCGCTACGAAGAGCTGCTGGCTGATGATGAACGCATTTACGCTTTCAAGCGTATCTTAGACGACCAGGCGACATTGACGCTGGTCAATTTTACCAACGAAACCATCGATTATGACGCATCGCTGACGGAAGGCGCAACGGTCCTTCTGGGCAACTATGACGCCCAGGAAGCCGGAAGATTGCGCCCGGCCGAAGCCGTCATCTATCGTGTATGAGGAGGATTATTATGTTAAAAGTTGCTGCCAGCGATTATGACGGAACCCTGTTCCGCGACGATATCATTACGGCCCGCGATGCCGAAGCCATCCGCAGATGGCGGGCTGCAGGCCATAAATTCGGCGTCGTGTCCGGACGGGACCACGGCATGCTCATGCCCCAGCTCAAACACTATGGCGTCGAATATGATTACCTGGCCTGCAATAACGGCGGCCTCATCAGCGATGACCAGGACCACGTCCTCTGGGAAGCCCGTATCGAACCGGCCGTCCTCAAGGACGTCAGCAAGCTGGAGCTAGTCCGCAAGTCCTTCCATTTCTCCTTCTCTTCGCAGGACCGGACCTATCTCTGCCATGATTTGCCGGGCACCTGGGTCTGGCGGGAAGCGAAAGAATGGGACTATCCCATCGTGCCGATAACGGAAGACGACATCGACCATCTGCCCCAGACGATTCACCAGTATTCCCTGGGCTTCACCAATCCCGACGATGCCCTGGCAGCGAGCGAACAGGTCAACGCCCATTTCGGCGATACCGTCCATGCCTATCCCAACCGCTGCGCCGTCGACATCATCCCCTCCGATATCAGTAAACAACAGGCAATTGCCCACACGCTCTCCCTCTTTGGCTGGGACGGTGCGGACATCCTGGCTATTGGCGATGAAATCAACGACCTGCCCATGATCCTGGGCTATAACGGCTATACCGTTGCCACGGCTCGTCCGGCTATCCAGGAACAGGCTCGTAAAGTCTATGACAGCGTAGGAGCCATGCTGGAAGATAACTTATAAGAAAAGAGGTCCTTACCATGGATTTGAATAAAAAAGCCCTGGTCGTCCTGGCTGCCGTGACTCTCGGCACTGCCGGCACAGGCCTGGCCACATCGGCTGACAGCTTCTCCGATGTCCCCAAAGACCACTGGTCCTATGAAGCCCTGGATTACCTGGCCAAAGAAGGCGTCATCGAAGGCATGGGTAACAGCACCTTTGAAGGCGGCCGCACCATGACCCGCTACGAAGTCGCCAGCATCGTCGCCAAAGCCATGCAAAAAGGCGGCGGCAACTTCGGTGACAAGACGGTCCTGGAAAAACTGCACGCTGAATATGCCGACGAAATCAACGTCTTGCAGCAGCAAGTCGCCAAGAACACCAAGCAGATCGAGCAGAATACCAAGGACATCGATTCGCTGAAAAACGGTATTGCCGGCAAGATGGAACTGAGCGGCTTTATCCGCGTCCAGTATGACCACGACAAGTATAGCAATAACGTCCAGAACAACAGTGATTTATACAAAGATAATGACCGCTTCTATATGAGCTTGAATGGGTCCTATAAAGTCAACGATAACTGGAAAGCTAAATTCCAGTTAGAAAAGAATTCATTCTACAACGGCGGCCATGACCATGAAAACGAATCGGGTTCGTGGGCGACCGATGGCAGAGATAAAGGCCGGGCGAAACGCTGGTCTGGCCATGATGGCGATATCCAGCGCATCTGGGTCGAAGGGACAGATCCGAAAACGGGAGCCTGGATCAATATCGGCCGTGCCTGGCGCGGCTTAGGCCAGCAGAACGTCCTCTTCGGGACAGAATCAGATGGTTTCCAGCTCGGTGTTCCCATCAAAGGGACCAGCCTGACCGCCAGCGGCTTCTGGTTTGCCTCGACGAATGGCGGGAATCATGAAAGCTGGTACGGCCTCGGCACGTGGGGGAATATCGGACCGCGGGCCGGTATCAACGTAGCCTATGCCTTGAATTCCAAGCATAAAGGCGATGTTTACGAAAAGAGCACGAGTCACCTGGAATCGTGGGGCGAAGAAACCGTCGATTACGATAAAGCCTACGTCCTCAGTGGCTGGCTGGACCTGTCCAAGAATACCCGTCTCCTGGCCGACTATGTCCAGACCAACGCTGATTACCAAAACAACAGTACGTTCTTGCGCTTGAACTATCGCAATACAGACCTTCAGAAACCGGGAACATGGCAGGCCTATGCCCGCTGGTATCGTTATGGAACCAATGGCACCATCGCCGGTGACGATGAATGGAGCTCCTTGTTCTACAATGGCAGTGCCGGCAGTAAAGGCTGGATTTTGGGGTATAAATACGTTCCTTGGAAGAACATCGAATGGGAAACGCTCTACTCGAAGCAGGAACAGATTTCCAATTCAGATAATAAACGGACCCTCGTCCGCACTCAAATGGACTTCCATTTCTAAAATTTAAGGCCTTTCCTCGGACTCAGATGCGGCTGCGCCGCGACAGACTCAAACTGACAACGACGCTTCGGGAAACCCTCAGCGCGTAGCGGGCCGCCCGCAGCCACTGTCCGTCCAGGGAACTATCCTGCAATTGACAGACCCGAAAAATCTGGGCGTCCCCTACGGAATCGCATACAGGCGATGAAAAAATAAACGCAAGCCGTAGGTGGCCGGTCGCAGGTCGCAAAAAAAACGGCCGGCGGCCGCACGTAGGGGCTTGCACGTGGGGGATTTCGCCACAGCCTGTTCTGGTATAATGGCAGGTTTTATGAATCATGAACAAACAATGCAACGCAAATGCAACGAAAAAACTTTCGTTGCATTTGCGTTGCATTTTTGATTCGATAAAATAGGAAACGAAGTGAACGAAAAGAAAACGTACCATTTTATCGGATATCTATGTTATCAGTTTTCGGCTTTGTAGAGTCCTGAGGCTATTTCTTTGGCTACGGCACGGCCTTCGATAAGCGCACTGCCGATGGTTTTCGGTCCCGTCAAGGCGTCGCCGGCGATGTAGACTTTATCTTCGTTGGTATGGTGGTCATCTGTCATTTCCAGGGACGGGTCAAAGACGCTGAGGTCGACTTTCTGGCCGATGGCCATGACGATCAGGTCAGCAGGCATGAAGTATTCCGAGCCTTTGACGGGGATTGGGGAACGACGGCCTGATTCGTCAGGTTCGCCTAATTCCATTTTGATGATCGTCGCGCCTTTGAAGTGGCCCTGGTCATCGCGCTGCATATCGATGACGTTGCGCAAAAGGTCGAATTTTACGCCTTCTTTGCGGGCGTCACGGATTTCTGATTTGTTAGCCGTGATTTCCGCTTCGGAACGGCGGTAGACGACGGTGACGTCATCGAGGATGCGGATGAGGGAACGGGCGCAGTCCATAGCGACATTGCCGCCGCCCCAGACGATGGCTTTTTTGTATTTCTTATAGGCGTCGTGATTTTTGCGGATGTTCAGGTCATATAAGAGGCTGAGGCCTGCGAGGACGCCCTTACCCGTTTCGAAGTGGAAGGTATTTTCTACCTGTGCACCTGGAGCGAGCAGGATGGCGTCATAATCGCTGCGCAGTTTTGCAAAAGCCTCTTTGTCGATGAAGGTGTTGAAATGGAAAGTGACGTGTTCGTCAGCCTTTAACTGCTGGTAGACTTTATCTAAAAAGGCTTTGGACATACGGTATTCCGGGATACCTGTGTAAATCGCGCCGCCCAAGGCTGCTTCTTTATCGAAAATATCAATCTGGCAGCCGGCTTTGGAGAGTTCCTGAGCGGCTGTATAACCGGCCGGGCCGGCGCCGATGATGGCGATTCGTTTTTCCATGTGGCAATTCCTTCTTTCTTGAATAATGTCATTCATTACATGTCTTTTTAGGGCAATGGCTGCGGTGTAATGGCAGTGGTGCTGCTTCAGGGCATACTAATCCCTTCCTGGTGGTTCATGGAGAAGCCGCCTTTTTCTACGTCGTCGAAGTCGAGGGACGGGTCGTATTCCGGAAGTTTGGTCAGGCGTTTGACCAGGCCGAAGGGCTTTTTCAGGGAGAGTTTGTCTCCTTTGCCCGAGAGGACCCAGAGGACTTTGTAACCTTTGGGCGGCGTCTGGAGTTTTTCTTCGCCTTTGCCGTCGGTGAAGTAGACGACGAGGTCGACGCGCTGTGTATTGGCGTAGGCGAAGACCGGGGAATAGGCCGTGCCGCCGCGGATGTCCAGGCGGCCGCGGACGTCGTCCATAGTGCGGATGCGGTAGGTGCGGCGGATTTCATCGTCACATTCGGCGACGATGATTTCATGGTTGTAGCAGCGGACCAGGTGCAGGACTTCGCCGATGGCCTGGCGGAATTCGGCGTCGGTGATGCTGCCGCTGATGTCCAGGCCGATGAGGATTTTGGCCGTATGGGAGCGCAGGCAGCCCGGCAGGTCCAGGCGTTCCGGCTGGCGGCGGTTGCGGCGCATGGTCGTCTTTTTCCAGGTGCTGGTGACGGAGCCGACGAGCTTCTTCAGGTACCAGTGCCAGGGCAGGTCTTCCTGGGCATCTTTCAGGGCTGCAATCATGCTTTCCAGATAGTTCGACAGTTCGCCTTTGCACGACGCGTCGATGTATTTTTCTGTGAATTTGCGCAGTGTCTCTTCGTCGATGTCGTCGCCTTCGTCCCATAAATCATGGGTCTTGGCCGGGTCGTAGGACACGGCAATGGATTCGTCGGAATCGCTGTCCGATTCGGGCAGGTCCTTCTTGTCGGTCCGCAGGTCCAGGGCGCCTTGAATCTTATCGACGTAGTATTCCAGGCTTTCAAAGGGCTTTAATAGCAGGGCATAGTTCATATTCACCCATTCCAGGGTCGTCGAGAAGGGCGGCAGGTGGTCGAGGTAGGTGTTGACGACGACGTCCATGGCCAGATTGACGGCCAGCTTGCTGTATTGCTGCCGCAGTTCTTTGGCCCGGATGAGGTGGAGCGATACGACGTGGAGGATTTCGTGCTTGATGGTGCTCTCCATCTGTTCCGGCGACAGGGGCAGGAAGAGCATGGGGTTGAAATAGAGGTGATACCGCGTCCCCTTGAAGTTGGTCCCCGTCGGTGAAGCCATGTCAAAGCGGATTTCCTTGACCATTTGGAAGAGGAAATAGCCGAAGAAATTATCTTTGTCTTCCATCAAGTGGCCGGTGATGCGGTCCAGGAAGGCGTAGAATTTCTTTTGGAAATTGGCCGGCACGTCCGGGACGCTCCCTGTCCGGCGCTGTTCGGCGAGGACGGCGTCGGCTACGATAGATGCCTGCTGATAGAGTAGATTGGCCGCAATGGGTAGTGACTGTTCCATAAGCTGTTACCGCAGGGAGCGGAAGGCGGCGAAGTAGCTGTCGATGAAGTCGTCGTTATCCAAAGCGCAGGCATAGACTTTGGGGTTGGCGGCTTTCATGTCCTTCATGACGCCGAGGCGCAGGTCGACCGGGTAGAGGGCCAGGAAGGCTACGAAGCGGGACAGGAGCGCCTGGGCCTGGCTGTCGTCGAGGCGGAGTTCATGTTCCAGCTGTTTAAGGATATTCTTGGCAGCCAGATAGAGGCGGGTGTGGCTTTCGCTGGCAATCCGGCTGGACAGGGCCGGATCCAGGGACGGTCCGCCGAAGACGTCGTCATAAGCGATGAGGGGCTGGGCGTCGGACGTGACGAAATGGACGAATTCCTGGGCGATGAGTTTGCCGACGTTGCCGCGGATGACATTGTAGAAGACGCCCTGCGGGATGGCCGACGGGT
>OHVB01000653.1_pt1 | contig 12039 bp, 10 predicted proteins | sample 1579331 | NCBI WGS metagenome assembly OHVB01 (sample SAMEA3882503, study PRJEB24775) | human gut metagenome | biome: human-associated habitat; feature: intestine environment; material: feces | place: Netherlands | collected 2009/2010
GCCGCCCATGTAAGCGCGGGTGTAGGTAAAGGTGTGGCCAAACTTTTCAGCAACTTTGTCCAGCACGCGCACTGCCTGGGTCACGATCTCCGGGCTGGAGCAGTCGCCATAAATCAGGGCAATGTTTTTCTGCATCTTACTTTCCCTCCTGGATGCTCTTCATCAGGCCGCCGGCCTTGATGATCTTCTGGATAAACGGCGGGAACGGCGCAGCCTGGAAGGTCTGGCCGGTGGTTTCATCAGTGATCACGCCGGTGTCAAAGTTGATGGCAACCACATCGCCCTCGTTGATGGCCTCGCTGGCGGCGGGGCATTCCAGAATGGGCAGGCCGATGTTGATGGCGTTGCGGTAGAAGATACGGGCAAAGCTCTTGGCAATCACGCAGTCAATGCCGGCGGCCTTGATGGCAACGGGGGCATGCTCGCGGGAAGAACCGCAGCCGAAGTTTTCTCCTCCTACGACAAAATCTCCCGGTTTTACTTTCTTTGCAAAGTCCGGATCTAACGATTCAAACGCATGACCTTTCATCTCATCCAGATTCGGCAGAAGCAGATACTGGGATGCGATGATCTGGTCTGTATCAAGGTCATTATGAAATTTAAAAATTTTACCCTGTTCCATTTTCTTTCTTTCGTTCCTTTCGCATAAAAATTCTGACGAATCTTATTGTATCACAAAAGATATGGTTTGCAAAAGAGAAAATAGCAAAAAAAGCAGACCGCCGCACCAAAATTCCGGTACGACGGTCTGAAAGTCTGTTTTAGTGGGTAGTTCCCATTGCTTCTTTTACTTCTTCTTTGTTGGTTACGACTGCCTCGATGCAGTATTCCAGAGATTTTGCAATCGTTTCCAGCGGCATGCTTGCCATGGTGCTTGCTTTTCCGACTACCTGCTCGCATGCGAACGGTACGTGGATGAAACCTGCGCGGATGTTCGGATATTTCGTTGCGCACAGGTGAAGCACATTGTACATGACGCAGTTGCATACGTAGGTGCCTGCGGTGAAGGATACGTGGCACGGAAGGCCGTGTTCGCGGACGTTCTGAACCATTGCTTTGACCGGAATCGTTGCAAAGTATGCGGTCGGGCCGTCTGCCTGCAGCGGTTCATCGGACGGCTGCTCTCCGGCGTTGTCCGGGATTCTTGCGTCTGCAAGGTTGATGCCGACTTTCTCTACGGTTACGCATGCGCGTCCGCCTGCCTGTCCGACATCGATGACAACATCCGGATTGTGCTCTTTGATGGCTGCTTCCACACAGGAAATACTTCTGGTAAACTCGGTCGGGATCTCAACTTTTACGATCTCTGCTCCGGCGATGGTATCCGGCAGAAGTTTGATAGCCTCGAATGCCGGGTTCACGCTCTCTCCTCCAAATGGGTCAAATCCTGTTAATAAAACTTTCATCGTCTTTTCTCCTTTTGTCTCTTAATTTTTGTCTCCTGGTTCTGTCCTTTAGTATAACACAGGCTCGGGTGCAATAATCTTTCCCCGGTCCATAATCTGACGGTTATCGGTAAAAATATCGGGTTCCCGGCAGACCAGGTCGAAGTGGCCTTTCGCATTCTGCACGCCGCCGAGCGCGATATTGCGTCCAAGCCCTACGTGGAAGGTTCCATACGCGGATTCATCCTCAATGTAGCAGTTGCCGAGGCAGTTCGAGCACGAATTCAGTCCGATGCCAAGCTCTCCTGCGATATAAATCCGTGGATCGAAATATTCCTCCATGTACTTCTTTAAGCGGATGCCGGTCGGTGTCTCCTCGATATCGACGATTCTGCCGCCCTTGAAGATGATTCTCGTCGGCTCATCGGCTCGTCCGATGTATCCCAGCGATCCGTCGAGCACCATAATGACCTCTGTCTTTGTCTCCTCGATCGGCACATAGACCTCAATACTTGAGGACGAATAGCCTTTTCCGTCTCTTAATACGCCGTTGAAAAATCCCGGATTGCGGTTCTCTTTGTAGAACATCATATCCGTTCCTGCCGGTGTCGTCACATGCACTTTGCCGGATGAACGGAGATACTTCATAAACAGCTTTGCCATCATGCGGCTCTTTTTCGTGTCCATCAAAAGGAAATCGAACTCCAGAAGACTTCTTCCGTCGTTCGTCGAAAGCGGAAGCGACAGAAACTTTTTGTGCTTCTGAATCGCACGCTTCGCTGCTTTTGTTGTCACAAGCGAATACTCGGTCGCTGCAATGATCGCAGTGTAGGGATCAAAGACCGCCTCGTTATCGTCGAAAAAGATGCCCACATGGCGTCCTTTATTTTCAACAATCAGTGTGTTGACGGACCGCGCTTTTTTCCGCGCCTGCATTTCCAGCGCTTTCGCCTCCGCCTGATGCTCCTTTGATGTCACAATCAGTACTTTATCCCACGCTTTTACTCTTACCCATTCGTGGATGATGATCCGGGCCCCCCGTTCCATGTTCGGTGTCATTTGTTTCTCTTCCTTCTCCTGTCATATCTAGTCGACCATTTTACGGACGTTAAGGCCACCGCCCTTCCCTTTCGGAAAATACGATGACCTTAGTTAGTCTGTCCTGACGATTTACTTTAATACTATCATATAACAGATCTGGAATACAAGCATAATTAATCCAACCAGCACCTGATTTTTGATTACGCCCCAGCGGTCCTTCATATTCAGGATTGCAACCGGTACGATATTGAAGTTTGCTGCCATCGGAGTCATTAAGGTTCCGCAGTAACCGCAGGTCAGTGCGATCATACCGATGACTACCGGATTTGCACCGTATGCCAGTACGAACGGAGCACCGATACCAACCGTCATAACGGTGATGGCTGCAAATGCATTACCCATGATCATGGTGAACAGTACCATACCAACGGCATAAACGATGATACCAATATTAACATTTCCTTTCGGAACAACTTTCTCTACGATCTGTGCAATAACCTCACCAACACCGGCTGCAGTAAAGACACCGCCCAGGCAGCCAAGCAGCTGCGGCAGCATACTGAGCGGTCCTGTAAGGGAAAGGAAACGCTCGGAATCTTTCAGGAAAACCTGCGGTTTGTTCTCTTTCGAGTCGTATGCAACCAGGAAAATAATGGCTACGAGAACACCAAGTGTAATCGCGATCATGGAGCTCATATTGGAGAACAGTGAAAAAGCAAGGGAAAATACAGCAACACAGAATGCCGGAACGAAAATCTTCATTCCAATCTTCTTAAACTGTGCTTCGGTGTGTGCTTTTTCCGGTGCGTTTGTTTTTCCAACCTTTACTTTCTTGAAGATCGGCGGCAGACACATAATAATAACAAGGACACCGGAAACCTTGGCCGGAAGCCAGGTGCCAAGTGCTGTAACAATACCGAACGAACACCAGAAAATGGCTGTTCCGATTCTGGACGGATTTTCTTCATCCAGAAGGTTTTTAATGCCCGCGTAGATTGCAATCAGGCCAACGAGAATCCATACAATATTTAATCCGGCCGTATTAAATGCGGCTGGAACCTGTATAACTTTTAATGCGCTCATCTAGTGTTCCTCCTATTTCTGTGCCTTTTTGCCGGCTGATTTTTCATAGTATTTTTTCGAAATCCGATTGTCTTTTACAATGATATAGACACAGGAAACAACCAGTGAGAATAATGCAACCGGAATTTCAACTGCCGCAAGGTCAATCAGGCTTACTTCATAGCCAAGACCGGCAAGTGTCGTCTGTACCAGAATTCCACCGGCACCGCCGACAAACAGAACCTGGAAGAAGAACCAGGTGAAGTTCTGCATTGCTGCTGCAAGTCCTTTGACTTCTTCTAAGTGCTCTTCGTTTACGGTACCTTCTTTGTTCTTGATCGCACCTTCTGCCATCGGAAGAAGAACCGGACGGATGAATCCGGCAACACCGCCGAATCCTACGTTGAATGCACCGAACAGGCCATTTAATACGCCGTATACAGCGATCAGCTTGCCGGCTGTTGCACTCTTAACTTTCTTAATCAGGTTTGCTGCTGCTTCACGAAGACCGTTTCTTTCAAGCGTACCAGTAACGAGCAGGATCATCATGAAGATCGCCATGCTTCGGTTCGCTACGAAGTTGGTTCCGATGGTCTCAAGAAGACCGCCGACGCCAAGGCCGCCAACGATCCCTGTCGTAATCAGCGCCAGGAAAATGATGAGGATTGAATCCAGTTTCAGCGCGAATCCGACGATAACGATTAACACGCCAAGTAATTTGATGAGTTCCATACCTAAACTCCTCCTTAAATAAAATGTAGTTTTTTTTGGATACAGACTGCTCCGCACGCTCGTGCTTTCACAACCCTGTATCCTGTATTTCTTCCAGTTACCTAGAGACAATCATCGGTCTCTTTCGTATGTAGCTGGTCAAAATCGTTCCATCCTGCTCGGTAAAGCGGCAGTCCATAACGTTCCGCGCCTCCATGAGCATCTGTATTGTCACTTCATCGTGCGCCACATGAGCCCGCGCACACAGGTTCAGGTATTCTCCCTGTGCCGTTTCATCCGCAACCTCGCTCGTATAAGCGACGGTTGTAATCCACGGATAGCGGATCGACGAATATCCATGCGCCGGATTCGATTCATACGGAATCCAGTAATTGATCATTTCTTTATAATAATTTGCCGGAAACAGTTTCGGCATCCACGCATGGGCATATTTTTCAAACTGTGCACTCCACTCCTGGTTCAGTGCTTTCATCTCCGGATACGCTGCAATCTTGTCTGCGATCACATCCTCCATGACCTTATTCACATCATAGTTTCCTTTGTATTCCGGATTCATTACATACCAGAAATAACCATATAAGAGCGATCTCGGAAGCCAGAAACCTTTGTAGGACGGGGAGGTATAGCCAGAAAACTGCTGCTCCCATTCGTGGCTTGGCACACCGTGGTTATCCACCATCATATCCGGTGCATATTTCTCGTAAATCCGACTGATGCCCATCGCTTCGCTGTGAATCGTATCCTGCTGGAAATAATGACGGTAAAACTCTTTTCCAAGAGAATTGAACCGCGCCACATGGAATTTCCACGTCGGATGCTCCTTCTGCAGTTCGTAGTGAATCGCTGCACCGTCCACGTTTTCCATCGGGATCAGAATCAGATTCAGCTTATCCGGCAGCTCTTTGTAAACATCTTCTGTTAAAAGTTTCTTCAGCAGCATAAACGATGCATTCGTTGAGGCAACCTCGTTTGCATGGTGTCTTGCATTGATCACCTCGCTCGGCACTCTCGCCAGACGCTTTGTCAGCGACAGATATCCCTCGTACTCCGGTTTCAGCCAGACTGCATAGAGCTCGCGGCCTGTATAGGAAACGGCAATCCGGAAGACCTCGATACCCGGAACTTCTTTCAGCTCCTCAATGATCTCCCGATACGTATCGTATCCGATCAGTTCGTGCTCATGCAGGTTGATGTTCTCGATCCGTTTCGCTTTTGGCTTTTCTTCCCGCTCCGGGGTCTGTGCCGCGTACGATGCGCCGCTTTCTGTTTCAAAGACAAGCGCTGTTTCCGCAGGAACACAGCTGCATTTTTCAAGAACACCTTTCGACCACAGCGCTGCGTATGCTTTTACGGTAGCCTCTGCTGCGCCTTTCACTGTGATATGGAAATTCAGCTCTCCGTTTTCCCACGAAACTGCGGAAATCCAGGTTTCGACTTCACTTCGTTTTCTCTCTGCGGCAGCGGTCTCTCCGTCTTTTGTGATGCATGCCGCATCTTTTAACGGCTCTGTCAGCGTAACGCGAAAGACCGGACGGCCCTCTTTCTGATGGATCACCGGCAGAATCAGGCCCGGTGCATCCAGCATCACGCCGGCTTTCTGAATGCCGTAATTTTTAAAATAATCACCGCCCACAAAATACATGTCCTCATGGAGTGCATCAAGCGATGAGATCAGATCCTCACGGGAACCGGTCGGCTCGTCCGGCTCGCTTACCGTAATGTCCATTCTCAGTTCGTGGAAGAACGGCTGCATCTCCTCCGCAACGGTTCCGCCCGTTTTTTCCTCGATATAGCGGCGGCAGTCCGGAAGGACTTCGCTCTGGTAGACATCCCAGATTTCTTCCAGATCGGTGCGGACTTTTTTGTCAAGAATGGTCTTGCCATTTACTTCTGCTTTTATATAACCGGTCGACGGGTGAACTTTTCCCATCTGCGGGTATTCATTCATATACGGACGCTCCGACCACGCGGCCTTGTACGCATCCTCACAGCAGACGCTGTTTTCTTTGCTTCCCTGGCAGAGATGTGTGATGTCATCTTCTCCCTCATAGGCTTTGAATATGACATTTTTTCTCTCGATACCGAGCTCTTTTACCAGAAGATCCTCGATCGGGTACAGCTCCTGCAGATAACGGATCGGTAGATCGTACCATTTGTCCGGCGTCTCGGCACTCAGGTTGTGGTAAGACGGGATGGCTCCGTTTTCATCATTCCATTCCGTCTGGCCTTCTGGGAGAAACGGTTTGAAATAAACGGTAACCGTATCGGCTCCGGCCTCTTTTAGACGCGGAAGCATCTCTTCTGCCAGCCAGGAATAGCCCTGTTTGTAGGCACAGTAAATCGTTGTCTGTTCCGGCACAGCGCCTGCTTCGCGGATTTTTGCATCGATCGCTTCGCACATCTTCCGGCGCACGCTCTCGGTCTCGCTGACTGCTCCGGTGATTTTTACGGTGCTTCCCTCTTTGAGTTTCGGATAGACTTCCGTTTCCAGAAGTTCTTCAAATACTTCGACCTCCCACGGGAATTCATATACTTTCTCGTACATTTTCTGACCGGATTTGTAATTGTAAACTTCTGCATCTCCGGCCTCTTTTTTCTGCTCTTCGCTCCAGCGCGGCGATCCGTAAACCGCATAGGCGCCGCTTTCTTTTTCCTGTAAAGCTTTCAGTTCGGCAAGCTGGCCGTCCTCTCCGCGTAGAATAAAATCATCCACCATGTCCATCAGGAGATCTTTCCAGCTTCTCTCACCGCAGATCTTTGGAAATGTATTGCAGAGGCGGGCGGTGAATGCGGTCAGTGCTTCGCCGTCTCCGCGCAGATACACTTTTATGCCGTCACCGTCTGTCTCTCCAAGGACCAGTTCTGTCTGATCTGCTTTTTCAAAAATAATCTGATTTCCCTTGTAACCCGCCTCGGCAAGAATGGTTCCTTCGTATCCTGTCGTCTCCATCCCGAAACGGTATGCCAGATCACACGCTGCAAGAAACATAGCATCGCTTGTGTCCTCTGGAAGCACCAGTTTTACATCGAGTGCATCCGGGAGGAAATCGTGATTCTGATCTTTTAAAAACGGACCTTTTTGGAACATTTTTTCCAATCCTGTTTTTTCCCGGAAATCCAGGTCGTAAACCGGCCCGATGTGGTCCGAAGCCGCCTCATACCCCTCCGGGGCTGCATCTGCTGTTTTCTTCCACAGCTTCCGGAATTCTTCTTTTGTTTCCGGTACCGGGATTTCTCCATCCGCGGCTGCAACAGGAAACACTGCCGTCTCTGTCTGGAAACCAAGAAGCAGCGCCGCCTCAACGGTGTTTCGCTTCTGTTCTTTTGTCATATCTGCTGTAAACCTTAACCGTTTCATGCATGCACCTCCGAAATCGTTATCGTTCACACATATATTGTAACTGTAACCAGCGGTTGGATTCGTCATCCAAAATCCGCCGTTTTCCGCACTGCATCATGAACTCAATTCTACTAAAATGTTCAAAAGATGTCAACCCGCTTCTGATTTTTCTATGAAATTTGCACAATTCTTCCAATAAAAACCAATTTTGCGTCCGTACTGTCTGAAAATTTTGTGGAAAATTTCTTTTTCCTCAAAAAGAAAAAGAGGCGTTCACAGCCAGCAGAAACATTTCTTTCCTGCGGACCGTGACAGCCTCTTTGCCGTCTTTCTTTTTCTTATTTCCAGACCGTATCGTAGTTGATCGGTTTATAGAATGCTTTTTCCCGGCTCTCATGATCATCCGGACGGTTGCCGAGAAGCCACATGGTTTTAGTTGCGACTGCCTCCGGGGTCATATCGTATGACTCGAGAATGTTGCACAGGGTTTTCATCTCATGGCCGACTTCATAGACGGTCATATCGCTTCCCTCGTGAGAAACCTGGGTACACATGATGATGAGTTTTTCCGGGTACTTCTGGCAGAGCTCGTAAAACGGCTCCTTGATGCTCGCCGGAATACCGCCGACACCGAAGCTCTCCACAATGATCGCATCGTAGTGCTCAAAAATCGCCGGAAGCAATACCGGGCTGATTCCCGGGATCAGTTTCAAGAGAAAAACGTTATCGCTTAAGTTTTCATAAAAACGAACCGGCTTTTCATACGGCAGCATCGGCAGATACCGCAGAATCCGGCGGTCCTGTATTACCGCAAGGTACGGGAAATCGATGCTGGAAAAGGCATTGTAGCTCTTCGTCCGCACCTTCTTCGCGCGCGTTCCCGCGATGACTTTTCCGTCGAACACAATCTGCACACCCTGGGATGCATCATCACAGGCGTAATAAAAGCTGTCGGACAGGTTTGTCTTTGCATCCGTGATATCCAAATTGATCGGCCGCTGTGCTCCGGTGATGACGATCGGCTTTTCCGAATTCTGAATCATATAGGAAAGCGCCGCCGCAGTGTACGCCATCGTATCAGTTCCGTGCGCGATGACGAAACCGTCGTAATCCTCGTAATGCTCCTTCACCACTTTCACCAGCGTGCTCCAGTTCTCCGGAACCACATTCGAGCTGTCCAGATTAAACGGATTCACCGCCGTAATCTCACAGAGGCCTTCCACCTCCGGAATATAAGACAATAACTCCTCCGGCGTAATCTGCGGAGTCAAACCATTTTCCGTCTTCTTCGAAGCGATTGTGCCGCCGGTTGCGATAAATAAAATCTTTTTCAATGTAAATCACTCCTGTTTTCTCGTTTGGTAACAAGTTTTCTTTATCTTAGCAGACTTTGGGGACGGCGTAAATGATGAATTTGGGAATCGAGAAACCAATCCTTTCCATTGACGCGAAAAATTCCGTTTGCTATACTGAATTTTAGACACAGAAAATCCTTATCTACGAATTTTACATTCAGAAAGCCAGGCTTCCTATGAATCATGAAAATCATCCCGGTCATCCATATCTTTATTCTTTTCTTCTTGTTTTCGGTCTGACGCTGATCTGCGCTCTGCCTGCGGGATCTTCGTATCGATCGGAGCGTGAAAAACAGGAAGCTGCCGAACAGCGCAGAATCCAGGAGCTGCATAATGAATTTCTGACTCAGAAAGATTAAACACATGTTAAACATACGTGAAACGCCCTTTACCGGCTACGCCTTCAGCAGCACCTTCTGCCCGCAGACCGGGATTTCCTCGAGATACTTAAAATACCACTTCTTCCTCCGCGCCGAATACCGCACCACCACCGGAATCCAGCAATTTTCCACTTTCAGATACACATACTGCCCGGAAGCCACTTCCACCTCGCCGTTCTGCTGCTCTACAAATGCACGGTTTTTCTTTATTTTTACAATGCCTTTCGTCATAATGATCATCCTTTCTGAACGGGTTTGAAAAGATACTCTACCTGTATTGTATGCAGAGGGGATAGGAAATTTCCACTTTTCAGGGGCAAAAAAACAGGACACGGGATTCCCCCATTGTCCTGTTCTCCTTTTATCACACACCTGCTTACCCCTCAGCATCGTTCTGCTGCCAAACTTTATCGCTCGAATCAGAACAGCTGCCCCAGCAGTTTCAGCTTTTCCTTTTTGGGGAATGCGGCTTCAAATTTTTCAAAAGCTTCCGGGTTCTTCTCACAGATCAGAATCCGCCAGCTTACGAAAAATCACCGCCATATATTTCAATGGTCCGCCCGCCAGATAATCATGATGAAGCTGCGCAAGTTTTGGATCGCGGTATTGTTCCAGCGTCAGCATTTTGCGAAAATTGGCAGAGAATGTTTCTTTCGTCCAATGCTCAAACTGCGCCATGCTGTAATCATGAATCTGTGCAATCGGGGTCTGCAGATAGAAGTGTAATGGGGTCTGGTACCAATGTGCAGCTCCTCGTTGTCCAGAAACGCATCCTTGTGATCGACTCTTCCGGCTTTCCGGATCTGGCCTGTCTGATATAAAATTCCCTCTGCCAGCGTCGTTTTTCCCGCATCCACATGGGCGAGAATGCCTAATGCCAGTTTCTTGGTCTGTTCCATGTGAAACCCCGGAGTCGAAAGCAAAAAATCTCAAAACCAGTTGCTCTTGTTCTCCTGGTTTTGAGATTTTTTTATGCTGTGTATCTTTTATTTTTCACCCGCCATCGGCTGATGGTCTGCAATTTTCAGAAAAACAAATCCAAGTGCAAAGAAAACCGCCAGACATGCAACCGCTACGTTGATCGTTCCTCCCGCCAGCTTTACAACTGCAATGACTACAGATCCAAGGAAGGAAGCGCCCTTGGCAAAAATATCGTAGATGCCAAAATATTCTCCCGAATTCTCCGCCGGAATAATCTTGGAATAATACGACCGCGACAACGACTGAATTGATCCCTGAAAGCATCCCACTCCAAATGCCAGAATCGCAAAGTGCACCAGCGTCCGCAGTGTCAGCGCATAGAGGCAGATGACAAAATAGCCTGCGATGCAGATCAGAATCAGGGATACCGTATCTTTTTTCCGCGACAGTTTTGCAAAAAACAGAGATCCTCCAAAAGCGACAACCTGCGTGGCAAGCAGGAAAACAACCTGTCCGACCGTATTCAGGTTCAGATCGGTTCCGATGTTGATGCAGTTGTCAATGATAGTTCCGACCCCATCAATATAGAGAAAGAATCCAATCAGAAAGAAAAATACTTTCCGGTCCGAAACTGCGATTTTTTTCAGGGTTCTGAATATTTTTCCAAATGTCTGACCGACGGTAACCGTTCTCATTTCCACGTAATTCTTCTGCCGATACTCCTTCAGCAACGGCAGCGTCACCACCAGCCACCAGAGAGCCGTCACGCCAAAGCCAATCATCTTAGAGACAAAATCCGGCAGTACCCCGACCATATCCGGCCCCAGAACGTAAGCAATCAGTGCTACAAGAAACGGAATGCAGGATCCTAGGTATCCCCACGCATAGCCATAGGAGGATACCTCATCCATACGTTCCTCCGTTGTCACATCATTCAGCATGGAATCGTAAATCGTCAGCGATGCATTATAGCAGACTCTTGTCACAATATAAATGACCAGAAACAGCACCCAGCTCGTTGCAACGCCATTCAGCACACATCCTGTGATGCCAAGACCTGCCGTTGTGGTAAAAAAGATCTTTTTCTTATCCTTACGATCCGCCAGCACACCGCAGACAGGACCGATCAGTGCCACCACCACCGTAACAATGGAAATGGCAATCGAATAATACGCCGTCGCCTGATCCGAACTGATTTTTCCCGGCCCTGTACCGATTGCCAGACTCTTAAACCAGATCGGAATCAGCGAACAGGCAAGCATAATAAATGCCGAATTTCCCACATCATATAAAACCCATGCAAACTCCTGCTCCGTCAGATTTCGAAACACTTTTGTCCGATGAAGAGCCCGAAACAGACCACTCATACTACAATCCCCACTTTCTTTTATTTTGTCATGCAGTATCAGTGTAGCATAGATTTCTTGATATTCAAAGTATTTTTTATATGAAAACAGGCAAAATCATTTGCGAAACGCCAGTTTTCCCATCCTTCCATGATCCGCCGGAAATTTCACAGCAGATCATTTCGATTTCTCAGATTAATGCCGGTGTCTGCGCCAAAACGGAAAGAATCGCAATCACCGCAAAAATCACAGCAGCTGCCACTGCAGCAATCATAATTTTTCTTTTCACAGCATACCTGCTTTCTCTATCATGTTTCCGGAATATTTTGTTTTCGTAATCATATCTTTTTTCCTAAAGACATTATACCCTATGCATAGGAATACATCAAACTTTTCCAGTCCAGGCCACTTCCAGACAGCTTGTCAAAGCGGATATTCGCAATCCGCTTCGCTACTTGCTCATAACCGAATAGCTGC
>OHVB01000659.1_pt1 | contig 11991 bp, 12 predicted proteins | sample 1579331 | NCBI WGS metagenome assembly OHVB01 (sample SAMEA3882503, study PRJEB24775) | human gut metagenome | biome: human-associated habitat; feature: intestine environment; material: feces | place: Netherlands | collected 2009/2010
TCTGCGATGAGCGCCAGGACCCTGTCGAAGCTACGAGCCGCCAGCTGTTGCTGGAAAAGGTCGGCCACGTCTTGAAAAGGCTGCCCGAAAAGGAACAGGCCGTCGTCGAAGGTGTGTACCTGAATGACGTGGAGCAGAAGCACCTGGCCAAGAGCCTGGACGTCAGCCTGCCTTACGTCTATCGCCTGCAGAAACGGGGCATCCGCCGCGTGCGCGGCATGCTCAGCCGGTTCATTCATGAGAGCCGCCACTAAAAGTTTTTTTACATTTTCTTAAAATTGGCCCGTTTTTAGGTGAAAATAATCGAAAAATGCTGTAAAATATAGATTATGGCATGTTTTTGCGCCTTTTTGCCGGTATAAATTCATACGGCCTTTGCCGATTTTATAAGAGTATTCGTTTAGGCAGAAAGGAGAAGGCTGAATGAAACATTCCCAACGCGACACGGTTCACCGGGTCCGGGCCGTCCGGTCCTGGCTGGAAAAGGCCGAAGCCTCGTTTGATGAAGAGTCCGATATCAAGGGCGAACTCAATCTGATGCTGGCCGAAGCGGAAATGAAGAATTTGCGCAAACACCATCCAGTCAGCAGAAACTGGCTGCGGGCCGGTGCCATGGTCACGGCCTTCTGCCTGGCGCTGGGCGGCTGGTATGCCTTCCGCCTGACCGGGCCGGAAGAACGGCCGCCGGCCGTCGAGGCCGTCGTCCAGGAGACGGCGGCAGGGAATGAAGCGGACCGGGACCCGGTGGATACGGCTGCACCTGTGGCCGAGCCGGTCCCGACAGGCAGCGTGCAGCCCCCTGTCCAGGAAGGACCAGCACCGGCGGCAGCATCTGCGCCGCCAGCAGCTCCTGCCGGAGACGAACCGCCTGTGCAGCCAGCCGCGACGGCTGCAGCCGTACCGGAACCGCCAGCAGCGGATCCGGTACGGGTGGAAAGGAAGGCAGTCTTGTCGGACCGCCAGGTACAAGCTACTGTACAAGAAGCACGTCATACCTTGCGCGGTACAGGTATTACGAAATAGATAATGGAGGATTTTTATGAATATGCGGAAGAAAAAACTTCTCGCCCTGATGGTAACCAGTGCGATGATGACGTGCCCTGTTTGGGCTGATGATACGACGGCGGCGACAGGTTATGAGTCGTCGGGCAGCCAGACGGTTACATCTGGCTCGGCAGCCGCTCCGGCGGATGACCAGAAAACAGCTGTCAATACGGTCGTAACCTCGCCCAATGATGAAACGACAGCCGATGCCATGAAAGCGGCTAAATCGGGCCTGACCGGTTATGAAACGGCAGAAGAACTGGCCGCCATTGCTGCCGGCAAGAGTCCGGCTGCAGTTCAGCAGGAAACAGCGGAAGCCGTCCACAAGGAAAATGAAATCCTCAACCCGGCTCCTGTCGATACGACGCCGCAGATTACGGGCGACAAAGTCAGCTACATGAGCGGTACCAGCGACATGCAGTTCGATACGTCCATCCCCGGCTATCCCATGGCCGTCATCCAGGCCGGCCAGGACGTGGCCCTGCCTTATGGGGAAGCCGTTACCGATGCCGACTTGAAACCCTATGTCGACAAGGTAGCCACTTCCGTTACGGTCGGCCCCGTACCGGAAGCCCAGATTGAACAGAAACTCCTGCCGCAGCTGGCCATGCGTGTCGGCGATGCCGTCAATATGGACTACATCCGTCACGACCTCAACGTCATCGGTGCGACGGGTCTGTTCTCGACGGTCAAGCCGTCCTTTACGACCGTACCGGAAGGCGTTTCCCTGAACTATACGGTCCAGATGAATCCGGTCGTCAAGAAAATCGACATCGTCGGCAACGAATCGATCAGCACGGACGATTTGATGAAACTCGTCGCCACGACGACGGGCACGACGCTCAACACAGCTGTTGTCAGCCACGACGTAGCCAATATCAACACGGCCTTTGCCAATGCCGGTTATATGATGAGCCGCGTCTCCGATGTCCGCCTCGACGACGAAGGGACCCTGCACATTGCCATTTCCGAACCGCGTATCGAAAACATCAACCTCCGCGGCAATACCAAGACCAAGAATAAGGTCATCATGCGTGAACTGCGCATGAAGAAGGGCGATATCTTCAATAAGAACGCTGCCAGCCGCAGTATCCAGCGTGTTTACAACACGGGCTATTTTGAAGACGTCAACGTCCGCCTCCTGCCGGGCCAGCGCAATCCGAAAGACGTCATCGTTGAAATCGACGTCACCGAACAGAAGACCGGTTCGGTCACCATCGGTGCCGGTTACTCTGACTCCGACGGCCTGGTCGGCATCCTCGGCCTGTCTGAAACGAACCTGCGCGGTACAGGCGATAAGGCCAATATCAGCTGGGAATTCGGCGGCAATACGGACACCAACAAGAACTACATTTTCTCGTATACCCATCCGTACCTCAACGACGCCGGCGACTCCATCGGCTTCAGCATTTTCGACCGCGAATCGGAATACGACGACTACAATGAAAAAGGCGATTCCGTCGCTGAATACGACCGCCGGACCAATGGCTTCAACATTACTTACGGCCGCGTCCGCAGCGAATACGTCAGCGACTACGTCACTTTGGAAACGAAGCGGACGAAATACACCGATTACGATAGCGGCTATAACTACCGCGAATGGCAGAATGATCCGTCCCTGCCTTCCAAATATCGCAACTATTTGGACAACAATTTCGGCCGCACCAACAGCCTGACCTGGTCCCACGTCTTCGATAACCGCGACAACGTCTACGACCCGACGAAAGGCAAGCGCCTGTCCTTTACGGGCACCTGGGCCGGCCACGGCATGGGCGGTGACTTCGACTACTTCAAGCTCGTCGCCGAAAACCGCCTGTACTATAAAGTCGGCCGGGCCCACGTCATCGCCGTCCGCCTCATGGGCGGTATCGCCACCGGCGATATGCCCTACAACGACCTGTTCACCCTCGGCGGTGCCGATAACCTGCGCGGCTATGAAGACGATGAATTCCGCGGCAACAAGATGTACGAAGCGACCATCGAATACCGCTATCCCATTGCCAAGAAGATCCAGGGCGTCGTCTTTACCGACGTGGGCAATGCCTGGGGTGGCGTAGAAAATATCCCCTGGTACCATGAAAACAATAAACTCCATTACTCCGGTGGCCTTGGCTTCCGCATCACCACACCGATCGGGCCTATCCGCCTGGATTACGGCGTAGGCCAGGATGGCGGCAAGTTCCACTTCAGCTTTGGCGGTAAGTTCTAAGACAATGAAAGGTCGTGGATGATGAAGATCCGCACTTATTTATTGACTGTCTTTGCCGTCTGTGCTAGTCTTAGTAGTGCTACAGCAGCATCGGTAGAACAAGTGACGGTCCATGTCGCCTCCGTAGAGGAGGCGATTCCGCCATTAGTCGAGAAACGTATTGCTGCCAGCATCCAAACTGTAGGGAACCACGTATTCCTCAACCACGACAGCGGGGAAATCGTCAGCCGTCATGAAGAATACGAGCGAACCGTCAATGATATCATCAACCGCGTCCTCATAGGCTATACGGTGGAATCCATTGCCATCCATCCCGGCAGCCGGACGGACCTGGATGTGCGCATCCGCCCCTGGGGCGATACGATCCGCAAAGTCCACTTTGTTATCGACTACGGCGCCCTGCCGGCGATGGGCCAGGCCCTGGTCGATAAGGACCTGGAACATGCCGGGGATATGGCTGAGAGCCTGCTCACGGGACTGCCCGTCGATGCCCTGGATTGGGCTAACGGCGCCGTCAAGTCGGTCCTGGAGAATGAACTGGAAGACCGGGTGCCGGAATTCTATCCGCACATCGTCATCCACGGCGGGCCCGAGACAGACGTCACGGTCTATATGCTGCCCAAGCTGCCTGTCGTGCGCAACGTCCGCGTCGCCATCAAGGGCGATGATGTGCCCAAGGTCATCTTCCTCAGCGCCCGCAACCATCTGGAACGGGACTACGCCGGACTGGACGGCCTGCCTGTCGCCTTCGTCCAGCGCCATGAGCGGGACATCGCCGCAGCCTTGCAGGAAGACGTCCAGCGTCAGTGGGTCGTCAAGAACTACGGCCTTCACGTGACGCCGTCCTTGTCGCTCGGTGAGGATACGACCATCGACCTTACGTCGAAGACGGATTTTTATGACATCCGCGGCGGCGCCTATATCGACGCCGGCCGTGACCACAGCAGCGACGAAGATACGGTCCTCATGGCCCAGCTGGGGCGCAAGGTCGGCAGCCATCACGAAATCTACTGCGCCGTCAAGTTCATGCCGTCTTCGCTGGACTGGAATTTCATTCCCGGCTACTTTTACCGTTTTACCGGCGGAACCCAGGCGGGATACCAGTTCGAGAGCCTCGACGACAGCCAGCACCTGTGGCTGCGCCAGCCCTTAGGCGGGCGGTGGACCCTGCGCTACGACCGGGACCTGACGCATGACGATTCCGAAGTCGGCCTGCACTATCGCGTCGATGATTATGTCGGTTTGGAATATATCGTGTCCGACCACGATGCTTGGCTCCGGATTATCGGTTATTTGTAATACAAAAGGAGAAGTTTTATTATGATGTCTGAAATAGGTAAGAAACGCAATATCAAGATTTTTTCGGCTGTTATCGCAGCTATCTTCGTCTTCAGTGTCGCCGGCCTGGCTATCATGCAGACGGGCAACCCTGTCAATGCGGCTCCGTCGAGCAACATCGGCGTCGTCGATACGAGCAAGATCATCACTCCTGATAATCAGGACGCCGTTGCGGCACAGAAACAGCTCCAGCAGGCTGGCGAAGACATGCAGAAACAGTTTGAACAGCAGTCGGCCGGCATGGACGACCAGCAGAAACAGCAGCTCTTCCAGAAGATGCAGGGCGAACTGGCTACGAAACGCCAGGAAATCTTCAAAGGCATCAAAGATAAAGTCGACACGGCTGTCAGCGATGTTGCCAAGACCAAAGGCCTCAGCCTCGTCGTCGACAAGAGCGTCGTCCTCTATGGCGGTACGGATATTACCGACCAGGTCGCTAAAGAACTGAACAAGAACTCCGGCTCCAGCAGCTCCGACAGCAGCGCCAACAGCTCCAGCAGTTCGGACAGCTCCAGCAGCAGTAACCAGTAAGGAGTCTTTATGAAACGGATATATGCGGCAGCCGGTGCCGCGGTCCTCATGGTCTGTCTCCTCGCCGGCTGGTGGTTCTTCAGCCACCGCAGCCAGCCGGCCCCGTCGACAGCTGCGACGCCGGTCTATGCCTATGCAGACCTGGAACACGTCGTCATGAGCCACCCGCGTTATAGCGAGTATCACCATTTAGAACTGGAATACAACGCTATGGTTGCCCAATATCAGTTTGAACAGTGGAACTATTCCCAGAAGGCTGCTGCCGAAGGGACGTCGGTCCAGAATTTTGCCGCTGCCGACGCCGCAGGTACGGCAGCCCTAGACCAGGAACTGCAGGCCAAAGTCGCCCTCAAAGAGAACGAGCTCAACAACCGGCTGAAACAGCGGTACGATTCGCTCGTCCAGGAAAAGAAGAAGACGACGCCTGTCATTTCCCAGGCCGACACGTTGAAAATCGTCAATCTCCAGTTGAAGCTGAAGACCCTGTCCCTGTCTAAAGAAGAACGGGCAGCGACAGAAGAACAGCTCCAAACCTTGCTCAAAGGCAGCCAGGCTGACGTCCAGGTGACCAACCGGACAGCCGATGAAATCGCGGCCCTCATGGCACCGGATAAGGCCCAGGCCAAGAAAGAGCTCGATGACTACGCCCAGCAGGTCAAGAAAGACCTGGAAGGACGCAAGGCAGACAGCCAGCAGGTCTTCCAGCAGCAGCTGGGCGTCTTGCAGGACCGGCCGGAACCGGCTGTGTGGAACAAGGAATGGAAAGATAAACTCGATGCAAAAGAAAAAGAAATGAAAGATGTGAAAGACGCCATCATGGCAGATATCCGCGATAAAGCCGCTGATGTCGCCCAGGAACAGGGCTTTGAGATGATCTTCGCCAACTACGAAGGCATCGGCACGGCTACGGATGTTACCGATGATATTATTGCCAAGTTGGCATAACAGGAGGCTTTTAGCAATGAAAAAAGTTTGGAAGCGCTTAGGAATCGTCGCCGCAATGCTGGCCCTGACGGGTATGCTCGCCGGCTGTGGCGGAAAAGATAATGTAGGCGTCGTCGACATGTCGCGCGTACAGAAAGAAGCGCCCCTGGTCCAGCAGTATAAACAGAAGACCGAAGATAAACAGAAATCCATCGAAAAGGAATTGCAGGACGCACAGCAGTCCATGTCGGCTGAAGATTTCCAGAAGAAACAGCAGCAGGCCCAGCAGGAACTCAATATTTTCGGCGCCAGCATGCAGCGTCAGTTCATGTCGGACATCCAGAGCAAGTTAGGCGACATCGCCAAGGATAAAAATGTCGGCATCATCGTCGTCAAAGAAGCCGTTCCTTCCGGCGGCATCGACGTAACCGACGATTTAATTGCCAAATTGCAGTAAAAAAAGGGGTTGTATATCGTGAAGAAAACAGTACAGGAATTAGCAGTATTGCTGGGCGGCACGGTCATCGGCAAGGGTGACGCCGTCATTGAAGACGTGAAAGGCCTGGCCGAAGCCGGTCTGCAGGACATTACCTTTGCCGTCGATCCGTATACGGAATATTTGCCGCAGGTCCATGCCGGTGCCGTCATTGTCGAAAAAGAAGTTCCTGCCGGAGATAATACGCTCGTCGTCGTAGAAAATCCCCGCCTGGCTTTTTCCCAGCTCCTCGTGCTGTTTCATCCCCGCCAGTCGGTCACGCCGGGCATCCATCCGACAGCCATCATCGACGGCAGCGCCTCTATCGGCGAAGACGTAGCCATCATGCCTTATGCCGTCATCGGCAAGAACGTCGAAATCGGCAAGGGTTCGACGATTTATCCCTACGTCTTTTTAGGCGATAATGTCAAGATCGGCGAAGGTTCGGTACTCTATCCCGGTGCCGTCATCCACGAAAACTGCGTCCTCGGAAAGAACGCAGTCATCCGGGCTCACGCCGTCATCGGCGGCGAAGGCTTCGGCTTTGCTACGGAAAAGGGCAAGCATACGCGGATCCCGCAGATCGGCAACGTCACTCTCGGCGACGACGTCGAAATCGGCGCCTGCACGTGTCTCGATAATGCAACCCTGGGTTCGACGAAAGTCGGCAGGGGGACGAAAATCGACAACCTCGTCCATCTCGGCCACAATGTCGAAATCGGCGAAGACTGTTTCCTCATCGCCCAGACGGGCATCGCTGGCAGCACCAAAGCCGGCAATCACGTCATCTTTGCCGGTCAGACCGGCTGCACTGGCCACATCACCATTGGCGACAATGCCGTCTTTGCCGGCAAATCGGGCATTACGGGCAATGTCAAGGGCAACCAGGTCTATGCCGGGTTCCCCATCCGGCCTCACATGGAATGGAGCCGTACCCAGGTCTACCTGAAACACCTGCCGGAAATGGCCAAGACCGTCAAAGCCTTGCAGAAAAAAATCGCTGAACTGGAAAAGAAATTAGAACAACAGTAAGAGGATTTGCCTATGTACACCTTTATGAAATGTCTGAGCTGGATCATCTGCCACATTCCAGAAGGCTGTCGCCGGGCCCTGGGCACCTTTTTAGGTGCCTTTTTCTGGACTTTCGTCCCCAAGAAGCGCAAGGTCCTGGCCCAGCAGCAGATTTTGGACTGCGGTCTGACCGATGATCCGGAAAAGGCCATGGCCATCGCCAGGGCCAGTACGGTCCGGTTCGGACCCATGATCATCGAAGTCCTGTCGTATCCGCGCTATACGAAGGAAATGCTCGACGAAAAGATTACCTGGCACGGCAAGGAATACCTGGACGAACTCAAAGCCAGCGGCGAAGGGGCCGTCTTCATGGCATCCCATGCCGGCAACTGGGAACTCCTGGGAGCCGTCCTGGCCATGAATGGCTATCCCCTCATCTCCGTTGCTCAGGAACAGAACAGCAAGAGCGCCGATACCTTCATCAACGAGTACCGGGCCATGATGAAACAGCACGTCACTTACAAGACGGGCATCCGCGACATGGTCCGCTTTCTCCGCGACGGCCACTACATCGGCCTGCTCATGGACCAGGACCCGGGCTATACCGGCATCATGGTCAAACTCTTTGGCATGGACACCCTGACAGCTGACGGACCGGCCAAGATGGCCGGCATCGCCAATTACCCCATCGTGTCGACCTTCATCCACGAAGACCGGCCGTACCACCACATCGTCGAAGTCCTGCCGCCCATCAAGCCGTACACAGCGGACCACAAGCTCTCGAAAGAGGAAAAGAACCGCATCATGTACGAAACGACACAGGAACTCAACGACCGCCTGGAAGCCCATATCCGCAAGTATCCAGAAGACTGGTTCTGGCTGCATAACCGCTGGAAATGGACTAAACGGTATAAAATAAAACAAGCTGAAAAGGGAACTGGCGTATAAAGGCTTATGTCATCATGCGTAGTTGTTTTTACTTTGTAGTTTGTAGTACGGAGTTTGTAGATGACGGCTTTAAATTTTTAAACATCCACTGCAAACTAAAAACTACAAACTGCAAACTAAAAAAGAGGCTGTCTTCAGGGACAGCCTCTTTTTTGCCTTACAATCCACGACAAATGGGGCGAAAAATGCTATGATTAAGGAAAGACATTCTTCACTTAGGAGGGACGATCGTGAATATTTTCTTATATCTCATCGCTATCATCTGTTTTGCCGTTCCCAGTTATAACTGGTTCGCTACGGGGCATCTGTCCGGGACGTTCAGTCTCGTCTTCGGCGTCTTCATCCTCTACTGGATTCACCGCCGCAATAAGAAGAAGTTCAAGCCGGAACTGGAATTTTCCAGCGGCAACGAAGAAGTGGACAAGCTGAACGACGAGCTCTTCAGCAAAGCCGTCGATGATTTCAACGCCATTGAAAAAGAAATGAAGCACGTCGATGACGACGAACTGCGGAAACAGCTGCGCAAGATGCAGGGCATTGCCAAGAATTTCCTGACCTACTTGCAGCAGCATCCGGAACGGATGAGCCTGGCCCGGCGCTTCGTCGATTATTACCAGGACCGGGCCCTGCTCCTGGTCCGCAAGTACCAAGAGCTGGAAAAGACGGGCCTTGAAGCGCAGGAAGTGCAGCAGTCGAAAGGGGACATCAAGCAGCTCCTGGATAAGTTCGACGAAGCCTATGAAGACCAGTTCTCCAAGGTCCTCAATGCCCAGCTCATGGACCTCGACGCCGAAATGAAGGTCATGAAGCAGAACATGGCCGCTGACGGCATCCAGACGGAACCGCCCAAGGTGGAACCGCAGGCTAAGCGCAGTGATGACCTGGTCGGGACGATCATCGATTTAGCCGACCAGTTCTTGAATACAAAAAGAAAGTAGGTAGATACTATGGCCGATATCAATTTGAATGACCTTTTAGAGAAAAAGCAGGCTGACAGCCAGAAAGCCTTGCCAGCCGTCGATGAAAAGCACGAAGTAGCTCATTTCAATGCCCAGGTCGAAAGCCTGACGCCGGAAGAACGGCAGCAGGTCGACACCATCAAGGATGCCATCGACCTGGTCAATTCCAACGCCATCGTCCAGTACGGCAGCGCCGCCCAGAAAAATATCGCCACCTTTTCGGACAGCGTCTTGTCGACGGTCAAGAGTACGGACCCGGCCGCAGCCGGTGACCTGCTCAACGACCTGGTCAAGCGGGTCAAGTCCTTTGAAGACGAAAACAACGAGGACCAGGGCTTCCTGGCCAGCCTGCCCGTCGTCGGCTCGCTGTTCAAGAAAAAAGAAGCCCTGACCCAGTCCTATACGACGCTGGCCGCCCAGATCGACAAGATACAGGCCGGCCTGGACAGCCAGAAAATGACCCTCATGAAGGACATTGCCATGTTCGACGGCCTCTACGATAAGAACCTGGAATACTTCAAACAGCTCCAGCTCTACATCCAGGCTGGCGAAGAAAAGATACAGGAACTGAACTTGACGACGATTCCCAAACTGGAAGCCCAGGCCCAGGTTTCAGATAATCCCATGGCCGTCCAGGTCGTCCAAGATTTCAAGAATTCCGTCAGCCGTTTTGAAAAGAAGGTCCACGACCTGAAAATCAGCAAGACCATTGCCATCCAGACGGCACCGCAGATCCGCATCATCCAGAACAACGACAAGATCCTCGTCGACCGCATCCAGAGTGCCATTTACAACACCATCCCCTTGTGGAAGAACCAGATGGTCCTGGCCCTGGGGCTGGGGCGGCAGAAAGAAGCCCTGGAAATGCAGCAGGCCGTGTCCAATACGACCAATGAACTGCTCAAGCGCAACGCAGCCATGCTCAAGCAGAATTCCCACGATACGGCCGTCGAAAACGAACGGGCCATCGTTGATATCGAAACGGTCAAGCAGGTCAATGAAGATTTGATCAGCACTATCGAAGATACGCTGCGCATCCAGCAGGAAGGACGGCAGAAGCGGCAGGCCGCCGAAGCCGAACTGGTCCAGATCGAAGACCGCCTGCGGGAAGCCCTGTTAAAAGGCGCCGGCCACAACTAGAAACTGCAAACTACAGACTACAAACTACGGACTATCCCTTAGAGCCAGCCGAATTTTTTGCAGGCTTCCAGGATGCCGCCCTTATCGTTGTCGCCCGTGACGTAGTCGGCATGAGCTTTCAGCTCATCCCGGCCGTTGCCCATGGCGATGGAGAAGAAGGGCTTGCGGAACATGGAAATGTCGTTCATGCCGTCGCCGAAGACGACAGCATCTTCCGGGCGGCCGCCGACGAGGTCCAGCATGCGCAGGATGCCGCGGCTCTTGTCGGTCGGTTCGATGAGGTACGTGTGGTCGATGTATTCCAGGTGGGGCAGGCCGTATGTCGGCGGTTCGTCTTCAAGGCGCTGGGGCCGGGCGTACATGATTTTATAGACGGCCGTCAGGTTTTCGATGGGGACCGGGCGGATGACGGTTTCCATGTAATTGCGCGGGTCGTCGTGGGGAAAATCAGCATACGGCGTATAGCGGTTGATGGTATTGTCCGTGACGACCGCCCAGGGATAGTGACGGGCCGTCAGGTCGCGCAGCAGGGCTTTGCAGTTCTCCAGGGGCAGGCCGGTCATTTCCAGGATTTTCCCGTCCAGGGACAGGCTGTTGCCGCCATCGGCGACGACGGCCGGTATACCATAGCGGTCGGCAAAGGTCTGTGTATCGTGCTGCAGGCGGCCCGATGCGATGGCGATGAAATGGCCTTCCTGGACGAGGCGGCGCAGGCAGTACAGCGTGTCTGCCGGGATGATGCTGGAGATCCCCAGGCCCAGGGTCCCGTCGATATCAAAGAAAAAGTATTTTTTCGTCATGAGTCTATCCTTTCTCGGAAAATTAAGAAACTTCTTTATTATAGCATATATAAATTTCTCCCAAAATCCCCTTTTGCCATTGACAGAAGGGGGCTTTTTTTTACATAATAAAGTGAATGTCTATTTATTTTCGATCACATAAAAAGGAGCGATTTGACTAATGAGCACCATTGATACGACTTGTGTAAATGCCATTCGTGTATTGTCGGCTGACGCCATCCAGAAGGCCAACTCCGGCCATCCCGGCCTGCCCCTCGGCGCAGCATCCGCTTTCCTGAACCCTGACGCACCGCCTGAACAGGAGGTCTTTCCATGGCACAAACCGATCTGCACATCCACAGCAGCCTGACCGCAGGCAGCGAGCTTTCGCCGCGCGCACTGGCCGAGCGCTGCTGTGAAGCGCGGCTGACACTGGCCGCACTGACCGACCGGCGTGCCGTCAGCGGTGTGCCGGAATGTATCTGGCGCGGCGCACAGCTCGGTGTGCGCATCGTGCCCTGTGTGGAGCTGGACTGCCGCTGGAGGGAGCAGGATTTTCTCGTGCTCGGCTATTGTCTCGACATCACCCATCCGGCGCTGCTCGAGATGGAACGGAATGCCCGGGAAAATCCG
>OHVB01000661.1_pt1 | contig 11976 bp, 10 predicted proteins | sample 1579331 | NCBI WGS metagenome assembly OHVB01 (sample SAMEA3882503, study PRJEB24775) | human gut metagenome | biome: human-associated habitat; feature: intestine environment; material: feces | place: Netherlands | collected 2009/2010
AGCCCAGACGTCGGCGGAGTCCATGGCCACATAGATGGGCAGGTCGCCGATGATGCGGATGCCGAGACCGTTGATGTAGCTCTTGAGCGCACTCCACTGCCGGAAGAAGAGAAACTGAATGTAAGTGAAAAGCTCCACATCCTCGCGCAGCTCGGCGCGGTAGCGCTCGACAACCTCGCTGCTTGTGCGGCAGCGGATGTCCTCGTCGTCCCATTCCGTCCAAGACTTCATGCCGAAGTGGCGCTTGAGCGCCATGAAGAGGGCGTAGTTCGGCAGCCAGCGCTCATTTTCCCGCTCAAATGCCGCGACGGCCTCGCGGTCGCGCGTAAAGCCGCGCGTCTTGGCCTTTTCGAGCAGCGTGAAGCGGCTCGCGTAGATTTTGCCGTAGTCGACATAGCGGGGATCGTCGCCCCAGTCGCAGGCGTTGACCTCCGCGCGCGTCAGGAGCTTATCTTTGACGAGCAAGTCCAAGTCGATGAAATACGGGTTACCCGCAAAGGACGAAAAGCTCTGATACGGCGAGTCGCCGTAGCTCGTCGGGCCGAGCGGCAAGAGCTGCCAGTATTTCTGCCCCGCGGCGGCGAGAAAGTCGGCAAAGTCATAGGCGGCCTTGCCCATCGTGCCGATGCCGTGGGGCGAGGGAAGGGACGAGATCGGCATCAGAATGCCGGAGGAACGTTCGATCAATGGAACCACTTCTTTCTGGAAAATGAAGGATGAAAGGCGTTAACCCTTTACCGCGCCTGCGGCCACGCCCTTGATGATGTACTTCTGGCACAGCAGATAGAACACGATGACAGGGATGATGCTCAGCAGGATCAGCGCCATCGTCGCGCCGAGGTCGACGGTGCCGTAGCTGCCCTTGAGGTACTGGATGTGGATGGGGATGGTCATGTACTTCGTGCGGTCGAGCACGAGATAGGGCAGCAGATAGTCATTCCACACCCACATGGCGTTGAGTATCGCAACGGTTATCGCCGTGGGCTTTAGTATCGGGAATACTATCAGAAAGAAGGTTTGCAGAGGGGAACAGCCGTCAATGGTCGCCGCCTCCTCGATCTCATTCGGTATGCTCTTAATGAAGCCGCAGAACATAAAGACCGACAGCCCCGCCCCGAAGCCGAGATAGATAAAAACTATGCCTATCGGGTTATTGAGCCTCAGCTCAAAGGCAAAATAGGTCATCGTATACATGACCATCTGAAACGGCACTATCATGCTGAAAATAAAGAGATAATAGAGCGCCGAGGTCAGCTTATTCTTGACCCTGACGATATACCACGCCGTCATCGAGGTCAGCAGAACTATCCCCGCCACGGCAAAGACGGTGATGAAAGCCGAATTGCCGAACGAACGCATGAAATCAGACTGCGTGAAGCCCTTGACGAAGTTATCGAAGCCCGCAAAGGTCTCGCCCCTCGGCAGGGTAAACGGAGCATCCGAAATATAGAAATTGCCCTTGAACGAATTCATCACGATGATGAATATCGGGGCTAAGAAAACAAAGGCAAGGAAAACAAGGATGATATATGCAAGCCCCTGTCTTATACGCTTTGCGCCCGTCATTGCTCCACCTCCCTGCTGCGGGTCGCCCTGAGCTGAATGAAGGCTATGACCGCCACAAGAATAAAGAATATGACCGCCTTTGCCTGCGCCATGCCGTGCCACTGCCCGAGCTTCAAGCCCGTATGGTCATAGAATGTTTTATAAATATCGAGTGCGAGCAGCGCCGTATCCGCCGACTTGCCGTTGAGCGCCAGGTTTTGGTCAAAGAGCTTAAAGGAATTCGTCAGCGTCAAAAACGAGCATATCGTCACCGAGGGCATGACCATCGGTATGGTTATGCGGGTGAGGGTCTGCCACGGGGTCGCGCCGTCTATCGCCGAGGCCTCGCTCAGCTCGTCGGGGATATTTTGCAGCCCGGCGATATAGATTATCATCATATAGCCGATGAGCTGCCAATTCATCAGTATCACCAGCCCCCAGAAGCCGTACTTCGGGTCATAGGTGATATCAACGCCGAAGTAGCCGAGCACGCCGTTGATTATCAGGCTCCATATATGGCCGAGCACGATGCCGCCTATCAGGTTTGGCATAAAGAACACCGTCCTGAAGGCGTTGGTGCCCCGCAGCCCCCTTGTCATCAGCAGCGCCACGGCAAAAGCTATGACATTGACCGTTATCACGGAGACAAAGGTGAATTTAACCGTGAGCCACAGGGAATTCAGGAAAGTCTCGTCGCTCGTAAAAATGCGGATATAATTCTTAAAGCCGACCCATTCGCTCTCGTTCACCACCTTGAACTCGGTGAACGAGAGATATATGCCCATGAAGAACGGGGCGAGGAACGATATCACAAACGCCGCAAGGGTCGGCAGCACAAAGAGCGGGAAATATTTTTTGAGCGTTTTTTGCATCAGATCACTCCGTTATCCTCCGAATTCGGAGCTCCACTCATCGACGGCGAGCTTCTTGACCTGATCCCAGCTTTCGCTGCCCTGAGCGTATTTGAGCAGGGCTGCGCCGAGGTCGTCCTTATAGGTCTGGCTCGGGAACACGGTGAAATTCCACGGGATATTGGTCACGTCGCTCTTGTTCATCCAGCGGATGACCTCCTTTGCGAGCGGGTCGTCGGGGGTCTCGTTCTCGCCGAAGGTGTCAAACGGGGCGATGAAGCCAAGCTCCTCGGTGACGAATTTTTTGCCCTCGTCGGAGCTGAAAAGCCAATAGAGGAAATCCGCGGCGGCCTGCTGCTCCGCCTTGCTCGCCTTTGAATTGATACAGATGAAGTTCTCCGTGCCAACACAGATACCGAGCTTGTCCTCGCCCTCGATGCCCATATAGATAGGCATGAATTTGATATCCTCCTTGTTGACGGTGTTGCCCGCAACGCCGAGGATCTGCGAAGCGCCCCAGTTGCCGTTCTGCACCATGGCGCACTTGCCCATTGCGAACTCCGCCATGGACGAAGTCACGTCGAGAGTGCCGAGTTGCTTCTTGTCGGTGGTGGAATTATTGATATAGAGGTCAAAAATATTTTTGAAATTATCCGAATAGATGAAGTCTATTTTCTTGTATCCGTCGCCCGTCAGATCGACGCCGTTTTTCTTAAATTCGAGCGTGACGGGGATATTCATCAGGTGAGTCTGCCAGCGCCAATCCTCGCCCGTCTTGAGCGAAGTGGCGGCGAAAACGCCCTGAATGCCCAGCTCCTCCTTGTGCGCCTGCATATCCTCAACGAGCTTTTTAAAGGAATCAAAGCCCTTGATATCGTCGATGGATTTGAAATCGGTCGCTCTGTTGCTCAGGGCAAAATATGCGTCGGTTATTTTCTTATTATAGATAATTCCGTAGCCCTCGACGACATAGGGGATGCCGTAAACGCCGTCGCCAGAGGCAATTGCAAGTGATTTATCCTTGAGGTGCTTATAAAGCTCCGTGCCCTTGAGGTCGGCGCAGTATTCCTTCCACGAGCTGTAGCCGATGGGGCCGTTTATTTGGAAGAGTGTAGGTGCCTCCTTGGTAGCCATTCGGGCGGTGAGGGTGGATTCATAGGTGCCCGACGCCGCAGTCTCCACTATCAGCTTAACGCCGCTGCTTTTTTCATAAGCGGCCGCGATCCTGTCATAGACCTCGGCGATCTCGGGCTTGAAGTTGAGATAGCGTATCTCCTTGACCTTCGCCGCAGAGCCGCCCGTGCCGCTCTCGGTGTCGGGGTTATTGCTGCGGTTGCAGGCGGCAAAAAGCCCGCAGACGAGCAGCGCCGCCAGCAGAGCGGAAACAAGTTTCTTTATCATATATTTACCTCCGATTCGTGATGTTAATAGTATTATGCACCCAAAAAACGGATTTTATAACGCTGCGGCGCCGCCGAGATATTAAAAACCCGCCCCGAGCGGCTTTTGCACACTCGGAGCGGTGATCGTCATATATTATTTTTTACCGTATCGGTCGTTTTTGATAACGTCCTTTGCGATATAGATGGGTCTGCCCTTGGTCTGGATATAGGTGCGGGCGATATACTCGCCGATTATGCCGAGGCAGCAGAGCTGAATGCCGCCGAGCAGCAGTATCAGCACAACTATCGTAGCATAGCCCTCAACGGCGATGCCGAAGCAGAGCTTTTGGACGATAACGACTATCAGGTATATGAGCGAGAAGAGCGAAACGAGCATACCGATGACCGTCGCTATACGCAGCGGAGCAGTGGTGAAGGCGAAAATGCCCTCAAGAGCATATCTGAACAGCTTGCGGAACGACCACTTCGACTCGCCTTCGGCTCTCTCGTCGGCGTTATACGGGATGAACTTCGTATTGAAGCCGACCCATGAGAACAGCCCCTTGGAGAAGCGGAAGTATTCGTCCATACGCAGTATCGCCTCGACCATCGGGCGGCGGAAGGTCCTGAAATCGCTCGCCCCTTGGACAAACTCCGTGTCGGAGAATTTATTTATCAGCTTATAAAATGAGTTTTTGAAGAACACAAGCAGCTTATTCTCATTGCGCTGCTCCTGATAGGCCGCCACGCAGTCGTAATCCGGCTCATTCTCAAGAGTACGCACCATATCGAGCGCTATCGACGGGCGCTGCTGTAAGTCTGCGTCGATTATCGTGACATAGTCGCCCTCGGATTCGCGCAGGCCGGCGTACATAGCCGATTCCTTGCCGAAATTCCTTGAGAAATTGACTATCTTCATCGGCACGTCGCCCGAGCAGAGCTTCTGCAGCTCCTTAAAAGTGCCGTCGCTGCTGCCATCGTTGACAAAAACCAGCTCATAGTCGATGCCCGACTCTGCGAAATCCTGCCTGACGGCATTATAGAAGAGAGGGATATTCTTCTCTTCGTTGTAGCACGGGACAACGAGCGATAGCTTCATTGTGCTTCTTCCTTTCTCAGATATTTGCCGCTTTCTTGATATCATCGACCCTGTCGAGCTTCTCCCACGGGAGGTCGACGTCCGTCCTGCCGATATGGCCGAGGGCGGCTATCTGATGATAGATGGGTCTCCTGAGGTCAAGGGTCTTAATTATCGAAGCCGGTCTGAGGTCAAAGAGCTTGCCGACTATCGCCGCTATATCGGTGTCGGCGATAACGCCGGTGCCGAAGGTATCGACGAAGATAGATACAGGCTCCTCAACACCTATCGCGTAAGCCAGCTCGACCTCGCACTTGGTCGCAAGACCCGCGGCAACGATATTCTTGGCCACATGGCGAGCCGCGTACGCTGCGGAACGGTCGACCTTGGTGGGATCCTTGCCGCTGAATGCGCCGCCGCCGTGACGGGCATATCCGCCGTATGTATCGACGATTATCTTACGGCCGGTAACGCCGCTGTCGCCGTTCGGGCCGCCGGTGACGAATCTGCCGGTGGGGTTGATATGATATTTTGTATTCTCATCGAGCATATCTGCGGGGAGCGTGGTCTTGATGACCTTCTCGATGATATCCTTTCTTATCTGCTCAAGCTCAACGTCGGGTGAATGCTGGGAGGAGATAACGACGGTGTCTATCCTGACGGGCTTACCGCTCTCATCGTATTCAACGGTGACCTGGCTCTTGCCGTCCGGTCTGAGGTAGGCGAGAGTGCCGTCCCTACGGACCTCGGTGAGCTTTGCGCAGAGCTTGTGTGCAAGCGAAATGGGCAGCGGCATAAGCTCCGGGGTCTCGTTGCAGGCATAGCCGAACATCATGCCCTGGTCGCCTGCGCCGAGGCGGTCAACGCCCATGGCGATGTCGGGCGACTGCTTGTCGATAGCGGTGATGACGGAGCAGGTGTTGCCGTCGAAGCCCTTGTCGGAGCTGTCGTAGCCGATATCGAGGACGGTCTGCCTCGCGATGGCAGGGATATCAATGTTGGCGCTCGTGGTGATCTCGCCCATGACGAGGATCATGCCCGTGGTGCAGGCGCATTCGCAGGCTACTCTGCCCATAGGATCCTGAGCAAGGATAGCGTCAAGGACTGCGTCCGAGATCTGGTCGCAGATCTTGTCCGGATGGCCTCCGGTGACTGACTCGGAAGTGAAAAAGCTGTGTGACATTTTTGTGACCTCACTAAAAAATATTATCAACGGAAGCTCTGTCCTTTATACAGTATAAAAAACCCGCCGAAGGAGTCCTCGGCGGGCGAAAACACCTTATCTTTCGGTTAAAAACCGCAGGAATTAGCACCTTGTATAACACAGGTTGCCGGGCTTCAATGGGCCTGTCCCCTCAGCCGCTCTTAATAAGGACATATTCTATTGACAGCTCAATATTATACGTCAACGCTCGCACTTTGTCAAGATACGGCGAAAATTATTTGTTGAAATACTGGGGCAGATACTCCTTATGAGCCTCTTTAAGCTCATTGAAGCAGTTGACCGCCTTCTCCCAGTCGCCGACAAGCGGATGAACGAGCAGACCCTTGATAGCGTCCTCGTCGCTGCCCTTTATGGCAGCCTTGACGGTATACTTCTCATAGGTCTTGACAACTCTCATAAGGCCGATGATATGATCGTTGATATGCTCGGTCACGGGCACGGGATGAGCGCCGTCGGAGCCGATGACCGCCGCGACCTCAATGATATCGTCGTCCGCCATGAAGGGCAGTGTGCCGTTATTCTTGACGTTGACCACCTGCACGTCCCTCTTGTCGTTGGCAAGGGCGTCGATGAGCGAAACCGCGACGAGCGAATACTTGTGGCCGCCTCTCTTGTCGAGCAGAGCGGGCTTCGTGACGATATTCTCATCCTTATATATCTCGAGCAGCTGCTCCTCTATCTCCATACAGACCTGCGCTCTGGTCTTGGGATCCTCGCGCTGATGCTGGAGCTTCGCCTCGCGGCAGTAATAATACTGAAGGTATGACGAGGGAATAGCCTGAATAGTCCTCAGGCAGTCTATCGAGAAGCCGTCGTCCTTGATGTTGGCCATTACCTTGGGTGAGAAGCCGGATTCGATAAGGCCGGGCAGCAGCTCCTTGCCGTCCTTCTTGACGGAGGTGACCCAGCTCAGGTGGTTGAGGCCGACATAGGTGATATCGACGTCGTCGCCGGTTATCTCCTTGAGGTCATCGAGCATATCAATGGGCACGTTGCAAAGGCCGATGCACTTGACGTTGGTGTTATTGAGCACGAACTCGGTGATGATGCCCGAGGGATTGGTGAAGTTGATGAGCCATGCGTCGGGGCAGATAGCCTCTATCCTGTCGCAGATATGCTTGATAACGGGGATGGTGCGCTGAGCCTTGAAGAAGCCGCCGATGCCGGTGGTCTCCTGACCGATAAGGTCATATTTCCTCGGGATGCTCTCGTCGAGGTGGCGGCAGGGCAGCTTGCCGACTCTTATCTGAGTGATAACGAAATCGGCGCCCCGAAGCGCGGTATCGAGATCGTCGGTAAAGATGACCTCGCAGTCGCTGTTTGCGTTCTTGAGCATACGCACGCAGAGATTGCCAACGATAGTCCTCTTGCGCTCGTCGATATCCATAAATGCGACCTTCTTGAGCTTGAGACTGTCGCTCGCCTTGAGGAAGCCGTCGATAAGCTCGGGGCAATAGGTGCTGCCGGAGCCAATAACCGCAACATTGATTTCTTTCATATTATATTTACTCCTTTATATTGAGATATTGTTGCCTTATTTTGCGTAATCCTGCATTATCCAATTGATGCAGCCGATAACGGGCTGCGCCTTGAGCTTGATGAATCTCAGCTTCTTGCCGCTGAGAGCCTCCGCCTTGGAGAGAAGCATATCAATATATGCCTTGTTGTCGAGCTTGACGTTGATCGAGCCGGAGAGCACGACCTCTATCTCATCGCCGGGGAAATCAAGCTCATGTGAGAGAGCGGCTATAAGCTCCGCGCCCCTCTGAGCCATTTTTTCGCAGTATGCGAGGGCGGGCTTGTCGCCCCTCTTGGCCGCCTCAAAGAAGCTGCCGACGAATTCTCTTATGTATTCGCCCGCATTCTCGCCCTCCATCTTCTCGATGAAAGCGAGGAACTTCTCCCTGCCGGTGAAGCCGAGACGTTCACGGATTATATCGGTGATAAGAGTCTTTTCAAGCCCTAGGAAAAGCTCGTTATAAACAAGCTCGAACGCCTTTATCGCTATATCGACGCCGCCCGAGATATCGCCCGAGAATCTGCCGAGACCCGCAAGCTGGAGGCGGTTGCCGTCGGCGTCAATGCCGTTGCAGCACACGCCCGTGCCGCAGTTGTAGCCGATGGCGCAGCCGCTCTCGCTGCCCGCCTTGACTACGATGAAGCCGTCGTTAAAGACCTCAAAATTGCGAAGCCCCTTTATGCGGAGCTGCTCGCACATCGCGTCATACTGATATTCGTGGTCGATGCCCGCAAGACCCATGAGCGTGAAGCTCACGTCGCCGAGAGCAATACCCGCCTTGGCGCAGAGGGAATTCAGCCCCTCGATTATGATATCGCTTGCGCCGTCAAACGAGCTTTCGAGATTCTCGTGGTTGCTGCCGGGGCCTTCAATATACTCCAGCATTTCTTTATTCTCATTAAAAAGGGCGAATGCGGTCTTGGTGCCGCCGCCGTCAACGCCTATGTAATATTTCATCAAATACTCCTTATTCTTCCTCATCAAAATAATCGGTGCAGACCTCGTCAAGGCAGAAGGTGCCTCGTCTGTAAGGCTCTCTGTCTATCCACATACCGTTGGTGAAATCCGGGAACGGCACTGGAGCGCCGCCGATAGCTATCGACTGCTCGGAGAGAGCGGTAACTGCCATCCAAGTGGCGGTGTCATAAACGTCGATGGGCGGCTTAGCGTCCATTCTCACGCTCTCGGCAAAGGCGCTGAGCACAAGGTAATCCATGCCGCCGTGGCCGCCTGCGTGAACGCCGTCGACCTTATATTTTTTCCAGAGCGGATGCTCATATTTATCTATGTAGGGAGCCGCGTCATTCCAACTGTGCGTCCAGTGGTTGGGGTCGTCCACGGTCTGCCCCTCAAGGTAGATAACGCCGCCATCCTCCATATAGATGCCCTTGGTGCCCTGCACACGGTAGCCCCTTGAATAGGGTCTGGGGAGCGAGCAGTCATGGGTGAGCACTACGGTCTCGCCGTCGGCGCACTTGATCACGGTGGTCACGACGTCGCCCTCGTTGAAGGCGTAATCCGCAATGTCGTAATCCTCGCCCTTATTTTTCTTTATCCACTCGTTAAGCCCTCTGGACTTCGTCGCAAAGGAGCTGAGCGATATGTAGCGGTTGCCCCTGTTGATACCGAGCACCTTGGAGATGGGGCCGAGCTGATGCGTGGGGTAAAGCTCGCCGTTGCGGTGCTGGAAGTTAAAGAGCCTGCCGTGGCGATTCTCTCTGCCGAGGCTTATCTCGTCGCGCAGATCATGCTGATAGCCGCCCTGCATATGGATAAGCTCACCGAAGATGCCCTGCTTGACCATATTGAAGATAGCCATTTCGTTCCTGTCGTAGCAGCAGTTCTCAAGCAGCATACAGAATTTGCCGGTCTCCTCGCTTGCCCTGACAAGCTGCCAGCATTCCTCTATGCTCGCCGCGCCGCCGACCTCCATGGCAACGTGCTTGCCCGCTCTCATTGCGTCTACGGCAATGCGGGAATGGGTTATCCATGTGGTGCAGCACATGATAGCGTCAAGGTCGTCCCTTGCAAGCAATTCTTTATAATCGAGATACCAATCAGCGGTCTCGCCGGTGGCCTCCTTGACTATCTCGGCGCCCCTTTCGGCTCTGTCCTGATATATATCGCAGACCGCGGGTACGCACACACCATCGCAGTTGAGCAGCTCGCGAAGCTGGCTGCTGCCCCTGCCGCTGATACCGATAACGCCTATATTAACTGTATCTTTCATCAGAGTTCCCTCCCCAAAGGTGTTATAATTTAATTATATAAATATTCGGAAAAAAATCAACGGTTATTTAAAATATCTTTTAAAATACTTCCGCCATTTGAGCATATAAAGCGTGACGAGCTTCGAGAGCGCAATGTCATAGAGCACAAAAGCGAATGTGCCGAGGCCGAGCAGCATAGGTATCGCCATCACGCCGAACTCGTCTATCTCATCTATCGTAACGCCCATGAGCTTTATCATCAGGAAGTATGAGACCACCATTGTGAGCAGGAACGAGCCTATCTTCAGCACCCAGCAGAGCACGGGGCGCAGCTTTGACTCCATGACGGCCTTGAGTATCGGATAATAGCCGAAGAAGGCGATATACATCACCGCCACCTCTTTGTCGGGCACGAGCAGCACGCCGAGTATCGCAACGGCGGCATAAACGCCGAACGCCCACTTCTTATCCGTCTCGATGACCATAAATACTATCAGCATTCCCGCCGCCGCAGGCAACGCATAGGTCAAGAACGGTATGACCGCGACGGATATCATCAGCACCAGCGAGAGGGCGGAGACTATGCCGCCCAAGGCACATTTTGAGCTTTGCTTCAATTAATTCAATCCTTTCAGCAGCAGGGGATGAGATCCCCGCCGAAGCATTCACAGCAGCAGTCGGCGCACATCAGCCCCGAGCAGATATCGCAGGCGGAGCAGCCGCTGTCGCTATCCTTACGTCTCTCGGCTCTGTAGCCGCCGGAGCGAGCCTGATTGACCTTGTTGAACGCCATTTTGTAGGTGTTGTTGGTCGGATCCATGTCGCAGGCTCTGCCGAAATTATTCGCCGCCTCCTCAAGCCAGCCCCTTTTCTGCTGAATGGTGCCCTTGAGGTAATACCACTGCGCGTCGCGCACGCTCTCGGGTATGCCGTCGAGGAGCACCTGAGCGTCCTCGAGCCTGTTGGCGTTGATCTTGGCTCTGATATCGGAGTAATCGGCCGTGCCGGCATAGGTATAAGAGCTGCCCGCCGAGGAATAGCCGCCCGTGCTCGGGGAATCCATGGCTATTGCGTCGTAGGCGGCGTTTATCTCGTCCATTTTCTTCGGGTCGGAGTCCTGATACTTCCTTGCAAGCTCCCTGTAGGCGGCGTTGACCCTGTCCATTCCCGAGCCTCTCGGCACGCCGAGTATTTCATATGGATCTCTCATGTAACTACACCTCAATCAACTGTGTAATCTCTTTTGCGGGGTACGGGCGGCATATATTTTGCCGTCACTCCCCTTGCGGCGGCGGTGAATCCGTCGAAAACTATATTTTCAAGTATATCGCCGAAGCGGTTCGGCTTGACCGCTTCAAGCGCCTCTATTGCCTGAGCCTGGGTCAGATTCAATGCCCCCTCGGCTCTGGCGGCAAACTTCCCTCGCCCCTGCTCGGTTTTAAGCTCGGGCTTCTCACGCTTAAATGGGTTGAAGCCGCCGTCTTTGGTGTCGCCGTCGAGGTCGTCCGCAGCGTCGAGAATATAGACAAATCTGCCCGTCATGTAGCCGAGCCGTTTAAGAGCCTCGGCTCTCTCGCCCTCAAATCCGAGGGCAAAAAGCTCGCCGAGCGCCTTTGCGGTGGGGTCTGCGGCTCTGTCAAGCCCGCACTCGGGGTCATTCTCCGCAGCCGCCTGCTCTTTCATTGCGCCGCCTATCACCCTCTCCGCCTCCGGCGCAAGCCTTGCCGCCTTGCGGTGCATCAGGCTGACCGCAGGGTAAAGCAGCGCGGCGACGAGCTTGTGCAGCGCTCCCCTGTCGTGCAGGTCGTCGAGCAGTTTATAATAAACGGCGATGATGAGCGCATGGGCGCAAAGCTCTATCTCGCTCCTGCCGCCGCAGATCATGCACTTTTTCGCCGGATTATATGGGCAGCGCTTCTGAGCGAAGCGGCAGCCGCCCTCGGCGACGGATAAGCGCAGCAAAGCGGCGAAAGCAAAATCATAGCTCAAAAAAAGCTGAGCGAGCGGCGAATATTCCCTGCCGAGCACACGGCAGAGCGAGCAGTAAACGCCGCGGTACAGCTCGTAATCCTTCACTTTCATTTCGGGCTTGAATGCCCTGACATATCCGAGCAAATAAAACACTCCGAGAATTGTATTCTATTATATTTTATATTATTTTTCTCG
>OHVB01000665.1_pt1 | contig 11904 bp, 9 predicted proteins | sample 1579331 | NCBI WGS metagenome assembly OHVB01 (sample SAMEA3882503, study PRJEB24775) | human gut metagenome | biome: human-associated habitat; feature: intestine environment; material: feces | place: Netherlands | collected 2009/2010
GACCTGGGTACTCGTCTTTCCCATCGCCTTCAAATACCGCTCCTTCATCTCTTTTGCCGCCGCACGCGTAAATGTTACGACAAGAATACGAGAGGCGGAAATGCCGCTCGTTACAAGCTGGCAGGTCCGCCCCGTAATCACTGCGGTTTTCCCCGACCCCGGTCCGGCAAGGACCATCATGGGGCCGGTGGTATGCATCACCGCTTTTTTCTGTGAATTATTATATATCATTTGGATAATTTCTCAATCGCTTTGTCGATGCGGGCAAGAGACTCCTCTTTTCCCAGAACCTCAAGGATTTCCGTTGCGCCGGCCGGTGTCATCTGTTTTCCGGAAAGAGCGGTACGGATCGGCCACATAATATAACCGGTCTTGTATCCTTTTTCTTTTCCGAATGCGCTGAGCATCTCAAAGAGAGCATCATTGCTGAAATCTTCCTGCGCTGCCAGCAGCGGTTTTACTTCCTGAAGAAGTGCAAGGGAGGTCTCCTCGTTTGTCTTCATCTTTTTGTGAGTGTACATCGAAGCGTCGTACTCCGGAACTTCCTCGAAGAAGTCGATGAGGTCTGCAATATCCGGGAATACTTCGATTCTTGTTTTTACCATAGCAGCGATTTTGTGGAAGTCCAGATCTTTTGTGATCACTTCTTTCAGATACGGCAATGCCATCTCATAGAAGTTTTCATCCTCCATCTTCTTGATGTACTCGCCGTTCATCCAGCGGAGTTTTGTCATATCGAAAACGGCCGGAGATTTGCTGATGTGGTGGTAATCGAAGATTTTTACCAGCTCCTCGAGAGAATAGATCTCGCGGTTTCCTTCCGGGCTCCATCCAAGAAGGGCTACGAAGTTGACAATGGCATCTTTTAAGAAGCCCTGATCGATCAGGTCTTCATAAGAAGAATGGCCGCAGCGTTTGGACAGCTTCTGATGCTCCTCGTTGGTGATCAGCGGACAGTGTACGTAAACCGGAACTTCCCAGCCGAATGCCTCGTAAATACGGTTGTATTTCGGGGATGAGGACAGATACTCATTACCGCGGACAACGTGGGTTACACCCATCAGATGGTCGTCGATGACGTTTGCGAAGTTGTAGGTCGGATATCCGTCGGATTTGATCAGGATCAGGTCTTCCAGCTCCTCGTTGTTTACGGTGATGTCTCCGTAGATCTCATCGTGGAAGGTTGTGGTTCCTTCGGTCGGCATATTGAAACGGATGACGTACGGTTTGCCGGCTGCCAGATTGGCCTCTACTTCCTCTTTGGAAAGACCAAGGCAGTGTTTGTCGTAGATCGAGATTTCTTTTCCGCCTACGTTACGCTTGCACTGGCTCAGGCGCTCTGCGTCACAGAAGCAGTAATAAGCGTCACCCTGCTCTACCAGCTGTTTTGCGTATTTCAGGTACAGACCTGCTGCATTACGCTCGCTCTGTACGTACGGGCCGCAGCCGCCGTCTTTGTCCGGTCCCTCGTCGTGTACCAGGCCGGTCTCTTTTAAGGTACGGTAGATGATATCAAGTGCGCCTTCCTGGAAACGCTCCTGGTCGGTATCCTCGATACGGAGCATAAAGGTTCCGTCATCGTGTTTTGCGATCAGATACGCATACAGGGCAGTACGCAGATTTCCTACATGCATCCGGCCTGTCGGGCTCGGTGCAAATCTTGTTTTTACATTGCTCATTTTTCTTTTCTCCTGATTTCTGGTTTTTCTGGAACAATCCTTTTGTCTGTTCCCTTCCACCATTTATTTAGAATGGAAAACAGCCCGGCGTTTCTTCCGAGCTGCACCATCCTTCCACTTTTGCCAGCGGCAATGCTCTTTTTCAGACCTCTACGCCGTGCTGTTTCAAATATTCCATAAAGTCGCCGACGGTAGAAAGGTCTGTCAGTTCGTCGGTGTCGATTTCAATTCCGTACTCGTCTTCTAATGCCATAACCATCTCGTAGAGATCCAGGGAATCTGCACCCAGGTCATCTTTAAAAGAGGTATCTTCGTTGATGCTGTCTGCATCACAGTTGAGCTGTTCTACTAAAATTTCTTTTATCTTTTCTAACATTGTTCTGCTCCTTCCTGCCTCTACCCGGCAGCCAGTATTTCTTTCGAAAAAAGTGTATCTGTTATTCCGGCATTTGTCAATAGATTTTTCTACTTTTACTGTTCTTCCGCCTGTGCCTCTCCTTCTCCGCTCTTTCCATCCTGGAACACAATAAAGCGGGAGACGCACAGGGCAATGCCGATTTCCGTCAGGATAAAGAGCACCGATGTTCCTCCGTAACTGATAAATGGAAGGGTAATTCCCGTTGCCGGCATCAGTTTCAGAACAACGCACAGGTTCAGAATAACCTGAATGGAAATATGTGCAAAAACGCCGCTCACCATCAGCATTCCATACGCGTCCGGCGCATTCTGTGCAACCACAAACAGACGGTACAGCAAGTAGCCAAACAGCAGCAATACAAGAAGCGCGCCAAATATTCCAAGCTCCTCGCAGATGATCGAGAAGATCATATCGTTCTGTGCTTCCGGAATTGTTGTAATCTTCTGCGTACTGTTGCCAAGTCCTTTTCCGAGAAATCCACCGGAGCCAATCGCATAAAGTCCCTGCAGAATCTGATAGCTGCCTCCGGAAAGCCATTCATAGATACGGTTCGACCGGAAGTCACCGCCTATTCTTTCAAAGATCTGCAGATTATTTTTTAAAATGATAATCGCAAGAACGCCAATTACCGCCGCGCCCGGAATCACACGCGCATAAAATTTTACCTCCGGGTCCGCCAGAAACAAAATGACGCAGGCGATGAGTCCCAGAATAATGGCGGTACTCAGGTTGTCCGTCAGAATCCACGCAGCCAGCGCCTGCAGCACGCCAAGTCCAAGGACAATCGCTTTGGCGCGGCTGGTACGCATATTTTTTCCCATCTTCAGGATAATGTATGGCAAATACAGAATCAGCCCCAGCTTTCCAATCTCCGCAGGCTGAAGACTGACACCGCCGATCCGGAGCCATCTTCTCGCCCCGTAGGCTTCATAACCAAGCGGCGTAAACCTTACCGCCGCCATCAGAAGGAGACTTCCCCAGTATACCAGTGCTGCAATCCGCTGGAACCATACACTATGATAATCTACAAACTTCGACAATATCACAATCCCCACCAGAACAATAGCAGAAAGCCCCGCCTGATGCGTGAAATAATACATATCATTTCCTTTGAATGTACTGGCCGCCTCGTAGGCGCTCGCGCTGTACAGCATAATCAGTCCGAAGCTGACCAGCAAAATAGTGCAGGCCAGCAGGTTATAATCATAAAAATCCGAAGGAAGTTTTTTCTTCCTCTTTTTCTTCTTTTCTTTCTTCTGGGATGGCATGTTTACTTTCTCTGCCATGAAGTTTCCACCTCCATTGTTTTACTCCATTTATTTCAGTGCATAGCCAAGCAGACTGACAAAGCCCGGATTTCGGTCGGTTGTTCCGAGGATAACCTTACGCACCAGCTCCGGATCGTCCGTGATAATGTTGTCCACGCCGCAGTTGACCATCCGCTGCATATCTCCCTGATAATTCAGCGTCCAGGCACAGACTTCTTTACCAAGACTGTGCGCATGCTCTACAAAGCTTTCTGTGATGTACGTATATTTTACAGAAAAGAAGTCCGCCGCGTCCATATCCTCCAGGCCTCCGTACGACATTTTCATCGTATACCCGGTCTTGATATCCGGATTGATTTTCTTTGCCTGCCTGAGGAAATTGTAGTTCATGGAAGTCAGCACACACTGATCCACAAAGTCATTGTCCTCGATGATTTTCACCACTTTTTTGACAATATTCTGGTTGTGGCCGTTGTATTTTACTTCGATATTCAGGTTGATTTTTCCTTTCGCGTACGCGATGACTTCTTCCAGCTTCGGAATCTGTTCGCCGCGGAATTTTTTGTTGAATCGTACACCGGCATCGAGCTGGCTGATCTCATCATAGGTCAGGGTCCAGATGCTGGCGTTCAGACCGGTTGTCCGCTTCAGATTTGTGTCGTGCATAAGGACAATCTCACCATCACTCGTCTCCTGTACATCGATCTCCGCGTAATCCGACATGCTGTCCACTGCATATTTGATCGCGCTCATCGTATTTTCCGGTGCTTTTCTGGCTCCGCCCCGGTGCGCTGACACCGAAATATACTGGGAGGAAGCCGTTGCCTCTGCACGTGTTGCGCGCATGGCATATACAAGATAAACCGTTTCTCCCGCCAGCATGGCGATCGTGAGAACCACCGCCGTTACCGGACCGCAGAAGGTGCGTACCAGCTTCGAGCTCGGCTTTTTCGTTGTCCGGCTCTTCTGGTAGCCCTTTCGGGAGGAACGGATAAAAATCAGATACAGATACGTAATGCTTCCGACAAGGCCGAACGCTCCGCCGATCAGGCTCATCGTCGATTTGACCCAGTCACCGTAGACGATGACGGTACTGACAACGGTAGACGGCGTTTTCACCAGCTTTGCATAGGCAACAACAGCCGTTCCGAAAATCAGATACAGAACCCACGTAATCAGAAAAATCATCACCTGGAAGGAGACGTTGATGCCAAGCTCGCGCAGCACGCGTTTTTCCAGTGTCTGGCGCACCCGCAGATGGGTATTTTTCTCTTTTTCCGTCATCATGCACCGAAACGGGATGGTGTAGGAAAACACAAACGAGAACGCGACAAGCAGAACCGTCAGCACCACCGGGATCCAGTATGCCGGGAAGGCATTGAAAATCTTCGTCAGGGAAACCTGAAGCAGTTTCATACTGCGGATGGCGCTGTAGCTGCTATGCAGCCAGAGGTACGGGAAGCTCGCTGCCATGTAGAAAAACCAGGTCCACGGGCGGGCGCGCACAAACTGTGCGGCTCCTCTTCCGCCGGCAAGCATCATGACAGGAACGGAAATCCGTTTTCGTTTCCAGGAGGCCTCCAGAGCCGCCATGACGGCATAGATTTCAAACAGCATGCAGAAAAAGAAGACAAGCAGAATTCCAAAAATCAGCAGAAGGGTCAGCGGATGCAGCATGATCTTGTTAAAGTTTTCCGATGTCATATAACTCGTTCCCAGCTGTTTTAAGGAAAAGTTGATCGCCGCATTGGCGAGTCTTGAAACCAGCTGGCTGGAAAACAGGCGGTAGACCGTCTCAAATATCACGATGCTAAGCAGGTTTTTCTGCAAAAGTTTCCATGCCATATTCAGATAAATTCGTATCATTCCTGCATTTTTTACTGCCTTTTTTCTCATCTGCTGTTGTTCTCTCCTGTCAGCCGCAATTCCCCCGATGAATCTGTATGCAAAAATTACCTTTATTTTTTCTCTTTTGTATTTTACATTTGACACTTCGAGTCTTTTTTGAAGCTCTTTTCTTTCTGTTCATTTTAAACTATCTTCCAGTATAACACAAAACCGGGTCTTTGAGTATTCTTTTTTCTATTTCTGGTTGCACCACTTCTGCAGTTTTTTTACCATGGCGGATGGGCTGCTTACTGTGCCGTCGATCGGCGTGCCGAGTTTTTTCTGCCAGGCGAGGATTGTCTGCGGACCGATATAGCCGTCCATGCCGGCCGATGCCCATTTCTGCATTTCTTTTACAAGTGCCGATCCGCCTTTTGGCGTATTGTCCCACTCGGCGGCTGTGATGCCATCGCAGAATTTCCGGTTGGCAGCCAGCTGATTGCTGATTTTTCCGTCCTGCGGCGTGCCGAAAAGTTCCTGCAGACGGCGCGTCAGACTTTCACCCCATATTCCGTCCTCTGCGACTGTCTTTCCGGATGACTTTGCTGTCTCTGCCGATTTTTCTTTTGCGGGACCGGCATAGCGGCAGTACGCTGTATGGCAGTTGATCCAGCCTGCCCCTGAGAGAAGCCGTCCCCAGCTTGTGTTCTGGATTTCCGTCACCGTGTAGCTTCCCTGATCCCGGATCGTTCCGGCAATCCTGCTGTCCGCATCCGGTGCCTGCCGCAAAGCAACACCGAAAAAATACAGCACGAACGCAACGACGATGAGTTCGGGCTTTACATAATTCATTGCTTCCATGGAACATCCTTTCTGACTGTTCTGTTCTTGAAAGTCTTTTTTCTATATTATGATGGGATAATGATTTACGACTGGATAAGATTTTCTTACTGTAAACCCAAAAAATCCCACCTGTTTTTCAGATGGGATTTTCCAGTGGTGTGCTGTTCTTTGATTTTTAATTTACTATCTTGTGCAGCAATTCCCCTGACCTGCCCCTGGCTGCGGTGCCGCACAGAAAGTCTTTGCATCAAACGACGGATTAAACGCATAAAAGTTCTTCGAATTCAATTCGTCCTGTACAGAACGCAGTGCTTCACCGAAACGCTGGAAATGCACAACTTCACGCGCCCGCAGGAAACGAATCGGATCTGCAACTTCAGGATCTTTTACCAAACGAAGGATGTTATCATACGTTGACCGTGCTTTCTGCTCTGCAGCGAGGTCTTCGAACAAATCTGTCAAAGGGTCACCTTTCGACTGGAACTCACAAGAATTAAACGGAACTCCGCCAGCCGCCTGCGGCCAGATGCCAGTTGTGTGGTCTACATAGTAATTGGCAAAACCAGAGTTCTGAATTTCTTCCAGAGAAAGATTGCAGGTGAGCTGATGAACGATCGTTGAAACCATCTCAAGGTGTGCGAGTTCTTCTGTCCCGATGTCATTTAAAACACCTGCTACAATCCGATTTGGTGCCGTAAAACGTTGAGACAGATACCGCATGGAAGCTCCCATCTCTCCGTCGGGGCCACCGTATTGACTCATGATAATTTGGGCGATTTTGGGGTTTGGTGTCGTGATGTTTACAGGATACTCGAGGCGTTTTTCATAATTCCACATCCGTCAGCACCCTCCTTTCCGGTTGACTTCCCACGGCCATGGCTGCATAACCCATTCGAAAGAACGGCTCATGCGGTCGTTGGCGGTATCGATCGTGAGCGGGCCGTACTGTTCGGCGTACTGTTTCAGTGCTTCTTTTCGAAGCTCCACTTTTTCCCGGAAAAAGGCAAGTGCATCTTCATCCTCCGGGTGGGTGTCGAGGTAAAGGTTCATTTCAACAACAGCAAAGCTGACCTGATCAATCCAGGCGAGCAGCTTTTCACGGGATGGCATCTGCGGCATCATAGGCACTCTCCTCCTCCCTTTCCACAGAATGGTTTACAGAGTTCCGGGAATAAGGTTCCATTTTTTAATGCAGCGGAAAGATCATAGATCTGTTCAAACCGCTGCATCGGAACGTACGCCATTGCAGGTATCATATGATCTACATGCTGCATTTTCCGCGGGAAATTCCTTGGTTCCATCTTCAGTTCCATATTGTTTGAAGCGGCGCGGCGGTTCTGCATATTGTTCGCACCGCAGCAGCCGCGATTCATACGGGATGAATCCATACCATGTTCCTCTTTCATTTTCTGTTCTTTATAGAGTATGAAGAAAATAAGAAAGTGTCAAAAAAGGCAGCGGTTTCTCTTCCGCTGCCTTTCTGTCATACTAATGAAATTTTCATCAAAACTGCATCTCATACAAATGCGCATAAATCCCGCCTTTCGCGAGCAGTTCCTTATGTGTGCCTTCCTCCGCAATTCCATTCTCCGTCAGCACCAGAATCCGCTTTGCATTCCGGATTGTGGACAGCCGGTGCGCAATCACGAAGGTTGTCCTGTCTTTCGCCAGAAGTTCCAAAGATTTCTGGACGACTTTTTCGCTTTCGTTGTCGAGCGCTGAGGTTGCCTCGTCGAAAATCAGGATCGGCGGGTTTTTGAGGAATACGCGGGCGATGGAAAGCCGTTGTTTCTGGCCACCGGAAAGTTTTACGCCGCGCTGGCCGATATCGGTGTCGTAGCCGTCCGCCAGCTCCATGATAAATTCATGTGCATTGGCCGCTTTCGCTGCGCGGATGACCTCCTCGTCGGTCGCATCCGGTCTGCCATAGCGGATGTTGTCGATGATCGTTCCCGCAAACAGGTACACATCCTGCTGCACAATACCGATTTCATCGCGCAGATCCTTCAATTTCACATCGCGGATATCCTTTCCATCCAGTAAAATCCTTCCTTCTGTCACATCGTAAAAACGCGGAAGCAGAGAACAGAGTGTCGTCTTTCCGGCGCCGGAGCTGCCGACCAGTGCCACATAGTCGCCGGCCGGGACATGCAGATTCACATTGCTTAACACGTTTTCCTTCGACTCCTCATAGTGGAACGAAACGTTTTCAAAGGTTACTTCTCCCTGCACATTCTTCAGTGGCAGTGCATCCGGCTTGTCCTGGATATCCGGTGCGATGCTCATAATTTCCAGGAAACGTTCATAACCGGAATAACCATTCTGGAACTGCTCTGTAAAGTTCACCAGCTTTTTCACCGGATCTGTACAGTTGTTGATGTACAGAAGAAAGGTAACCAGATCGGCCGCCCCAAGCTTTCCACCTGTCATCAGCAATGCGCCGACAATCAGCGAAATAACGGTAATCAGCGTCGAAAAGGCTCCCATTCCCGAATTGTAAATTCCCATATAGCGGTAGCTGACCTTCTTCGAATCGACAAAACGGTCATTTCCCGCATTGAACTTACGCATCTCTTCTGTCTCATTTCCAAACGATTTGACAACACGGATCCCCGAAAGACTGTCCTCAATCTGACTGTTGATATCCGCAATTCTGCGGCGGTTTTCCTTGAATGCACTCTTCATGCGGCTGTTCATCACTAACGCAAACAGCAGCATCACCACAATAACCACAAGCGGCACACATGCCAGCATCGGATTTACCACAAACAGAATAATCATCGCGCCGATCAGTTTGATAAACGAAATGACAATATTCTCCGGCCCATGATGTAAAAGCTCACTGATATCGAACAGATCGCTTGTGATGCGTGACAGCAGATGGCCGACCTTCTGGTTATCGAAAAAAGCAAACGAAAGCTTCTGATAATGGCCGAAGATCTCGTTCCGCATATCATGCTCAATCCGCGCCCCCATCACATGGCCGTAATAGGCAATATAAAAGTTACAGTACATTTCAACCAGAACCATAGCAATCATCAGAATACCAAGGCGGATAATCTCACCCGTTGCCTGCTCCAGCGGCTTTTCCACAACCGTACTCGTAATATACCGTACAATCAGCGGAATCACCAGTGTAATGGCTGCTCCAAGCATTGCAAAAAACATGTCGGTAAAAAACAATCCCTTATATGGAATGTAATACCGCGCCAGCTGGCTGATTCTTCCCTTCTCTTTTCCTGTTTCTTTTTCTTTACTCATCCTGTCCTCCCTTTCCGTTGGAAACCATTTTGTAATCTTTTCGGAACTCAGACGGTGATACGCCGCATGCCGTTTTAAATGATTTCATGAAATGCTTATCATTTTCAAATCCAACCTGTTTGGCAATTTCCGTAATTTTATCTTCTGTTTGAATCAACAGACGCTTTGCCTCCGCAATGCGGATCTCCTTCAGATAGTTCACAAAATTCACACCGGTATGTTCTTTAAACGCTGCTGAAAACAGCGAATAATTCATGCAAATATGGTTAGATACCATTGCCATATTCAGATCTTTTGCATAATTTTCCCGAATATATGAAATTGCCTCTTCCATTTTTTCTTTTCCGGCTGTCTGACTTTTCAGGCTTTCCCTGTAAACGTGTATCCATTCTTCAAACGCATCCAGAAACAGATCTGCATCACGGTACTGCAGAGGACGCGGACATTTTTCCTGTTTTTCCGGCATGCGGTAAAAAAGATCCAGTTCTTTGCAGATTGCTTCCGTCACTGTCAGAAGCTGATAGGGGGAGACCCTCTGATGCGCCGCCTCAAAATACCAGTTCCGCATTTTTCGCAGTACAGTATCTGCCCGATCCGTTGGCACCTGCAGAATAAATTTTTCCTGAAACTGTGCCAGCTCCGGCTTTTCCTCAAAACATTTTTTCTGATATTCTTCCACAGGATTTTTCTGTATAAATGCCATTTCCCGGGCCAGCAGTGCTTCCTGGTATGCCTCTGGAATTTCCATCACAGAACGATGTTCTTTTCCCACTCCGAGACAAAATCTCTCATCTTTTTCTTTCATGATCCGCTCTGCCTCCGGTTCCGGCAGAAGATACAGAACTCCTCCTTCTACGCCTTCCAGCAGAATTCCGCTGCATTTCGAAAACCGTTCCCCATTTGCCTTGCTGGTCAGCAGGATCCGGAAGCTGTCGTTTCCGATGTGGCGCCGGATCCTGCTTTCCATATCCATCCATTCTTTTTCTTCGGCCATTTCTGCATTCATCATCAGATAACGGAGCTGATTTAAAAAGCACCGTTCTTCCTCTTCTTCCGTTTCCCGGGTCTCCGAAAGCTCTCGTTCCAGATTTTCCAGAAGCTGTTCTATCGTCTCCCGCTTGATCGGTTTTAAAATATAGTCCCGAACTCCATGTTTCATCATTTCAACCGCATAGGAAAATTCATCATAGCCACTTAAAACAATAACAACAGGTTTCTGTGACAGCTCCTCCATTTTGTTGACCAGTGTCAGACCGTCCATTTTGGGCATACGGATATCAGTGAACATGACGTCCACCCTCTGTTTTCTCAAAATCTCCAATGCCTCTTCTCCGTTTCGACACTCCAGAATCTCCTCCACCGGCACGCTGCTTCGCCGGATCATCGCCACGATTCCCTGTCGAATCAATTTTTCATCTTCTACAACCAGCAGTGTATTCATTTTCTTTTTCTTCCTCTTTCTCGTCACCCTCTTGATCCATCGGAGAATATTTCCCCCTCGTGATGGGAAGATGAATGCTCACCTTCGTATAGCAATGCTCTTTTGTATAGACCGACAGTCCATACTCTGTTCCAAATTGAATGTGAATTCTGTCCTGTACATTCCGAAGCCCGATTCCATGTTTCGGCTGTGTATCTGAATTCAGGCGCATTCTTAGTTTACGTCTCAGAATTGCAAGCTGCTTTTCTGACATGCCTATTCCGGAATCTGTGATTTCAATCTCAAAGCTCTTTTCATGCTCTATTCCTTTGATTTCAATGACGGCGTCTGCATCCAGCTCCTCAATTCCATGTGTGATTGCATTTTCCACAATCGGCTGAAGAGACATCTTGGGGATATCCTGCCGATACAAATTTTCCGGTATCTGAACAGATAATGTAATTGTGAAATCATACCGCAGATTCATCAGTTCCACATAGTTCTGAATATAATTCATCTCATCCTGAACGGTTACCAGAAATTTATTCCAGCGCATATTGTAGTGCAGCATTTCACCAAGTGCTGTTACCGCATCGGAAATCGTATACTCTTCATCAATCTCAGCCATCATCTTAATGGATTCCAGAACATTATAAATAAAATGAGCGTTAATCTGGTTCTGCATTGCCCGGATTGCCGTATCTTTCAGCGCTGCCTCCCTTTTGATGCTTTCCTCGTTCTGTTTCTGAATTCTCTCCAGCATTCCGTTGATACCATAGCTCATTTCCCGCATCTCTTCTGCGCTGTAACAAACCTTTATCTTTGTTGTTCCATTGTCAATCTGACGCATCTCACACAGGACGTCATAAAACTCCTTCAGCAGGCCACGCACAATCAGATTGACCACCACAATCAGAAGCAGCCCGAAGCCGGCAAATTCAAGCAGCATTCTCTGCTGCTGTTTGATCATGTTTCCGGTTGCATCATCCAAATTGGTCAGTGTTACAAACATTCCATTGAGTTTATCGACTTTCCGAAGCACAATTGCAACGTTTTTCCGGTCAATCACCGCGCTCTGCTGACTCTCTTTTCTGTCACGGATTCCTGCCCGGAACAGAATCAGCCCCCGATAGGACTGCCATTTGCAGGCTGCCGCTGTTTTTCCGCAGTCATATAAATTCCAATTTT
>OHVB01000668.1_pt1 | contig 11852 bp, 8 predicted proteins | sample 1579331 | NCBI WGS metagenome assembly OHVB01 (sample SAMEA3882503, study PRJEB24775) | human gut metagenome | biome: human-associated habitat; feature: intestine environment; material: feces | place: Netherlands | collected 2009/2010
AGTCGAGTCCTCGTCAAACCAGCGAGACCAGTAGCGCAGACCCTCGTAGGCAATGTCGTCGGCATCCAAATCCCAGACCAGGCGGAAATCCGATAAGAAGGGATAGAGGATGGCGGCGCGATTGATGAGCTCGCTGTTAAGCGCGCAGGTCGCAATGCCCAAACCGCCGCCCTGCGACGCGCCGTTCACAAACACACGGGCAAGATCGATGCCCTCGAGCTCGCGAACGATACGGCACAGAATGCGGATATCCTGATGTAGGCGGACATAGTAGAGGTTGGCTGGGTCGCCGTCGATACCGGCGACGATATGGCCCGCGACCGTCCGTTGTGCCCTCAAATCCACCAATGTCCTCGGAGGGGCCTCCTTGGCCAGGACAATCGAGAGCAATGAGCGCCATGCCCATGCCCGCAAACGACGCTTGCTCAAACCAGCTGCGGCTCGCACCCGGATATCCATGGAACTGAAGTACCAATGGCACGTGCTCGTCCGAGACAGGTTTAAGGTACTTGGCATGCAGGCGTGCACCACACATGCCGGTATACCAGAGGTCGAAAAACCGACAGGTCGCGGAATCCGCAACCGAAGCCGCCTCAATCGCATAATCGAGCTCGACGGCGTCGGCCTCGGCCATGCGGTCCTTCCAAAAGAAATCGAAATCCGATGGACGGGGCATAGCGCCTCGATATTCACCAAATTGCTGTTGTAGCTCCTGAGCACTTGGCATGGCTCGTGAACCCAACCTTTCGAAATCGCAACGGAGGTGCGCCCGGTAAGGGAACCGGGCGCACGGGAGGGAAAGCGAGGCTACTCGCCGAGCTTGGGATGCAGCAGCGACGGCGCAGCGCCGAGCAGCATCTTGGTGTAGGGGTCCTGAGGGTGCTGGAAAACCTGCTTGGCCTCGCCCTGCTCGACGATCTTGCCGCCATTCATAACGATGATGTCGTCAGAGATATAGCGGACCGTCTGGATGTCATGGCTGATGAACACCATGGCCAGGCCGAGCTCCTTTTTAAGGTCGGTCAACAGGTTCAGAATCTGCGCGCGGACCGAAACGTCCAGAGCCGAGGTGGGCTCGTCGGCGATGATGGCATCGGGGTTCAGCGACAGGGCACGGGCAATTGCGACGCGCTGGCGCTGGCCGCCCGAAAGCTGGCCGGGAAGAACCTCGGCGGCAGAGCTGGGCAGACCGGTGAGCTCCAAGAGCTCCTTGACGCGCTTCTCCTGCTCGGCCTCGGTACCCAGGTTGTGGACGCGCATGGGGTCGAGCAGTTGCTCACGAACGACCATGCGGGGGTTGAGCGCCGTGGCCGGGTTCTGGAACACGACCGAGATGACGCGACCCATGTGGCGACGGTCCTCGGCGGTACGCTTGGTAACGTCCTTGCCCTTAAAGTAGACCTTGCCGCTCGTGGGGGCCTGCAGGCCGCACATGACGTTGGCGGTGGTGGACTTTCCGCAACCGGACTCGCCGACGATGCCGATGGTCTGTCCGGGCATGAGCTTAATCGTTACACCCTGGACGGCGTGAACCAGGTTGGGGTGCAGAATCGAGCCGGTACGGGTCCTAAAGGTGACGTGGACGTCATCAAGGAAGATGATCGGCTCGACGCCGTTGACTGCGGTCTCGCTCATCTACATCACCTCCGCGTGAGGGGTCAAACCATTTGCCTTGAGCACCTCATCGGGGAGCTCGGAATAGAAGTGCTCGGTGCCGGGCACGCGCTTGAAAACCGGACGGGTGTCCAGGCCAATGCGCGGATGGCTCGAGCGGGGCGCGAAGCGATCGCCCTTGGGGAAATCGCGCGGGCTCGGAACGGCGCCGGGCACCTGGTGCAGGCGGCCCGAACCGCTCTCGATGGACAGGACGGAACCCAGAAGACCGCGAGTGTACTCGTGGATCGGGTTGGTGAGCAGCTCCTTGGTGGGCGCCTGCTCGATAACCTGGCCAGCGTACATAACCGTGATGTTATGAGCGACCTCTGCGACCAGTGCCAGGTCGTGCGAAACGAAGATCATAGCAAAGCCGAGCTTGGCCTGAAGATCGTTGAGCAGCTTGATGACCTGCTTCTGGACAGTTACGTCCAGAGCGGTCGTGGGCTCGTCGCAGATGACCAGCTTGGGGTCGCGGGTAAGGGCCATAGCGATCAGAACGCGCTGACGCTGACCACCGGAAAGCTCATGCGGATAGCTCTCGAGCGTGCGCTTGGGGTCGAGGCCCACGAGCTCTAGGAGCTCCTCGGCACTACGGGTGCCGCCGCGCTTGGTGAGCTGCTTCATCTGGGCGGAAATGAGCATGGAGGGGTTGAGCGAGGACAGGGCGTCCTGATAGACCATAGCGATATCGGTACCGCGCAGGCCGAACCACTCCTTCTTGCTCATCTTGAGCAGGTCGCGGCCCTCCCAAAGAACCTCACCGGAAAGATGCTCGTCATCGTCGGTCAGGCCCATGATGGCCAGCGTGGTGATGGACTTACCGCAGCCGGACTCGCCTACCAGGCCCATGGTCTGGCCGGGACGGACATCGAAGTTGACGTGGTCGACGACGTTGATGTCACCGTGGTGCTCAAACTGGATGCAGAAATCACGGACCGAAAGGATCGGCTCAACGGACTCATCGGGCACATGGCGGTCGTTACGCTTGAGTTCGACATCACGCAGAGCGCCAAGACGGGCGGACAGGGACTGAGCCTGCTCCTTGTAAGCGCGAACGGGGTCGGAGACCAGCAGGTCGGCCTCACGGCGCTTGGAGGAGTCGGTCGGATCCAGGGCAGCGGAGGGAGCAGCGGCCATGGCGTCAGTAATGCCCTCGGAGAGGATGTTGAGTGCCAGGCAGGTGATCATGATGGCCAGGCCCGGGAACAGTGCCTGCCACCAACGGCCGGCAAGCACGCCACCGCGAGCGTCAGCGAGGATGTTGCCCCAGGTAGCGGTGGGCTCCTGGATACCAGCGCCGATGAAGGTCAGCGAGGCCTCGAAGATGATGGCGTCGGCGACCAGGGTAACGGTGAAGACCATAATCGGGGCGATGCAGTTACGCAGAACATGCTTGATCAAAATCCACGGAGCCTTGGCGCCGGAAACGATGACCGCGCGGACATAGTCCTCGCCGTACTCGGACACAATGTTGGCGCGCACGATACGGGCAATCTGCGGAGTGTACATAAAGCCGATGGCGAAGATGATTGACGGCACGGAATTGCCCAGGATGGAGACGAAGACGGCCGCGAGGGCGATGCCCGGGATGGACATGATGATGTCCAGGATGCGCATGATCGCCTCGGAAACGGACTTGCGCGAAACCGCCGCGAGGGCGCCCACGACCGAACCGCAAACCAGAGCCATGGCGGTAGCACCGAAGCCGATGATCAGCGAGTAACGGCCACCGTAAAGCATACGCGACAGGATGTCGCGGCCCTTATCGTCGGTACCGAAGATAAATCCATTGCCGGGAGCCTGGCGAGCAGTGAAAATCTCGACCGGGCTATAGGGGGCAAGAAGGGGCGCCAGAATCGCGGTCAGGGCGACCAGCACCAGCACGACGGCGGCAATCTTAGAAGACAGCGTCATCTTCTTCCAGCCACCGAGCTTGAGCCCCTTGGAGGCAGCTTTCTCGAGCTGCTCGGTTTGCTTCTCTCGAATCTTTACCATAATCTACACCGTCCTGATGCGCGGGTTGATGAGCAGGTAGAGCATGTCAACCACGATGTTGATGATGATGAAGGCAAGAGCAACGACGATGACGACGCCCTGAACCAGGTTCGCCTCGTTGCCCTGAACGCCCTGCAGAATCGCAGTACCCATGCCGGGGAGGTTGAAGATGACCTCGATGACGACAGCACCGCCCATGAGGTAGCCGATCTTAAGACCGAGGGTGGTGACCGGGGTGATCAGTGCGTTGCGCAAAACGTTGATGCCGACGACGACCTTCTCGGGAACGCCGGCGCCGCGAGCCATACGGACATAGTCCTTATCGAGCTCCTCGACCATGGCGGTACGCACGATACGAGTCATCTGGCCCGTCAGCGGAAATGCCAAGGCGATAGCGGGCATGATCATACGTCCCAGATAGCCAGCCGGATTCGTGGTGAAGTGAGGCAGAGCACCCGATGCCGGAAGCACCTTAAGGTAGGAAGAGAACAGCAGGATCAACAGAACGGCAAGCCAGAACGACGGGGTTGCCAAGCCGGCGATGGAAAAGACGCGGATCACTTGGTCCGGCCATTTGTCGCGATACAGTGCCGCGATGACGCCGAGTAAAAACGAAACGACCGCACCGATGGCAAGGCCGATGAAGGTCAGCTGCATCGTGACGGGCAGGGCCGTGGAGATGCGCTTGGCAACGGAGTTGCGAGCAGCACCATAGGTGCCCATGTCACCATGGATCAAATCGCCCATATAGCGCACGTAGCGCACGGGCCAGGGGTCGTCCAGACCATACTTCTCATGGTACTCGGCAACCGCCTCGGGCGAGGCACCGTCACCCAACGCCGTGTAGGCGGGGTCGGTCTTGGAGAACGACATAAGGAAGAACACCAGGACGGTGACGCCCAATGCCATGATCGGCAGCGCCACAAGACGCCTTCCAATCAAACGTAGCAAGTTGTTCACGTTCTCTCCCCTTTCTTTTGTCGGTAGGACCAACTGGTATATGAGTACGGATACTCATTACAAGACCCGAGCGACATCGAGGTCGCCCGGGTCTTTATTTCAACTATGAGGATACGGTCCCAACGACCGACATCCTGCATACAGACTCAAGCGAGTCTTACGCCTTGACGGTCGCAACGCCCCTGAAGGACATGCTCGTCGTACCGATGCCCTTGAAGCCATCGAGGGCCTCGCCGTTGGGCGCAGTGGACGGATCGTCCCAGGAAGCGGAGACGGTCTTGACGTGGACAACGGGGTACAGAACGGCGTTGTCGGCAATGATGTCGAAGCACTCGTTCCACTTCTTCTGCTGCTCATCGCCCTCAGCGGCAAGAGCCTCGTCCATGAGACCGTGGAGCTTCTGCCACTCAGCGGACTCCTTCCACGGGCAACGGGTCTGCATCCAGACGTTGTCGCCGTACCACCAGTTGAGCAGCAGGTCGGGGTCGGCGCCGAAGCAGGAAGGATCGCCAGGGGCAAGGAGGATATCGTAGGCCTCGCCGCCGTCGATGGCAGCGTAGGTGGCCGGCGAGGTATCGGTCTGGATGGTCACATCGAAGCCGAGAGCGTCGAGGTCATTCTTGACCTGGGCGGCCATGCCCTTAATCTGCTCGTTGTCGGTGGTGCGCAGGGTGATGGCACCCGGGGTGATGCCAGACTCCTCGATGAGCTTCTTAGCCTTCTTGGCGTCGGTCTTGTACACCGTGGAAGCCTCATGATAGTTGGTGAAGCTCTTGGGCAGGTAGCAGCTGGCAGCGGTGGCAAGGCCGGCGAAGGTGTTGCTGACCATCTTCTCGGTGTCGAGCGCATACATGACAGCCTGACGGACCTTGACGTTGTTCCAAGGCTCCTTGGCGACGTTGAACATGATGAAGCGGGTGCCGAAACCCTGAACGTTATCGATCTTGCAGCCGGCGCTCTCGAGCTGGTCGACGGCGTCAGCGGTAACGAGCTCCATAACGAGCGTGGAGCCCTCCTGCTGAGCGGTAACGCGAGCGGTGGGGTCGGTCAGGATGCTGTACTGGATCTTCTTATCCTCGGCAGCATACTCACCGTTGTACTCGGGGTTGGGAACCAGGGTGATCTCGGTATCGGAGATAGAGTCGTACATCCAGGGGCCGGAGCCGATCGGCTGCTTGGCGCGATCCTCCTCGGTCTGGGTGGCCGGGGTAACGCGGACGATGGCCAGACGATCCTTGAGCAGGGAGAAGTTGGGGACCTTGGTCTTGACCGTCACGGTGCTGGCGTCCTTGGCCTCGATGGACTCGAAGGGCTGGAAGAACGGAGCATAGGTAGCGGAAGCGGCGCAAGCGGTGTAGGAGGCAACGACATCGTCAGCGGTGACCTCGGTGCCATCGGAGAACTTGGCGCCCTTGCGGATGGTGACCTCGAAAGTGGTGTCGTCCACAGACTTGGGATCGTCGGTGGCGAGCTCTTTGAAGGTGCTGTAGTCGTGGTAATCGATGCCGTAGAGGCCCTCGACGACGTGCCAGTTAGCACCCAGGCCCACAGCGGAGCCGGTGCTGGCGGGATCGAAGCTGGACGGAGCGTAAGCGGAACCAGCGGTGATCACGCCGCCGCCACGGTTGGCGGAATCGGTGGAACCGGAAGCGGAACCCTCGTCGCTAGAGCTGCCACCGCAGCCGGTGAGACCAAGCCCTGCGACAGCAGCGACGCTGCCGGTGAGGCCGAGGAACGAACGCCTGGACATACCCTTGTTGATGATGGCCATGTCTTCTCCTATCAATAGAGAATCTTACCCGGGAGCGCCTAGACGTGCCCCCGCGCAACTTGCGGACGATATATACCTTACCTACCGACGAACCCAACTGAGGCGCCGCGCTCGGCGACCGATACATACATACGCTTGAACGGTATTTGCTACCGTTCACCGAATTCATTGACAAACGATTCGCCAGACAGTATGTATCGACGAGGTGAGATATCAGTCTTCGTCAACCCGCAGGATAGCAGGGTTGTTCACCATGGCTAGTCAAACGTTTTAGCGTTAATTAAACCCGAAATCGGCTGGTAATCGCCGTGAAATAAATGATTGAAAATCACGCAATCATGTATATCAGTTGTTTAGAGGCGTGTTTAGTTTTCGGATTGCTTTGCCGCCGCCTCGGCGCGCTCGGCATTCCATGCAACGAGCGCCTCGTGAACCGCTTTGGCGACATCGGCAGGAATGCCTCGAACTTCCGCGATCTCTTGCTCGCTCGCCGCGCGCAAACGCTTCATCGAGCCAAAATGGCGCATAAGGGCACGTTTTCTGGTGGGTCCCACGCCTGGAACGTCATCGAGTACCGAAACCGTCATGGCTTTATCGCGCAATTCGCGATGGAACGTGATGGCAAAACGGTGCGATTCATCGCGCACCTGTTTAATTAGATAGAGCGACGCGGACCCGGTCGGCAGCACGACGGGAGTCTCGTCCCAAGGCACGAAAACCTCCTCATCGGCCTTTGCCAAGCCACAAACTGGTATATCGAGCCCAAGAGCCTCAAGTTGCTTGATCGCAGCGGTCAATTGCGGCTTACCGCCATCGACAACGAGCAAATCGGGGCGCGAGCCAAAGCGCTCGTCGGCCATGCGCTCGGGAGCATAACGTCGTCCCAAAACCTCGGACATCGACACGAAGTCGTTTGCCTCGTCCAATTCGGCCTGGATTTTAAAACGACGATACTGGCTCTTGTCGGCGCGCCCGTTGGTAAACACCACCATCGAGGCGACCGTAAAGGTGCCATGCAGTGTAGAGATATCGAAGCACTCGATACGCAACGGCGGCGATGGCAGCGCCAACGCACTTTCGAGCTCCAGGAGCGCTTGATTGGTGCGGTCGTCAGCGTACCCCGTTCGCATCATGTAGCGCATGAGGGCATGGCGCGCATTTTTGGATGCCATATCGAGTAGACGGTGCTTTTCGCCACGCTGCGGCCTATGGAGATGGCAGGAACGCTCACGCTTGCCCGCAAGCCACTCCCCCAGCGCCTCCGCATCCTCAAGCTCGACGGAAAGGTTGACCTCAGCTGGAATATCAGCCGTCTCGTCGTAATAACGCTTAAGAAAGCCCGACTGGAGCTCTTCCTCGTCAACATCAAGACCCTTGTCGAGAATGAACTCGCAGGTGCGAACTGTTCGGCCCTCGCGAACGACGAAGACGCAAGCGGCGGAGATGGTCTCCTCGCGATAGAAACCGATGACATCGATATCGACACTGGAGGGAAAAACGACTTGCTGACGGTCGTCCAGACCCCTGATGACCTCCAAACGACGTTTGACGCGGGCGGCGCGCTCAAAATCGAGCGCCTTGGCGGCCTCCGTCATCTCGGATGTCAGCTCGTCGACGACGTCCTTGCGATGGCCCGACAAAAAACGTTCGACACGTTTGACGTTCTTGGCATAGTCTGCCGGGGAAATCGCGCCGACACACGCACCCGGGCCGCGCCCGACATGATAGTCGAAGCAGGGGCGCCCGTTTTGCGCGCAAATCATATTGGCGATGTCTTCCTCGCCCTTGTGGGACTCGACGATACGGCGACAACGACGCCACTCCGCACAGGATGCGGAGCAGATGGGGATAACCTTGCGCAGCGTATCTATCGTCTCACGTGCGGCGCGGCTATCGGTATAAGGTCCAAAATAGCGCGTTCCCGGCTTATGACGCTCACGCGTGTATTTGATAGCGGGATACAGGTCGCCCTTTGTAATGGCGATAAAGGGGTAGCTCTTGTCATCCTTGAGGTCGACGTTAAAGTACGGATGGTACTGACCAATCAAATTGCGCTCGAGCACCAACGCCTCGTGCTCGGTCTCCACCACGATATAGTCAAAGCTCGCCACCAACTGCATCATCAGCGGGATCTTCTGGCGCTCGTCCTGCAGCGTCACGTACTGACGCATACGGGCGCGCAGGTTTTTCGCCTTGCCCACGTAGATGACATCGCCCTTGGCGTCTTTCCAAAGGTAGCAGCCGGGCTGCGTGGGAACGCGCGAAACCTGCTCGGCAAGCGTTGGAATGTTGTCGTGACCGGCCACGCGCACCTACTTGCGACGAATCAGCGCCGAGACCTCGGGCATCTTAAGGACGACGGCAAGGCCAAAGGTAACAGCAAGCGAGACGACACCCGCAACGCAAACGTAGCCAAGAGTAATCAGAATCGAGCCGCCAAGTGCCCCGACAAAGTGCTCAAGCGCCCACATGACGCCGGCGCCTGCGGCAGCACCCAGGCCACCGAGCAAAAGACCAAAGAAACCGCCATGCAGGATAGATTTGACCTGAAGACCACGCAGACGACGACGCAGCCACCACAGCGAGCAACCGACCAAGATCACGTAGTCGACGACATACGAAAGCGCGATTGCCGGCATACCGAAGCCCAGCACAACGCCAAACAGCAGAACCGAGCCGGCCTGGCCGATGGCGGAATACAAGCAATAGCGGCTATAGGGCTTCATGTCGAGCAAGGCAGAGAAGCTCTTCTGCATCAGCACGACCACGCCGTAGAGCGGCAGGGAAAGTGCCAGATAGATAAGGAACTCCGACACCAGCGCCACACCGGATTCATCGAACTTGCCGGCGCAGAAGATCATGTTGAGCGGACGCGCGAAGACAATCAGGTACAGCGCGAATGGAATCAGGAAGAACAGCATCTGGGCGACGCCACGCGAAATGCCCGTGCGGACGCTGTCGTAATCCTTCTCCTGTGCGTCGTGAGAGAGCTCGGTATAGAGCGCCGTCGAAAGCGAGGCGGCAATCAGCGCGTAGGGCAGCGTGTACCACAGGCGCGCATAGGCGATGACGGAAGGACCGGTCTCGGGCTGGACCACCAGCGCAGCAGCGTTGGTGATAGAAGTCGAGACAAACATGCACACCGTGGCGAGCAGCGTCGGGATACCGAGCGCAATCGTCTGGCGCAGCGCGGGGTCCTTAAAGTCGATATGGATATGGGGATGCACGCCGTGCTTGCCAAGCGCGGGGATCTGACATGCCATCTGAACAAAGACACCGAGGGTCGTACCGGCCGCAATCAAGATGATGCCGGCACGTTCGCCAAACTGTGCGGACACGGGCGCAAAGCCCATAAAGCTCGCAATGACGATCACATTGTTGAGGACCGGGGCAAACGTCGACCAGAAGTAGTCGCGGTGTGCGTTGAGGACGCCCGAAAACACCGAGCCCAAACCATAAAACAGAATCTGGATGGCAAAGAAACGGAACATGAACGCAGCGGTATCCATGCTGCCGCCGTCACCCGAAAGGAACGATTGCGTCCAGATAAAGCCCGGGGCGAACACGGTCCCCAGCAACGAAATGCCACCCAGCACCAATAGCAGAATACCGAGCAGGTTGCCCACGTACTCGTTAGAGGCCTCGCGACCCTGCTCACGCCTCACGCCCATGTACACGGGCAAAAACGCCGTCACGAGCATGCCGCCCATCACGAGTTCGTAGAGCATATTGGGCAGGTTGTTGGCGACCTGATAGGAAGACGAGAGCAGCGACATGCCGATAGCGGCCGCCATTGCCCACGTGCGGATAAAACCGGTGACGCGAGACACGATGGTCAGGATGGTCATAAGCCCGGCGGAACGACCAACCGTGGAGTAGTCCGACGAGCCCATGTCGTCAGTGTCATCTCGCGACGAAGAAGCTTCGGATGAGGGTGTCTGAGGCGCAGATTCTTCTGCAAAATGAGCTCCGCGCTTCAATTCTTCCTGCGGCATCGCTCAGTCCTCTCTCGTAATCGCGGCAACTGTCGCCCCGCAAAATGCAATTAAATCATCAGGTGCAAGCTCGAGCTGATAACCACGCTTGCCTCCCGAAATAAAAATGGTATCCCAAAGGACACATGTCTCATCAATGAGCGTCCGGTAGCGTTTTTTCATACCGACCGGACTGCAGCCGCCGCGAACGTAGCCAGTCGCCGCAAGCAAATCCTTCACATGCATCATGGCCAAGGACTTCTCCCCCGCGGCACGCGCGGCGGACTTTAGATCGAGCTCGTCGGCAACAGGGATGCAGCACACGACATGGTCGTTGGACGGCGTCACGCAGACCAAGGTCTTAAATCCTTGTCCGGGCTCCTCGCCAAGCTGCTCCGAAATCGCGACCCCCAGGCCCGCCGACTCATCACCATCGTCTTCGTACGTATGTAGAACATAGGAAATGCCGGCGCTTTCCAGCTCGCGCATCGCATTGGTTTTTGGCGTCTTTACAGCCTTTGCCATGGCATATCCTTTCCCTCGCATTCGGACGCAAGGATTAAGTATATGTCCAATTCGGCTGCATACGTCACTTCGACACAGCAAGCGCCATCGAATCACAAGGAGTCGATGGCGCCCATAAACTGAATCGCCTATTTATTGAGCATCAAGTTGAGCCTGACGCTCCCGGTCACGCCTGAGCAACGGCGCCAAAAACTTGCCCGTATAACTCTGCGGACAGTCCGCAACCTGCTCCGGTGTGCCCGAAACCACGACGGTTCCGCCGCCGTTACCGCCCTCGGGGCCCATATCGATCAGGCGGTCGGCAACCTTGATGACATCAAGGTTGTGTTCAATCACCAGCACCGTGTTGCCCGCATCGACCAAGCGCTGCAGCACATCGAGCAGCTGGCGGACGTCCTCAAAATGAAGGCCGGTCGTCGGCTCATCCAAAATATAGAACGTCTTGCCCGTCTGGCGTCGATGAAGCTCCTTGGCGAGCTTCACACGCTGCGCCTCGCCGCCCGAGAGCGTCGTAGCGGGCTGGCCCAGGCTCACGTAGCCCAAGCCTACATCGTACAGCGTCTGGAGCTTGCGCTTAATCTGCGGGATATTCCCAAAGAAGGCCAGTGCCTCGGTGACGCTCATGTCGAGCACGTCCGAGATGGTCTTACCACGGTAGGTGACCTCAAGCGTCTCGCGGTTATAGCGTTTGCCGCCGCAGACCTCACAGGGGACATAGATATCGGGAAGGAAGTGCATCTCGATCTTAATTTGTCCGTCGCCCTTGCATGCTTCGCAGCGACCGCCGCTCACGTTAAAGGAGAAACGTCCCGGCGAGTAGCCGCGCGCCTTCGACTCCGGCGTACTCGCAAACAGCGCGCGAAGATCATCCCACAGGCCAATGTACGTAGCAGGGTTGGAACGCGGCGTGCGGCCAATCGGCGACTGGTCGATATCGATAACCTTATCGATACACTCGATGCCCTCGATTT
>OHVB01000670.1_pt1 | contig 11841 bp, 10 predicted proteins | sample 1579331 | NCBI WGS metagenome assembly OHVB01 (sample SAMEA3882503, study PRJEB24775) | human gut metagenome | biome: human-associated habitat; feature: intestine environment; material: feces | place: Netherlands | collected 2009/2010
TGCATTCGATATTTCGATATGAAAAAACTCTTTATTTTACCATATTTTTTGCTTTTTTGCTACGTGACTATTCTGCAAGTCCCCGGCCAAGAGAGATTATTTTCACACGCTGGCGGCTTCCTGGAACGTCGTTGTCAGTTTGAGTCTGTTGCCGCGCAGCGGCATCTGAGTCCGAGGCGGCCTGCGAAAGTACAAGCAACCTCTCCGGCCCGTTGGGTCACCTCCCCTATAAGGGGAGGCTTATCGTTAATATGCTCCTTTGTGTTTCAGGACAACGGCGATGGTGCGCCAGATTAGGACGATGTCGAACCAGACGTTCCAGTTGCGGACATACCAGGTATCCATCTGGACGCGTTCTTCATAGGTCGTATCGCTGCGGCCGCTGGTCTGCCACATGCCGGTGACGCCAGGGCAGACCATGTAGAAATCCTTGATGTATGGGCCGTATTTCGGGACTTCATCCTGGATGATGGGCCGTGGCCCGACGAGGCTCATTTCGCCTTTGAGGACATTGAAAACTTGCGGTAATTCGTCTAAGCTGGTCTTGCGCAGGAAGGCCCCGCTCTTGGTGATGCGCGGGTCATTTTTCAATTTGAATTCGGTTTCCCATTCTTTTCGGGCCTGCGGGTCCCGTGCCAAGAGTTCTTTCAGTTTGACGTCGGCATCGACACACATGCTGCGGAATTTATAGCAGTTGAATTCTTTGCCGTTCCGGCCGACGCGGCGGTGCTTAAAGATGATAGGCCCGGGCGAGTCTTTATAGATCCACAGGGCGATGGCCAAAAAGAACGGTGAAAGACAGATAATCCCCAGGCTGGTACAGATGACATCAAAGACGCGTTTAACAGCCCGATTGTACCAGAGAGCCAGGTTGTTGCGGAAGCTGAAGGAAACGATATGGCCGTCGATGAGGCTTTCCGTATCGAGCGTCGCCAACGGTAGGCTGCCCATATCGGGGATAAAGGCGACTTTCTTGACCAAGGGCTGGACGCGATAGACGATGTCCTGGACAGCGTCGTTGCTGAGGCCCGGTGCAATGACCATGACGTGCTGGACCCCGGTCTGGCGGATGACATCTTCGGCATCTTCAAAACGGCCTAAATGAGGCATCATGGCCGCTACTTTCGCTTCTGGCGTATAGTCTTCCAGATAGCCGATGAAATCATAGCTGACGCCCGTATCGTGCTTAAAATAATCCAATACGATGGCTGCTGTCTTACCGGCTCCCATGATGAGGACCGGCAGCTGGAGCAGTTTGAAATGCCCCAGGATATGTTTGACGATGTATCGTTCGGCTATCAGGAAAAGGAAAGAGGTCAGCCACAATAAGGCCACAAAGAGCCGCGACGTCGAAGCTGCCGTCTGGGCGATATAAATGAAAAAAATCAGTAAGGCGACGGCATAAAAGACGGATTTAAAAAGGCCGGAAATGACATGCCAGAACTGCATACGTCGCGTATAAAGATGATGTAGTTGCAAAAAAAGGATATATACGACCGGTATGATGACATGGATACTGAGCCAGGAGAGATGGAAATGCGTTTCGGGAACGAGAAAATCCCGCAGTCCATAAGATGCATACTCGGCCAGCCAGATAGCAATATAATCAGCAATAACCATAACAATCGGCAACAATTCGTTGCTGTATTTATTTTTGATAGAAATAGACCCTTTCGTCGATAGCGTCTCCAAAACAGCTCCTCCTCTGATTCTCCCCTGATAATAAGTCATAGCAAAAGAGGCTGTCGCATGTGCGACAGCCTCTTTTTGAGTGGTTAGCGAATGGCTGAAAGTATAAACTATCTTTACCGAAAATACTCTGGATATTCTTTTTTCAGCACTTCTACATCACCCATGACCTTGTCAATGTGCTCGGTCATGATGCGCTTTGCCAGCTCTGTATTACCGGCAAAGATGGCGCCGACTATGCTTTTGTGCTGCTCGTAGAGAAGATGCATCTGCTCAGCGGCATCGCTGACATTGAGGACGCGGGCCCGGGCATAATCCAGGTTCGATTCTTGGACAATCTGCCAGATATGAGGTTTCCCACAGCCTTCATAAAGTAGAGAGTGCAGGGTATTATCACTCTTGAAAAATTTTTCTGCATCTTTTGAGGTAATGAATTTACCCTGCTCGAAAATACAGAATTCTAATTTCGTCCGCCACGGATCCGGAAAATCCTGACAAGCCAATTCTACGATAGCCCGTTCCAAGGTGACCCGGAAAAAGCGGAACTCTGCCAGCTGTTCCGTGTGAATCTTAGATACGAAGGTCCCGCGCTGCGGTAAAATTTCGAGCAGCCCCTTTTGCGACAGACGGATGAAGGCTTCCCGCACCGGTGTCCGGCTGACGTTCAAGACACCCGACAGTTCCTGTTCAGACATGGCCGTACCTGGCGGCAGCTTCAAAGACATAATGTTTTCATACAACACGCGATAGGCGTATTCCCGCACCGTTTCATTCGGCGCTTTTTCAAATAATTCCAAATTTTCCATAACAACTCCATCATTCTGAAAATCAATGCCTGCTTTTCTCAATTTCATCTTATCACAAAACGGGCACAAATTGTATATTCCCAGAAGAAAAAAAGAATCCTCTCCAGCATCAGTAAATTAATTTATTTTGATTTACATGACTGTAAATGGCTTAATTATTGAGTTTTTCTTTTGTGGTATCACATCTTTTAAACGAATTATGTGAACGTGTAAATTCTCCGAAAGGTATTGACCTTTTTACAAAATGTATTTATAATAGACAAAGAAAGGCACTATGAAACAATACGGTTCGAGTGCCCCATACAGTTTAGATTAACCGTCACTATAGTTGGGGAACTAGTCAAGTGGCGGTTATTTCACTAATGAAACTACGCACTACAAATTATAAAGAAACGGGACTGCGCATGATGACATAGGCCTTCATGCGCCAGTCCCGTTTTTAAAGCAACCTCTCAGACCGCCTTCGGCGGCCAGCTCTCCTATTAGGAGAGCCTTTCATCAAACATCATACATCAAATTTTTACTTCCGGGCAGCCTGGACGGCGGCGATGAATTTCTTGGCCGTAGCCGTGATTTCATCGGCCGTCTTGCCGCCGCCTGTGAGGGCACCGCCGGCACCAACGGCAACGCAGCCGGCTTTGATCCAGTCACCGGCGTTTTCTACATTGACGCCGCCTGTCGGCATGAGCGGAGCCTGCGGCAGGGGACCATGGATGGCCTTGATGGCTTTCATGCCCAGGATTTCCCCAGGGAAGATCTTGACGACGTCAGCGCCGTATTCCAGGGCCGTAATGACGCCGTTGAGGGTCGTCGTCCCCGGCATGACGGCCACGCGGTAGCGGTTGCAGAGCTTAATCGTTTCTACATCCAGGGCCGGCGATACGATGAACTGGGCGCCGTCGAGGATGGCGACGCGGGCCGTAATGGCGTCGAGGACCGTACCGGCGCCGATGAGGACGTCGGGATTATCGGCATACTTCTTGGAAAGGGCTTCGATGACTTCATGAGCCCGCGGCGTCGTAAAAGCCAGTTCAATGGCCGTGACGCCACCTTTGATGCAGGCTTCGGACATCATCATCGCTTCTTCCGGGCTGTTGCCGCGGACGACGGCAACGACGCCGATTTCCTGAATTTTCTTAACAACATCTAATTTATCCATTACTTTATCTCCTTTTGGTTCATAAAATAATCGCAGGCCGCAGCGTAGGGGCGCCACGTGGGGCGCCCGTTCCACACCGATCGGCCATGTCCTATTCACGGTTAATGGGGCCGTTTTGCACCAATCATACAGATTGATGCAGGTGTCATTAACGCAGGTCGCAGGCCGCAGCGGTCCCATAGGACCGCACGGAGGGGCCGTCCCAAAGGGCGGCCCGCTTGTGGGAATCCCACAACCAACATCATGCGTTCTGTTGGAATACCGCCAGTTGTTCCCGAGTCGGCAAGCCTTCGTTATCACCAGCGACCTGGATGGCCATGGCCCCGATGGCAGCGCCCCGGCGGGCAGCATCTTCCAGACTCAGGCCATCCAGGATGGCACTGGTGAAGCCGACGGCAAAGCCGTCACCGGCGCCGACAGTATCGACGACGTGATTGACGTGATAGCTCGGCACGCGGTATTCCTGGTCATCGGCCGTGCGGATATAGGTCCCATGACTGCCGCCCATCTTGATGACGACGGTCTGAACGCCGCGCTGTAAGTAGTAGCCGGCGATATCTCTTTCATTGTCCATTCCCGTCAGGATCCGGCCTTCATTGAGGCCAGGCATGACGATATCGGCATACTGGGCGGCGTCGTTGATGACACGGGCCATGATTTCCTGGGATTTCCAGAGCATGGGCCGCAGGTTGGGGTCAAAGGAAATGCGCACGCCTTTGCCGTGGGCCCGCATCATCAACGTATAAATCGTTTCCCGGCACGATTCCGACAGGGCCAGGGGAATCCCCGTGACGTGCAGATGGTCGACGCCGGTCCAGTCGATACCGGAGAGGTCTGCCGGTCGGAAGTGGGAAAAGGCCGTGTGTTTGCGGATATTGGCTACCGTCGGGTCCCCTTCCAGGACCTTTTCTTTCATCTGAAAGCCTGTCATATGGTCGTCATCAGTCCAGACATAGTCATCATGGATGCCATTGGCCTTGAGGAAGTTGCAGATGCACTTCCCGAAGGGGTCGACGCCGACCTTGGAAATATACGACACATCATTGCCCAGCCGGGCCATGCCGACGGCGTAATTCAGTTCCGCCCCGCAGACATGGCGGGAAAAATGTTCCACTTCTTCCAGCGGCCCTATTTCTTCAGCAATCAGCAAGCCCATGGCTTCACCGATAGTAAGCACTTTACTCATGGTTTTCCTCCAATTGTGCCTTTATTTTGTCAATCATGTCTTCATAGGCAGCATCCGTCAAATAGACGCGGTCCGGATTCATGGCAAAGGTACTGTTCCATTCAAAATCATCTTTGTATTTCGGCACTAAGTGAACGTGGAGATGATGCCCCGTATCGGCATAGGAACCATAGTTTACCTTATCCGGATGGAATGCCTGATGGATAGCTTTTGCCGCCTTGGCAACGTCGGCAAAAAAGGCATTGCGTTCTTCGTCGTTCAGGTCCGTCATTTCACTGACATGGTCTTTATAGGCGACGATACAGCGGCCGGGATGACTCTGTTCTTTGAACAGGACCAGCATACTGACCGATAAGTCGCAGATGTAAATGCCGAATTTAGCAAGCGGTTCGCCTTTTACGCAGTAACCGCAGTTCTTATCTTTCATGACAAAGCCTCCTTATTCAATCGTGCCGTGTTCCCATTTACCATGGTTCAGATCATCGGCAATCTTCTTGAATTTGTCGTCTGTCAAGCCATAGAAGAAGTAGAGGATGATAGCAGCAATGCCGAGGGCAACGCCCGGATACAAGGTCATAGCTGCTTTAATCCCCATCAATGTCATTTCACTCTGAACGGCATTGGCGACGTAACCTGTCAGTACCAGGATGCCCGAACTTACGACAGCAGCCAGGGCCTGGGCGATTTTACGGGAGAAGTTGAAAGCCGCATAGGTAATCCCTTCTTTGCGGATGCCGTTGTGCCATTCGCTGTAGTCGATGACGTCGGAAACGAAAGCCCAGGTAACGCCGTTCGGAATAGCCAGGGCTACGTAACCGATGGTGACCAATACGATAAAGGTGTAAATATTAGTCGGGATGACGAAGTTCAAGAGGTCAGCCGCACAGCCGATGAGCAGGCCGCCGATGGCCGTCTTTTTCTTGCCGAACATCATAAGGGATGTTAGTAAACGAGTAAACGAGGCCCCAGGCCATGTAAGCACCATAGGCAAAGAGTATCTTGCCCGTCGGCGATACATCGGGCATGGTAAAAGTAATGACCGTCAAAATAGCCAGGATGACAGCTGATGCCATCATAACCGGGCGGAACTTGCCGCGCGGACCGATATTCTTGCGGCCGTCGATGACGGAACCGGCGATAGGATCCATGAAAGCATCGAAGATTTTCGTAAAGGCGAAGATACCTGCAACGGCAGCTGCCGGAATGGTGCAGACATCAATCCAGTATTTCGTCAAATAGGCCTGGCCTAAGTCGAACATGAAACCGTTCCCAAAGTCACCGAAACCGTAACAGATTTTTTCACGCCACGATAATTTAACATGGCCTTCCTTAGAAGCTGCCGGCGTAACGGTCTCCGTCTTGTTCGGCAACGTCCCTGCTTGTGTGCTCATAGCACTCCCTCCTTATAAAGTAACTCCGTTTTTGAATATAGCCAGTTCGTGCTTGTCCAAGGCTTCCGATTTCGCATGGACACGACCTGACGCTACGTCAAGAATATACTGGAAAAGGCGGTCTGCTGCGGCTTCCCGCGATTCCCCTTCGGCAATGGTCCCGGCGTTGAAATCGATCCAGTTCCGTTTGAAACCGGCCAGGTGACTATTGCTGGAAATCTTAATTGTCGGTACGGGGCAGGCAAAAGGCGTCCCCCGGCCCGTTGTAAACAGTACCATATGAGCTCCGGCAGCGGCCAGCGCATTGGAGGCCACTAAATCATTGCCTGGAGCCTGCAACAAGTTTAGGCCTTTTTTCGTCGCCCTGTCTCCATAGGCCAGGACATCTTCGACGAGAGCCCGGCCGCCCTTCTGGACACAGCCCAGGGACTTATCTTCCAGCGTCGTGATGCCGCCGGCCTTGTTGCCTGGCGATGGATTTTCATTGATCTTTTCGCCATAACTCATAAAATACTCTTTGAAGTGGTTGATGAGGTCGACGGTCTTGTCGAAGACTTCCCGGTTGCGAGCCCGGTTCATGAGCAGCGTTTCAGCGCCGAACATTTCCGGCACTTCCGTCAGAATCGACGTGCCGCCGGCTGCGATGAGGCGGTTGGAAATCTCCCCGACCAGGGGATTGGCCGTAATGCCCGAAAAACCATCGGAGCCGCCGCATTTCAAGCCGATAGTCAGCAGTGACGCATCGCAGGGCTGGCGATGGAACTGAGCCGCGTAATGGCAGAGGTCTTTGACGATAGCCGTGCCGGCTTCGATTTCATCTTCCACGTCCTGGCAGACCAGGAATTTGACGCGGTCCGGATCATAGTCGCCGATGACTTCTTTCATCAGGCTGACCTGATTGTTTTCACAGCCCAGGCTCAGGACCAGGACGGCACCGGCGTTGGGATTGTGAATCAGCCCACTTAGTATCTTTTGTGTATGGACCTGGTCATCGCCTAACTGCGAGCAGCCGTGGGGATGGCTATAGGCATAGATACCGTCGATGTTCTCCGTTTTATAAGCCTGGGACGCCGTTTCAATGGCTCTGGCAATATTGTTGACACAGCCGACGGTCGGGATGATCCAGACTTCATTGCGGATGCCGGCACTGCCATCGCTCCGTTTATAGCCCTGGAATTCGTATTTTTTTTCACTTTTCCAGGGAGAACGATCGGCTTTTTCCGGTTCATAGGTATAGTGAAGTAAATCACCGAGTTTACTTTGGACGTTCTGCGTATGGACCCAGGCACCGACGGGGATATCAGCTTTAGCCGTTCCGATGGGAAAGCCGTATTTGATGACGTCTTCGCCTTTGGCAATCGGCTGCAGGGCCACTTTATGCCCTGCCGGGATGTCCTGGCAGACCGTAAAAGTCTTGCCGCCAGCTGTGACGACGCTGCCTTTGGCAACGGCATCGACGGCTACGGCGACATTATCATGAGGGTGGATTTGGAATACGTTCATCGTTTACTCCTTCGTCAATTCGGCAATGTGAGCTTTGACACCGATTTCAGCCATGCGGTCCAGATGAGCCGTAACGGCATCGGCAAAGCCGTCGATAGCCGACAGGTCTTCGCCCCACCAATCACTGCGTGCCATGATGGCCTTGACGTAATCGGCCGTCGTTTTGCCGGCCTGTTTTTTGACAAAGGCCAGTTTATCTTCATCATCGTGGATTTCATAAGTATTGCCCGGCCGTGAACCGATAAGACAATGTTCACCAGCCTCCGTCGTCCGATAGAAAGCCAGGAAAGCGGCAAAGGAATAGGTCAGCCATTTCGGAAGTTTCCCCGTCGCTGCCAGGCTGTCTTTAAAGGTCGGCAGGATGCGGGCTTTCCACTTGGAAATGGAATTCAGGGAAATCGAGAGCAATGCGTGTTTGACAAAAGGATTTTCAAAGCGTTCATAAACGGCCTTGGCAAAGGCAACGGCCTTTTCTTCCGGCAAATGGACGGTCGGAACGATTTCATCGAAGACGGTCTGGTCCAGGGACTTGCGGATGACTGGGTCTTCCATGCACTGGCCGACATAATCGAGACCGGCCAGATAAGCACCGAGGACCATAGACGTATGAGCCCCGTTGAGGATGCGCACTTTTTGTTCTTTAAAGGCCTGGATATGGTCCGTGAATTCAACATGGAATTTACTTGAGTTTAACGGCAGTCGCGAAGCCAGCGCCGGATTGCCGATAACCCATAAGGAGAAAGGTTCGGCCTGGTCGAGCAGGCTGTCTTCATAGCCCAGTTCGTCCTGCAGAGCCGCGATGGAATCAGCCGGATAGCCGACGACGATGCGGTCGACCAAGGTATCCGTGAATTGGCAGTGCTGGTCGAGCCAGGACTGGAAAGGCGCTTCCAGTTTCCACAGGGATACATATTGGTTTACGCAGTCCCGAAGAAGTTTACCGTTGTTGTCATTCAATTCCGTCGGCAGCATGGTCAGGCCTTTATCGGCAGCGCCTTTATAAAAGGTATAGCGTTCATAGAGGAACTTGGTCAATTTTGCCGGGAAAGTCGACGGCGGGCAATCTGTAAAAGCATCCTTTTCATCAAAGGTGATACCGGCTTCCGTCGTATTCGATACGACGAATTCCAGCGAATCTTCATGAGCCAGGGCCATGAACGCATCATATTCATCGCGGGCGCTGAGCACGGTCTGGACGGAAGTAATGACCCGGTTTTCTTTATAGACTTTGCCATCCTGCTGGCCGCGCAGGCAGACCGTATAAACATCATCCTGTTTAGCAAAGCGGTCCGTCTTGCCCGACCGGGGCATGATGACAGCGACGCTGCCATCAAAACCATTTTCTTCATTAGCTACATCGACGGCGTAATCGACGAAGGCCCGCAGGAAATTGCCTTCTCCGAACTGTAAGATACGGACGGGATGTTTGGCTTTTGTATAAAGTTCACTGACGTTTTTCATCGTTTACCCTCCGTTTACATTTGGAACTGGAAGTAGTTGGCTACGTTGTTATAGCAGATATCTTCAACGAGCTGACGGAGTGCGTCTTCATCGTTCGGATATTCGCCGTTTTCGACGAGATTGCCGATCCAGTTGCAGAGGATTCGGCGATAATATTCATGACGGGCATAGGATAAGAAGGACCGGGAGTCGGTCAGCATCCCCAGGATGTTGCCAAAGACGGACAAGTTAGCAATACTCGTCATCTGGTCGATCATGCCCTGTTTCGTATCGTTGAACCACCAGGCAGCGCCCTGCTGGATCTTGCCGCGGGCTTCAGGGCCCTGGAAGGCACCGATGATGGTGCCGATCATGGCGTTATCGTTCGGCGTCCCGGAATAGAGAATCGTCTTCGGCAGGATATGGCGTTCATTGAGATGATCCAGGAAGGCGATGAGGCCTTTGCAGCAATTCCCTTCGGCAACACTGTCAAAGCCCGTATCCGGTCCTAACTTGCGGTACATTTCCGAATTGAGGTCGCGCAAAGTAGCGAAGTGGAGCTGCATGACCCAGCCGCGTTTGTAATATTCACCAGCCAGGTAGGTGAGGACAGCCGTCTTATAGGCTTCCGTTTCTTCTTTACTGATGCTTTCGCCTTTCAAGGCTTTGGCAATGATAGCATCGACAGTCGCTTCATCGGCTTCGCGGCAGAAAACATATTCCAGTGCATGGTCTGTAGCGCGGCAGCCCATTTCTTCAAAGAAGGCGATGCGCTTGTCCATGGCTTTGCGGATATCGGCAAAAGTCTTGATTTCAACGCCGGCAGCCTGACCGAGGCGGGCCATATAATCGGCATAACCGGCTTTGTCAATGTTCATCAGCTTGTCCGGACGCATAGCCGGATATACCTTGGCACTGCACGTCTTTTCTTCTTTCAGCTTCTGATGCCATTTCAAATCATCGGCCGGGTCATCAGTCGTGCAGATAACTTTTACATTAGACTGTTCAATCAAGCCCTGGACGCCCATGCCTTTTTCCTGCAACTTGGCATTGCAGCGATTGAAGATGTCTTCGGCATTCTTTTCCGTCAGCGGTTCGGTAATGCCAAAATAGCGCTGCAGTTCCAAATGACTCCAATGATACAGCGGATTGCCAATAGCTCGTGAAAGAGCTTTCGCATATTCAACGAATTTTTCCAAATCTGTCGATTCCGTCCCGGTAACCTTTTCTTCCGGTGTCCCATTGGAACGAATGAGGCGCCATTTATAGTGGTCACCGCCGAGCCATACTTCGGTAATGCTGCGGAAATGGTGATCTTCTGCGATTTCCTGCGGAGAAATATGGCAGTGGTAATCAATAATCGGCATATGTTCCGCATAATCGTGGAATAAATGCTTGGCTGTAGCCGTATCCAATAAGAAGTCTTTGTCCATGAATTGTTTCATTTTGTCCGTCTCCTCCCAATATAAGGCCGCTAACTTCATCGGTCATTGGTAAATTTTATTGTAAGCTCTTACATTTATCTTCACTGAAAGAATATCATGTCATTACCTAAGTGTCAACGCAATATGATTTTTCCGTATGAATTTCGAAAAATTAATCATTTTCCATGCTTTTAACTCATAAATATGAATAGATAATCCACTTTATTATTCTTCTTGTGCCTAGATTTTCCTGTTTTCCTATTCCATTTGGTTAAGCGCTTACATTTTATATTTTCGTGCCCCCGCCTTTCTCCAGAAAAAAGTATGCTATAATGTAAGCAATCCAGATTTTTTTACATAAAGAGGAACGATTGCCATGAACATCACCATTTACGACATCGCCCAGAAATGCAATGTATCGATTGCCACCGTCTCCCGCGTCCTCAACGGTAGCACACGGGTCAGTGAAAAGACACGGGCGAAAGTCCTTCAAGTTATGAAAGAAATGGGCTATAAACCCAATCCCTTCGCCCGGGGCTTAGGTCTCGATTCCATGAAAATCGTCGGCGTCATCTGTACCGACGTGGCCGATATATTCTATGCCCATGCCGTATCCCTGCTGGAAGATGGCCTGCGGAAGCACCATTTCGACGTCATGCTCTCCAATACCGGCAGCGATACAGGGCATAACGGCAAATATATTTCCGCTATGGCCGATAAGCACGTCGATGCAATCATCACGATCGGCACGCCATTTTCTTCCGAATCCGATGTCCGCCAGCTCTGTGAAACGGCCCGGCAAATCCCGGTCATCACCATCAACAGCGATTACCATCAGCCCAATATGTATAGCGTCGTCTGCAATGAAAAAGAAGGCATGAAAATGGTCATCGCCGCTTTGGCTGCCAAGAACTGTCAGGACATCCTCTACATTTACGATTCCCTCACCTACAGCGGCCGCCATAAGCTCGACGGTTTCCGCCAGGGAATCCGGGAATGGAGATTGACGGAGAAACCAGAACTCATCCAGCAGATTCCCCGGACCTTGCAAGATACGGAAGCACTCATCGACCGTTTAGTCGCAGACGATATTCCCTTTGACGCCATCGTCACGTCAGAAGACATCTTTGCCGTTGCAGCCCAGCGTGCCGCCTTGCGCCATGGAAAAAAAATTCCCGTCATCGGCTGCAATAACTCCATCCTGGCCCAATGTGCCACGCCGACCATTACCAGCCTGGACAAT